>Ga0102938_10000909_pt1 | contig 22317 bp, 15 predicted proteins | sample SalPonR2_B_D2_MG_FD_84516 | JGI IMG/M metagenome (GOLD analysis project Ga0102938, IMG submission 84516) | Salt pond soil microbial communities from South San Francisco under conditions of wetland restoration - Salt Pond MetaG R2_B_D2_MG | ecosystem: Environmental > Aquatic > Marine >... | reverse complement strand
CCAGCAGCGACCTTTCCTTGTCCAAAACCGTCGACGACGAAACACCCCACGTCGGGGACAACGTCACGTTTACGGTCACGGTCGCCAACGCCGGTCCCGACGCCGCGACAGGTGTCCGAGTCCGCGACGCCTTGCCGGCCGGACTTGCGTTCGTTTCCGCCGCGCCGACGCAGGGCAGTTACGACAGCGGCAGCGGTTTGTGGACGGTCGGAAGCGTCGCCGACGGGCAGACCGCGTCCCTTGCGCTGGTCGCAACCGTCACAACGACCGACCGGGAAACCAACACCGCGGAGGTCATTGCCGTCGATCAACGTGATCCCGACAGCACACCGGGCAACGGCATCGCCGCCGAAGACGATCAAGCCGACGTGTCCGTGCAAGGTCAACAGATCGACTTGTCGCTGACCAAGACCGTCGACGACCCGCTGCCGAACGTCGGCGACGAGATCACCTTCACCGTCGTGGTGCGGAACGACGGCGTGTCGCCGGCGACGGGGGTCCAGGTTCGTGACATCCTGCCGGCGGGTCTGACGTCCCGCGGCACGTCACCCTCGCAGGGCAGCCTGAATACGACCACCGGCGTTTGGACGGTCGGAAACTTGGCCGTCGGCGGCACCGCGTCGATCGACATTCGGGCCCGTGTCGACCAGATCTTGGACGTCGAAAACGTCGCCGAGATCGTCGCGGCCGATCAGCCGGACGTCGACAGCACCCCCGGCAACGACGTGATCGCCGAAGACGACCAAGCCGCCGTGGCGATTCGCACGCCCGTGGCCGACTTGCGGCTGACCAAAGACGTCGACAACGCACGACCCAACCTCGGCGAAAACGTCACTTTCAATGTCACCGTGACCAACGACGGTCCCGACACGGCGACGGGTGTCGAAGTCACCGACTTGCTTCCCCCCGGCATCCGTTTCGTCAGCAACAGTCTCAGCCAGGGCAGCTACGACGACGCCACGGGCGTTTGGACCCTCGGCGACTTGGCCGACGGCGCGACCGCGACCCTGGGCATCAACGGCACGATCGAAGCGAGCGGTGGGAACCCCACGGCCCCCAAGACCAACACCGCCGAGATCACCGCCGCCGACGAAGCCGACCCCGATTCAACGCCTGGTAACCGGAACCCGGCCGAAGACGACCAGGCCGCCGTGACCGTCACGCCGCTGGTCATCGACTTGGCGTTGGCCAAGTCCGTCAGCGACGCGACTCCGTCCTTGGGCGACGAAGTCGTCTTTACGGTCACGGTTCGAAACGAGGGCGACGATCCGGCCAGCGGCGTGCAGGTTCGTGACACGTTACCCGAGGGCGTCGTGCTGACCGGTGCGAACGAATTTCTCGGCTCGTTCAACGCGGCCACCGGCGTCTGGTTCGTCGGCGATTTGGCCGCCGGGGCGTCGGCCGATTTGGAATTGACCGTCGTCGTTCGGTCGCCCGGAACGATCACCAACATCGCCGAAGTCATCGCGGCGGACCAATTCGACGTCGACAGTGAACCGGACAACAACGTCGCCACCGAGGACGATCAGGCGAGCGTCTCGTTGACGGCTCGGCAAGCCGATCTGTCCTTGACCAAAACGATCAGCGATCCGGCACCCGGCGTCGGTGAGCAAGTCGTCTTTACGATCGTGATCGACAACGCCGGGCCGGACGACGCCCGGTCGATCGTGGTGCGTGACGTCTTGCCCGGCGGAATCGGCTTCGTCCGCAGCGATGCCACCCGCGGCGGTTACAGCTTCGCCACGGGCGACTGGACGATCCCCGTTTTGGCCGCCGGCGAATCCGCGACGCTGGAGATTACCGCGACCGCCGACACGCCCGGCGACCAGACCAACACCGCCGAGATCTTTGCCAGCAGCGAGTTCGACCCCGACAGCACTCCGGGCAACGGCGACGCCGACGAGGACGACCAGGCGTCGGTCGTGTTTACACCGGAGTTGATCGACTTGGCACTCATGAAAATGATCGACGAACCGCGTCCCGACCGTGGCGACGTGGTGACGTACACCCTGACGATTTCCAACGACGGTCCGTCAACGGCCACCGGCGTTCGGGTCAACGATTTGCTGGGCGAGAATTTGACGTTCCGGGACGCGACGGCCAGCCAGGGCAGCTACAGTCCGTTGACCGGAATCTGGGACGTCGGCAGTGTCACGACCGGTCAGACACCGACGTTGGACATCCGAGCGCTCGTCGGTGACACGACCGGCGAAACCAACACGGCCGAAGTCTTTGCCGCCGACCAACCCGACATCGATTCGACGCCCGACAACGGCAACAACTCGGAGGACGATTTTTCCAGCGTGTCGTTCGAGACCCGGATCGCCGACTTGTCCGTCCAAAAATCGGTCGACCGCGCGACGGCGAATCAGAACGAGCCGATCATCTTTACGGTCACGCTTCGCAACGACGGCCCCGACGCGGCCACCGACGTGGTCGTCACCGATCAATTGCCGCCGGGTCTGTCGTTCGTCGAAGCCGACCCGTCGATCGGATCGTTCGACGCGCCCACCGGTCGCTGGACGATCGACCGCGTCGCCGTCGGTGCGTCCCCGACGCTGCGGATCTTGGCCACGATCGCCGGGCGGGAACCCCAGATCAACGTCGCCGAAGTCACCGCGTCGGGCCAGTTCGATCCCGACAGCGTGCCGGGCAACCAAGCCGCCGGCGAAGACGACATCGCGTCGGCCACGGTCACGCCGATCGTCGTCGACGTCAGCGTTTCGGCGATGGTCGACAACGACGAACCTCTCGAAGGCGACGAGATCACGATCATGGTGACCACTCGCAACGACGGCCCGGCCGACGCCACCGGGGTCCAGCTTCGCACCTTCTTGCCCACCGGATTGACCTTGGTCTCGGTCCAGCCCGGCCGAGGCAACTACGATCCGGCCACGGGGATCTGGAACGTCGGTTCGCTGCCCGACGACACGCAAACCGATCTGGTGTTCCGCGCGATCGTCGACGAGCGAGGCTTGAAACGAATGCCCATCGAGATCATCGCGATCGACCAGATCGACATCGACAGCGAACCGGACAACGGCGTGATCGGCGAAGACGACGATGTCGAATTGCTGATCCGAGCCCCCCGGCTGTTGACCAAGCGTCTGTTCCTGGCACGCTAGTGTCGCCGAGATGGGAAAAAGACAGAAAGCTCCGGTAGGGACGACGTCGAACCGGAATTTGATCGTCCGAAGTGGACTCGCTCGGGGAAGCGGGGGTGTTCGATTCGTGATCGATGACTAGACTGATTGTACTTCACCGATCCTTTTCATCACGGCGTCTCCGCAACGGCTCTTCCCACGTTTGGGAACTGGGCCGCCGCTACCCTTCAACAACCAGGGACCGAGAAATGAGTCTGGCACTCGCGAGGACGCCGCTTGACGCTTGGCACCGCGACGCGGGTGCGAAGATGTTGGAGTTCGCCGGCTACGAGATGCCGATTCAGTACGCCGCGGCCGGCGGCGAGCACGGAATCGTCGCCGAGCACGGAATCGTGGCCGAGCACCAGGCCTGCCGGACGTCGGCGGCGCTGTTCGACGTCTCTCACATGGGGCGGCTGCGTTTCGACGGCGAAGGCAGCGAAGACCTGCTGGATCACCTGCTGACCCGCCGCGTCAGCGACTTGCCGGTCGGCCGCGTTCGCTATTCGTTGATGTGCAACGCCCAGGGCGGTGTGCTGGACGACGTCTTGGTGTCGAACTTGATGACGCCTTCGGAACGTCGGTTTCATTTGCTGGTCGTCAACGCATCGAATCGCGGGAAGATCCTGAAGTGGATCGAGCCGCACCTGCAAGACTACCCGACCGTCACGATGAGTGACCGTACCGAGCTGACCGCGATGATCGCCGTCCAGGGCCCCAGGGCCGTCGAGGTCTGCAGTCGGCTGTTTTCTTTCGACCCGAAGCGATTGAAGTACTACCGCGCGGTGATCACCGACCAATTCAAAAAGCCCGTGATCGTCAGCCGAACCGGATACACGGGCGAGGACGGTTTCGAACTGATCGTCCGCGCCGAGGAAGCCCGGCGTGTTTGGGAAAACCTGTTGATGGCCGGCCGTGACGAAGGTTTCACGGCGGCCGGTTTGGGTGCCCGCGACACGTTGCGGATGGAAGCCGGGATGCCGCTGTACGGACACGAACTGGGCGAAACCGTCGACCCGATCGCGGCCGGTCTGGGATTTGCGTGCGACCTGCAAGGCCGTTCCTTTATCGGCGACGAAAAGCTTCGTCAGATCGCTTCGGCCGGTCCCTCGCAAACCCGCATCGGGCTGCTCCCGGTCGGCAAACGCCCGGCGCGTCAAGGCAGTTCCGTTCTGAACCGAGCCGGGCGACGCATCGGCGTGGTCACCAGCGGGGGACCCTCCCCGACGCTGGGTCGTCCGATCGCGATGGCGATGGTCGACACGGCCGACGCGAAAGACGCCGAGTTTCAAATCGATGTTCGCGGCAAACCCGTCGCGGCTGTTCCCACTGCCTTGCCATTTTACAAACGAAAATGACCAGAGACACTTCGAAACTTCATTACGCCGAGACACACGAATGGGTGGACGTCGGTGACGACGGCATCGCGACGGTGGGGATCTCCGCCTTCGCGATCGAACAGCTCAATGATCTGGTCTACATGGACCTGCCCGAAATCGGCAAACAAGTCCAAGCGGGTGACGAATTCGGTGAAGTCGAGTCCGTCAAAGCGGTCAGTCCTTTGTACAGTCCGGTCGGCGGCGAGATCGTCGAAGTCCACGGTGACTTGCCGGACAACTTGGATCAACTCAAAGACGACCCCTACGACTACGGTTGGATCGTCAAGATCAAGCTCGGTGACGAGGGCTTGCCGGAATCGTTGATGGACTTGGCCGCTTACGAAAAACAATGCTCCGAAGCAGGTTGAACATGGCTTATCTTTTTCACACCGAAGCCGATCGACGCGAGATGCTCGCTTCGATCGGCGCCGATTCGATCCGACAGATCATCGACGACCAAGTGCCCGCGGCGGTCCAAATGCACAGGCCGCTGGATCTTCCGCCCGCGATCGGCGAACTGAACCTTGAATCGGAGATGCGTCGATCGGCCGCCAGAAACGTGTCGGCATCGTCGCACGTTTGCTTCTTGGGCTGTGGCGCGTACGACCACTTCGTCCCCGCCGTGGTCGACGAGATCGCGTCGCGAGGTGAATATTACACCTCGTACACGCCTTACCAGGCGGAAGTCAGCCAGGGAAATTTGCAGGTCATGTTCGAGTACGAAACGCTGGTCACACAGTTGACCGGGCTCGGCGTCAGCAACGCCAGTTTGTACGACGGCGGATCGGCGGCGACCGAAGGCGTGTTGATGGCTTTGGCTGCCGGCAAACAGCGAAGCAAGGTGATCACCAGCGACGCGGTTCACCCGGAGTACCGTGAAATTTTAGAAGCTTACTTGATCAACATCGGTGCCGAATTGATCGTCGTGCCCTCAGGTGATGACGGCACGTCACAGGCGATCATCGACGCGGTGGATCGTGACACGGCTTGCGTGTTGATTCAGCACCCGAACTTTTTCGGCCGCTTGGAAGACGTCGCCGAAATCTGCCGAGCCACGCACGCGGCGGGCGGTCTGGTCGTCCAGTCGTTCGACCCGATCAGTCTGGGCGTGATCAAGCGTCCCGGCGACCTGGGCGTGGACATCGCGGTCGCCGAAGGCCAGTGTTTGGGCAACCCGCTGCAGTTCGGCGGACCTTACCTGGGCATCATGGCCTGCCGCGAGGACTTGGTGCGTCGCTTGCCCGGACGCATCGCCGGTCAGACCACCGACCGGCGCGGCAAGCGATGCTGGGTGTTGACTTTGCAAACGCGCGAGCAACACATCCGCCGCGAAAAAGCGACCAGCAACATTTGCAGCAACCAAACCCTGCTGGCGCTGCGTGCGACCGTGTACTTGAGCCTGCTCGGGCCGCACGGACTTCAGGAAACCGCGACGCATTGTGTCCAGAAAGCGGACTATGCACGCCGGCAGTTGACCGAGCTGGAACGATTCGAAGCGGTCCACGAGGGTCCGATTTTCAAGGAGTTCGTCGTCCGCGACTTGGCCGACAACGTGCCGGCGCTGTTGGCCGAAGCGGAATCGCGGGGCGTGATGGCCGGTGTCGACTTGGGACGGTTCTCAGAGCGTTATCGAGACTGCTTCGTCGTCGCGGTGACGGAGAAACGGACCCGCCAGGAAGTCGATTCGCTGGTCGGTGTGCTCTCGGAAGCCTCGGTCGCCAAGGCGTTGAGCTGACCGCGGAAAGTCGATTCGACTCCTCCCAATCGTTCCCGTCGAAACCTGAATCTTGAACCAACGCCAGCCTTGAACCTCGCCTGAATCCATGCGCAACCAACAAGCCACTCAACTGCTGTTCGAACTGAGCAAGCCCGGACGCCGCTCGCATCGCTTGGATGCCGTGGACGTGCCGGCGACCGCGGTCGGGCAACTCCTGCCCGCCGACCAGCTTGCCGACGCGCCGCCGCCGCTGCCGGAATTGAGCGAGGGCGACGTGGTGCGTCACTTTGTGGGTTTGTCGACGATGAACATGAGCGTCGACACGCACTTTTATCCGCTCGGGTCGTGCACGATGAAGTACAACCCGAAACGGAACGAGCGACAGGCCTCGCTTCCCGGTTTGGTCGACGTGCATCCGCTGCAGCGGGAAGAATCGATCCAAGGCCTGCTGCAACCGCTGCACGAGTTGCAACACATGCTGGGCGAAATCAGCGGACTGCCGGGCGTGTCCCTGCAACCGGCCGCCGGGGCGCACGGGGAATTGACCGCGTTGTTGGTGGCGGCCGCCTATTACCGCCAGCGCGGCGAAGACCGAACGGTCGTGCTGACGGCAGATTCGGCACACGGCACCAACCCGGCCAGTGCGCAGATGGCCGGTTTCGGCACCAAGACGATCAAGAGCAACGCCAAGGGAATGGTCGACCTGGACGACTTGCGAGCCAAGCTGGACGACAAAACCGCCGTGTTCATGTTGACCAACCCGAACACGCTCGGCCTGTTCGATTCACAAATTCAACAGATCACCGAAATGGTTCACCAGGCAGGTGCGTTGATTTATTTGGACGGGGCGAACATGAACGCCATTCTCGGCATCACGCGTCCCGGTGATTTCGGCGCCGACCTGATGCACTTCAACCCGCACAAGACGTTCTCCGGTCCGCACGGCGGCGGCGGGCCCGGCGCCGGGCCGATTTGTGTGCGAGATTTTCTGGCGAAGTACTTGCCCGGTCCGATCGTGACGTTGGACGACAGCGGGGTTTATCGACTGACCAATCCGAGTGCTTCGATCGGCCGCGTGCGGAGTTTCTTTGGCAACGTCGGGGTCCTGCTGCGAGCTTACATCTACATTCGCACGTACGGCGGCGACGGGCTTCGCCGGGTCAGCGAAGACGCGGTGCTCGGGGCGAACTACCTGCTCAGCAAAGTCAAACACATCTTGAACGTGCCCCACGGCGACCGCTGCATGCACGAGTTCGTCGCGTCGGCGTCGAAGCTGAAAAAGGAACGGCACCTGACGGCCATGGACTTGGCCAAACGAATCCTGGATTACGGCTTCCACGCTCCAACGGTGTACTTTCCGCTGGTCGTTGACGAAGCCGTGATGATCGAACCGACGGAAACGGAAAGCAAGGAAACGCTCGACGCGTTCGCCGAAGCTTTGTTCCGTGTGACCGAAGAAGCCGAGGACTTGATCCACGAAGCCCCGCACACGACCAAGATCAGTCGGCCCGACGACGTCACCGCGGCACGAAAGCCGGTGTTGCGTTGGGAATCGGGCGACGCGGCGGATTCCGGGATCGGCGAAAAAAAATGACCGCAGCCGCTGCCGGGACGACGGTCTTGCGATGCATCACGCCGAGCGAACACGACGCGGCGACGAACATGGCGATCGATCAAGCGATCCTGGAATCGGTCGACCGGGGCGGACCGGCGACGTTGCGGTTTTACACTTGGGCCGAACCGACGTTGTCGCTGGGCTATTTCCAACGCCGGGAAGATCGTCGGCTGCACCCGGCCAGCGAGTCGATCGCCTGCGTGCGGCGTAGCAGCGGGGGCGGCGCGATCGTCCATCATCACGAACTGACGTACAGCTTGACCGTGCCGGTCCGGGACGGTCGCATCGGCACGTCGTCGACGGGATTACGCGAGGACTTGTATCGGACGATGCACCACGCGGTCATCGACGTCTTGCGGCGCCACGGAATCGCCTGTCACCGTTGGGGCGATCTGCATCGCTCCGGCGGCGATGAAGCCGCGTTTCTTTGTTTCCAGCGACGATCGCCCGATGATTTGATCGTCGCCGGGTACAAGGTTCTGGGCAGCGCCCAGCGTCGTGCCCGGCGGGCGATCCTTCAGCACGGCAGTCTGCTGTTGCGGGCCAGCCCTTTCGCCACCGAGCTGCCCGGTGTGACCGAATTGTCGGGCGTCACGTCAGGGCGTGATCAAGCGCTGCAAAACGAGCTTTTCGCCGATCAAATCATCGAAACGGTCACCGGCCACCGCGACTGGCGAGCAAGCAGCGGCCGACTGAGCGAAGCGGAGCACGCGAACAGCCGACGCATCCGCCGGGATCGTTTCGCGGCCCCCGCATGGCTGGAACGCCGCTGAAAGTGAACACCCGTGACCCCGCCGGGCCGTCGGCGGAGGCGGAACGTCGGGACGCGTTTGAGTCGCCGATAAACGGGGGGTGCTGGTGGCCGGTTTGGGCGGGGGCAAGGTTTCCTGTAATCCGTCGTTACTGGCATTCATTCCCACGGACAGTCCGTTTAAACTGAAACTCCGTATCCCTCCCGCCCTCGTGCTGATGACGCTCATGCAACGGGCGACGGAAGACTGAAAAGGTGTTTTATGCAGGTCAAGCTGAAAGTCCGGTCTGGAAGTCACGAAGGCAAAGAGATCTCGGTTTCGGCGGAGAAGTTTCTGGTCGGTCGCAGCGAGTCGTGTCAGCTTCGACCCAAAAGCGAATCGGTCAGTCGCAAGCATTGCATCTTGGTTCTGAAAGACGGACGCGTGTTGCTGCAGGATCTGAGAAGCCGAAACGGGACCTACGTCAACGACAAACGTTTGCCTCCGGACAAGGCCAAAGTGCTCAAACCGGGCGACGTCCTGCGGATCGGCAAATTGGAATTCGAACTGGTCATCGAGCACGGCTTGAAAGCCGCCAAGAAACCCGAGGTCAAGACCGTCGGTGACGCCGCCGAGCGTGTCGTGCAGGCGAGCAACGAGGAAAGCCGTTTCGAGGAAGTCGACATCAGCGGTTGGCTGGACGAAGCCGACCAGATCGACCGCGTCCGTCAGTTGAGCGATCCGGAGACTCGCCAATTTCAAATCGATGCATCGGAGGAGGCGTCCAAGGACGACACCGACAGCGGCGAGCTTTCGGTCAGCGACGGGGCGGCGGGAAAAGCGGAAGGCAAGCGACCGGATAAACAAAAACCCGGCAAGTTGCCTGAAGCATTGAAGAAAGCGATGACCGAGAATTCGCGAGACGCCGCCGACGACGCGCTCAAACGATTCTTCAGTGGCCGTTAGCCTTAACCACGGACCGTCGCGGTGACCGAATCCAATGCCTCCTTGGCCGCGAGGGCCTGTGACGATCGAGCCGCTCTGGCGCAGTTGCTACGCCGCCATCAAGCGGCGGTGTTCCGAATTTGCCTGGGTCGGCTGAAGCATCGCCAGGACGCCGAGGACATGACCCAGGAGACCTTTGCCCGGGCGACGCGATACATCGATCGGTTCGACCCGGGCCGACCTTTCGGGCCGTGGTTGATTTCGATCGCCGGGAACCGCTGCCGATCGTTTTTGGCGAAGCGTGCCCGCGCGCCGGCGACGTCGGTGGTCGTCGAGCCTGCTTGTGAGCGTGGGGGACTGGAACGTGACGCGTCGACGTTGCAAGAAGAACTCGATCTGGCGCTGACGCAACTGCCCGCGAATCATCGCAGCGCGTTCGAGCTGTTTCATCGCGACGGATTGGATTATGCCGAGATGGCGAAGCGTTTGCACTGCCCGATCGGGACGGCGAAGACTTGGGTCCATCGCGCACGCGTCGGGCTGATCGAACATTTGCGGCAGCGGGAGGTGTTGGTCGCGATCGAGCGAACCTCGTCGCCCGTGGATCCGCCCGGGACGGAGACGCGGAATCGCCAAGCGGGTCAAAGGGAGTCGCGTCGATGAATTGCCAAGACTTTCACCGTCGGTTCCATGACCGCATGGATCATCGTCTGCCGATCGATACGGATCCTGCGCTCGGCCGGCACGCCGCCCGTTGTCCGCGGTGTCAGCTGGACTACTCCGTCGGCTTGCAGATTCAAGCTCACGACGTGGCTCTCCCTGCCGAACCGTCCAAGAACCGTCGCCGACGGGTGGTGGTCGCAAGCGTCGCTGCGTTGCTCGGCTTTTTTGTCATCGGGTTTTGGCCCCCCGGCGGACCCGACACGACGCCTCGGCCCGCTCCCGAAGCCATCGCTTCGGCGGATCGGCCGGGGGGACCAACCGACGGCCCCACGCCATCGGATTTGCTGGCTTGGACGGAAATCGATCCGAGTGATTGGGTCGGCCGAACGATGCCCGCGGTGCGTTCGGTGCGACGCAGCGTCGCGCCGGTCGGACGATCTTTCTTGAAAGCCGTCGTGCTGCTGACTTCCGCGACGGTCGGAGAGACGACATGAGGACCGGGATCGTTTCCTGCATCGCGATTTTCGTGTCGCTGTTCGCGATGTCGATCGACAGCGATGCCGACCAATTGGTGCTGCTGAAGAACGGCATGGAGATCCGCGGCAATCACACGGAGATCCCGACGCTGGACAAGAACGCGTTCGCCGGCGGCAAGACCAGCGGCGCCTCGACGGTGACGATGATCGACGACGGGCTTCGGCGAGTTTACGTGCATCGACGCGGCATGGTCGCGGCGGTCCGTCAGCTCGGTCCCTCGGATCCGCCGATCGAGATTTGGCAACCCGAGGCCGGCGGCCCCACGCTCGGCGGATTGGGGCAAGTTTACGGGGTCAGTCCGCTCACCGCCTACGGGCGTCGCGAGATCTACGTGCGTGGCCCCAAGGGGGACACCGAGGCGATCACCCAAGGCATTACTTCGTTCGACAATCGTTACGTGCAACTGCAATCGTTGCCCGGGCGGCCTTCGTATCAATGGGACATGCGAATCGCCACGTCCACGATCGACAGCGACACTTGGCGACGATTCTTTCGCCGCGTGTTCGACCAGGACGATCTCGAAGAACGTCTCAAGGCGATGCGTTTTTTCATCACCGCCGAGCGTTACGCCGACGCGCGCCAAGAACTCTTGCGGATCCGCAACGACTTTCCGGATCAATTAGACGGTTTGAATCTTGATGAAAATTTGACCGAGCTGATCGAACTCGAAGCGATGCAGTTCTTGAAGGAAGCGGCGATCCGACGCGACGCCGGGCAACCCGAGCTGGCCGACGGAATCTTGGCCCGAATTCCCGTCACGCGACTCAGCCGCGAACGACGGCTGGAGGTATCCGATGCGGTCAACGAAGCCAAACAGAACGCGGCGCGAGTGCAAGCCGTGCTCGATTCGCTGTCCGCTCAGATCGCCCGATTGCCCGAACCGACCGCGGCATCGCTGGCGGGTTTCGTCGCCGAATTGAGACGCGATCTGTCGCCGCAGACCATCAACCGACTGAGCGACTATCTGCGGCTGGGCGAGTTGCAAGATTTGCCGTTGGAAAGTCGTGTCGCCTTGGCCATCAGCGGATGGCTGATGGGCGGCGGAGCGGGCGTTCAAAACTTAAAGATTGCCGAGTCGCTGATCGAAGTCCGTCGACTGGTCGGCGAGTATCTGGGGGACACAACGGCACAGCGGCGCCAGGAGATCTTGCAAATTTTGACAGGATTGGAAGGCAGCGAACCGGAATACGTCGCGGCGATGTTGCCGCTGATCGGACCGGTCCGGCAGTATCCCGAAACGGCGGTCGATCCGCAGGTCGTCGGCATGATGCACTGGCCGAGTGTCGACGGGACCGCGGAGGACGTGGCGAACGAGGATCCCCACGCGGCCTTTCGTTACAAGATTCAACTGCCGCCGGAATACAACCCGCTGCGGCAATATCCCTGCATCGTCGCGCTGCCTCCCGAAGGACGCACCGCCGGACAACAGCTGCAGTGGTGGGCGGGCGACTACGAACAAAAACTGGAGCAACGGGTCGGATTGGCCTCGCGATTCGGATACATCGTGATCGCGCCGACTTGGAACCGACCGGGTCAGTCCCGGTACGAATACACGCCGATCGAACATCACCGCGTCTTGGCATCCCTGCGTCACGCCATGCGACGAACGGCGATCGACGCGGACCGCGTCTTCATCGCGGGGCACGGCGAAGGCGCGACAGCGGCTTGGGACATCGCCGTATCGCACCCCGATCATTGGGCCGGCCTGATCGCCGTGGGCGGCGAACCGGACAAGACCATCTTGCATTACGACAAGAATGCCAAATACCTGCCCAAATATTTCGTGTTGGGGGAAATCAACGGCAGCCCGCCTCCGTTGGCCCGCAACGGGGCAGTCTACGAAGACTACCTAGGCGTGGACGAGGACACGATGGTCGTCGAATATCGTGGCCGCGGCAGCGAACACTTTTTCGAAGAAACACCGGATCTGTTCCAGTGGATGCAGCTTCCCTCCCACCGCCGCGCCCCGATTCCGACGGACTTGGAATTGGCCACGATGCGATCGGGAGACAACTATTTTTGGTGGCTCGAATTGGGAAAGCTGAACGACGCGATCGTGGTCAATCCGATCTTGTGGGACAACGTTCGTCGTGCCGGTGCGATCGACGCCAAGGTCAACGCAAAGAATCAGATTCGGGTCAAAGCACCGGCCAACGAGTTCACCCTGTGGTTCGCTCCCGACATGGGCATCGACTTGGCCGAACCGGTGATCGTTCGCTACGGATCCGGCAACGCTCGCAAGACGTTCCAGTTCGACGGCGGTTTGCATACCATGCTGGAGGACGTTCGAAGGCGTGGCGATCGCCGGCGACCGTTTTGGGCCACGTTGCAAGTTCCCTGAATCCGTTGTCCCTTGAATCCCTCCGTTCTCCCTCCCGCCGTCACGAGGTCATCATGGCTCCTTCTCCGATCAAGCAATCCGTCATGGGCTGGTGTTTCAAGCCGATGGACGCGATCACGCTGGCGCGTCACGCCAAGGACATCGGCTTGGTAGCGATCGAGGGCATCAGCGTCAGCGACTATCCGGCCGTCAAAGAACTCGGGCTGGAAATCAGTTTGGTCGGCAGTCACGGCTTCAAAGACGGCCCGATCGATCCCCAGAACCACGCGATGGTCGAAGCCACGCTGCGTGAATCGATCGATACGGCGGTCCGGTTCGGTGCCCCCAGTGTGATCACGTTCACCGGAATGCGGACCCCCGGCATCTCGGACCAAGCGGCCATGAAGAACTGTGTCGATTGCTGGAAGCGGATCGTGCCTTATGCGGAGTCCAAGGGCATCGTTTTGGTACTCGAACACCTCAACAGCGTCGACGATTCTCACCCCATGAAGGGACACCCGGGGTACTTCGGCGACGACATCCACCGCTGCGTCGATTTGATCAAGGCCGTCGACTCACGGAACTTTCGCCTCCTTTTCGACATCTATCATGTGCAGATCATGCACGGCGACCTGATTCGTCATGTTCGCCTTTATCACGAGTTTGTGGGGCATTATCACACGGCAGGAAATCCCGGTCGGGGAGAACTGGACTTCACCCAGGAAATCAATTATCCCGCAGTGGTACGAGAGATCCGAAAAACCGGATTCGACGGCTACCTGGCCCAAGAATTCATCCCCACCGGCGAAGATCCGGTCGCGTCGCTGAAACAGGCGTACGAGATCTGTCGTATCTAGATCGACGACCCTTTGCCATCGGTCGGATCTGGGGAACCCGCCACTAGGAAATCGATGGTCAAAGACGTCAATCGAAACGATTCGCTGAGCGACGACTATCGTCGTCTGGGGGTTCGTCGTTTCGAGTGCCGCCAAATCGTGATTCGTGACGCGGCCAGTCATCGTGCGGCGGCTTTGGCTTCGCAGGTCTTGGGGGACGGAATTCGCCCCGAAGCGGCTTCCGAGCTTTCGGCGTTGGCGATTTCCGCGTACCGCCTGTTGGATCCGCGCCGTCGCCGAGATCATTTGCAACGGGCGCAGGTCGGTCGAATCCAAAGCGACGATGAAGACACGATCGATTTCGCCGAGCGGCCCCGTGCGACGTTTCCGCCGATCGTATCGATCGCCGCGGCGACGCAGCGATATCGGCTGGCCGAATCATCAGGATCGTTCGTCGCGACACCTGGCCCACCACCGGTGGCAAGTCTTCCCGACCACCCGCTGACCCCGACGCAAAGGCCTCCCGTCCGACGATCGTCCGATCCGAATCCGATCCACCGAACATTCGTCAACCGATACGGGGTCTCGTTCACGGCGGCTTGCGTTGTGTTGTGTTTGTGGTTCTTTCGACCCGGCGGGTTTTCGGAACCGGCCGCCCGATCGGCCGGCGAACCGTTTGCCCGGATCGATCCGACGCACGCGTCGGGGGCGGCGGCGACCGCAATCGTCGCTGACGGCGAAGGTCCTTTCGCGGGGCCGGCCTCCGACCCGATCGCCTTGCCGTCCGGCGACCCCATCGAAGCGGACTCATCAAATCCTTCCGCGTCGTCGACGATCGCATCGGCTGAACCGGCGAAGCAACCGGCACCGGGGCGATCGGGACCAGAAATCGTTGCGGTCAAACAAGTCGTCGATCCGGGCGAAGTCGTGCGGTTGCGACTTTGGTGGCGTCCGCTCATTGCCGGCTTCGCCGACATTTGTTCGCAGGTATCCAGAAAGGTCTGGCATGCCTCGGCAGCTCCGGATCAGTGTCTCGCCGATGGCTATCGATTTGCAGTCGATCGCTTGACATCTCCGTCGCAGTCCGTCTGGTGGTCGGAGTTCGGCATCCGGCTTTCCGAATCAATGCTTCGTCGCGAAGCGTTCGCGGAAAGCCGATCCGTGATGACCGCGGCACGGTCGTTGCCGATGTCCAGTGAGGCGGAAAGACTGGCGTTGCAAGCCGACTTGGAACGGTTGCAGACGCAACACGACGAGGCGCGTGAGATCGCGGCCCGTGTCGTCCGCTCGCGTGAATTGTTCGCGGATTCTTCGGACACGCTCTTGTTGCGTGCCCGGTACCACTGCCTGATGCTTCGTGACTGGGAAAAAGGGCTCGCTTTGGTTCCCGTGGACGCCCGCGGCCGATTCGCCCGCTGTGCCCAACGAGAACAGAAACTGGATCTCAGCGATGTGACCGAGGTGATCAGCGTCGTCAACGCTTGGATTTCGGTCGCCGACAGCGAAAGCGGGCGATCGGGCGAATCGATCTTGCTGCATGTCGATGATTTGTTGTCGGCGTGTCGTGAAGATGCCACCAACCTGCAACGCTTGGAACTCGATCGCCTGCAGGCGACTCTGCGCCAACGGTTACAAGCATCGGCGGCCGGGACGCTGTAAAAGCCGGTCGGGAGAAAAGTGTCGTGTGCCTTTTACCTGGGACCGACCCTTCGGGTGTTTGGCACCCCGCTTGCTAAAATCGGGCGACACATTGTCAACCGCTCTACAATCACATCCTGACTAACCTACCGAACCGCTTGATCTTGCGAGCCGCCGATGAATGCCGTGATGGCACCGCCGAAACCGACCAATCTGCGTGAACTGAACGAGTCCGGTTGGACGTCAAAATCGGTGAAACGCGAACTCCGCGATAATTTGACTCGGATGATCGCCGCCGGCGAAGAACTTTACCCCGGCATCGTCGGTTACGAGGATACGGTCATCCCGGAGATCAACCTGGCGCTGCTGGCCGGACACGACATGCTGTTCTTGGGCGAGAAAGGGCAAGCGAAAAGTCGAATCATGCGAATGTTGTCGCGGTTCTTGGATCAGTGGATTCCGTTCATCGATCATCCGGAGTTGCCCGTTCACGAAGATCCGCACGCACCCATCACGTCTTTGGGAAAACGTCTGGTCGCTCAGCACGACCCCGAGGACATCCGAATCGGTTGGTGGCACCGCAAGGATCGATACAGCGAAAGGCTCAGCCCCGGGACAAAGTTCGCGGACATCATCGGCGAAATCGATCCGGCCAAACTGACCGGCGGCGTCAGCATGGGTGCCGAGGAAGCCTTGTCGTTCGGGCTGATCCCACGCATGCACCGCGGCATTTTTGCCATGAACGAGTTGCCGGAGCTGGACGACTTGGTGCAAGTCGGCCTGTTCAACATTTTGGAAGAACGTGACGTCCAGATCCGCGGTTTTCCGATTCAGTTCGACTTGGACTTGGTGATCCTGTTTTCCGCCAACCCGTCGACTTACAACCGGAGCGGCAAGGTCATTCCGCAGTTGAAGGATCGTATCGGCACCATCGTCCAGACTCATTATCCCGCCGACCGCGAGGAAGGCATCGAGATTTTGAAACAAGAGGTCGCCGACGACCTGGACGGCGATTATCCCGTCATGGTGCCGTACTTCATGTACCAAATCATCGAAGAAGTCACCAACCAAGCTCGAAAGAGCAAGTACGTCGATCAGGCCTCCGGTGTATCGGCCCGTTTTTCTTTGGCAAATTTTCGCACCATCGTCGCGTCGGCGCGTCAACGCGGCATCATCCACGGGGAAAGACCCGCGGTTCCCAGGATTTGCGACCTCGGGCACTTGCACGCCAGCTCGCTCGGGAAGTTGGAACTGGATCTGATGGGCACCCATCAAATGAGCGAAAAGCAGGTCGTCGACGCCGTCATCGCCGAAGCGATCGAGATCGTGTTCAAGGAATATGTCGAAGAGCACGGCTTGGCCGAGATCGCCGAAATTTTCCGTGGCGGTGTGCGCGTCGAAGTCGGTGACATGCTGCCGAGCAGCGGTTACGCCCAGCGGCTTCAAAACGTACCGCCCGCTTGGGAAAAGGCGTTCGAAGTCAACGCGAGTGAAAACGAAGCCGTCCGTGCCTCCTGCGTCGAATTCGTGTTGGCGGGACTTTACAGCATGGACAAGATCAGCCGCTCGGCGCGGCACGGAAAGATCGAATACGAGCTCTAAACGTCGAACCGCGGATGCTGCGGCGAAAACGCCAGCGAAGCCTGTCGAATTCCGCCTCCAGAAACTCGAACGTAAACCAAAACCTCCGTTGTCCTGACATGCCCAAACTCGGCGGCGTCATCCACGCCTACCAAAAATACGATCCGGCAAAGTTCCCGCCGCCCAGCCAGCCGCCACCGGACATGGTGTCCCCGGCCTTCGAACAGGCTTTGATGTACGGCAACTATCGCGAGCTGACCGAGGAGGAGCTTGCCAACGCGATCCATCTGGATCCCAGTCAGATCGCCGGGTTGGGGCCGAGTCTGGACATGCTGCGGGCGATGCTGGAGGAACGCAAACGCAAAATCTTGGAAACCTACGAAGCGAACTCGGTTCAAAAAAAGGCCCGCAAAGCTTTTCACAAGGCCGCCAAGCACGTCTCGGTTCCCAAAAAGATGGACAAGCTGTTCCGGCAGGCGGTCAATCAGGAACAGCCCTACCTGCTGGAACGCCTTTGGTATCAAGCCGGCGACGACGGAGGTGACGTCGCCCGAGGTCTGTTGAACGTGGCCAGCCGGATGTCGGACAAGCACTTGGTCGAGGAACTGGCCAGTAACTACGACTTCACCGGCAACCAAGGCATGTCGGTGCCGGAGGCGTTGGAAATCAAGGACGAATTGGAAAAGATCGACGAACTGCTCAAGCAGCTCGAGGAAGCAGGCAAGACCGCCCAGATCGGCATCATCGACATGGAGGCCTTGGCGGAATTTGCCCAACCGGGTGATATGGAATCGCTGGAGGAAATGCGTCGCCAGGTCGAGAATTTGGTTCGGGAACAAGCCGAAAGGCAAGGCTTAGAGAAAAACAAAGACGGCAGCGGATTTCGGCTGACCCCGCAAGCCTACAAAATCTTTCAAGGCAAGTTGCTGGAAAGAATCTTTAGCGAACTGGCGCCCTCGCGTACCGGTCGGCACGAAGGCGAGATCATCGGCGAAGGCGCGGTCGAGCTGCAACAAACCAAAGCGTACGAGTTCGGTGACAGTGTCGCCAACATCGACATGCCGCAAACGGTCATCAACGCGCTGCTCCGACAGGGCGATGAACGACCGATTCGTTTGCGGGGCGATGACATTGTCGTTCACAAGACACGCAACCATCCCAAATGTGCCACCGCCGTCGTCATGGACATGTCCGGCTCCATGCGCTACGACGGCCAATACATCAATGTCAAACGCATGGCTTTGGCGTTGCAAGGATTGATCACGTCGGAATACCCCGGTGATTTTCTCCGGTTCTTCGAGATGTACACGTTCGCCAAGTTGCGAAAGCCCGGCGAGATCATCGAAATGATGCCGAAACCCGTCACGATCCACGACCCTTGGGTGCGACTGAAATGTGACATGGCCGATGACGAGATCAGTGAACATCAGATCCATCCGCACTTCACCAACATTCAGCATTCGTTGCAACTGGCGCGTCAAAACTTGGTCAACTGCGACACGCCCAACCGTCAGATCGTGCTGATCACCGACGGACTGCCGACGGCTCATTTCGAAGGTTCGATGCTGTACATGTTGTACCCGCCCGATCCGCAAACCGAGGCCGCGACCATGCGTGAGGCGGCGCTGTGCAGCCGCGAAGGCATCACGATCAACATTTTCTTGGTTCCCAGTTGGTCTCAAAGCCAAGAAGACATCCGGTTCGCGCATCGCTTGGCGCAATCCACCAGCGGCCGCGTGTTCTTCACCAGCGGCAACAACCTGGATCGCTTTGTGCTGTGGGACTACGTCAAGAACCGACGCGAAATCATCGGCTGAGATCGCGCCGACCGAATTCGGATCGACGGATCATGGTTCGTCCGGATCGATGCCGTGGCGACGGAGCTGTTCGAGTAATTTCGCGTTGACGGCGGCTTGTTCATCGGCACGCCGGGCTTCCGCCTCGGCGCGTCGGGCAAACGTTTGGGCCTGTGCCGCTTGTCGGACCGCGGACTCGCGTCCGGTGGGAATCAGCTCGCCTTGCAGGTCGGTCCAGCGAAGCCAGGTCGCATCGGTGGTTTCAAAGCTTCCCTGCCAGAGACGCAGCCCGATTTTACCCCCGACCGGAGATCGGGGCCAATGCTTTTCTGTTTCGGGATCGGTCGGGAAACCGTGTCGTGCGTCTTTTATCGGGAACCGGTCCCTCGGGGGCTCGAAACAAAAAAGATCGCGACACTCATCTCCGGCTCATTGCCTGCCGAAACGTCAGGCCACATGCTATTTGCGTCCGACGGACTCCTTCCCACGACCGCCGCCGCGAGTCGTGTCCGATTTCAGGCAACCATGGATTGATGATCGTTCGAATGTCCCATCCCCGAAACGATCGCCCCCGCGTCGATTTTCATGAAGGGACCCTTCGTTTTTGGAACGTCGGCCGAGACTTCGTCCGCAAAGCGATGACGGGAATTCCAATGGCGGCGGACGATCGAGATGACTGCTTTCGTTGTGATGCCGTTCATGCCGTGGCGCTTCGTCGGCGGTTGGCCGAATCCTTGGCGGGCGAATTCGACTGGGACGTTGTCGACGACTCATTCCGGCTCGCGTTCCCGTCGAAAGAGTCGGTCCGATTGCGAGCCGACCAAGTCGAAGCGATCGAAGCGTTCACCGGTGCCGACCGTCGCGGCTTGGTCGTCATGCCGACCGGCACCGGGAAAACCGTGGTCGCGATCGATTTGGTTCGGCGATTTTCCAGCAGCACGTTGGTGGTGGTGCCCGTTCGCGACTTGATGTATCAGTGGCACGAAAAAATCCGCTCGGCCACAGGCGTCGACGCCGGCTTGATCGGTGACGGCGTGCATCGCGTTAGCCCGATCAGCGTGACGACGTACGATTCCGCCGCCATCCACATGTCGCGAATCGGATCCAAATTTCGGTTCATCATTTTTGACGAAGTCCATCATTTGGCCGGACCCTGGCGGAGCGACGCGGCACGGATGTCGGCCGCCGAATTTCGTTTGGGACTGACGGCGACGTTACCCGACGATCCCGATCGCTTGTCGGTCTTGCACGAATTGGTGGGACCCACCGTTTACCGCCAGGCCATCGGCGACGCGTCGGGCAAAACATTGGCGGATTACCACGTGCGACGCATCACCGTCGAGATGTCGGAAAAGGAAGCTGAACGCTATCGCGAATTGTCGGCCTTGATTCAGCGATTCGTCCATGATCAACGCCAAGTCGATCCGAGCTTTCGTTGGGAAGACACCTACAAGTTGGCCGGGCAAGTGGAGATCGATACCGGGCGTGCCACAGCGGCCGACCAAGCGTTGAAAGCTTTCCGCGCGAAACGCCGAATCGAAGAACACGCCGGCGGAAAATTCCGTGTCCTCGAAGACCTGTTTCGCCTCCACGCCGGTCAGCCGGTGATCGTGTTCACCGGCAGCAACGTGATGGCCCGCCGAATCTCGCTGCGGTTCCTGGTCCCTTGTCTGTTGTCGCATTGTGGTAAGCGAGAGCGACGCGAGTGGCTGGAGGGTTTCGCCGCAGGCCGCTACCCGGTGCTGGTCGCCAACCGCGTCTTGGACGAGGGCGTCGACTTGCCCGAAGTCAAAGTGGCGATCGTTTTGGGGGGCATGTCCAGCCGGCGTCAGGCGATCCAGCGACTCGGCCGTGTGCTTCGCAAAAACAACCGCGATCAGAAAGCCGTCCTTTACGAAGTCGTCACCGAAGCCACCAAAGAAATCCAACGCAGTCGCGATCGCCGCCGCAACGACGCTTATCGAAAACGCTAAAACCCATTTCCCGAGGTGAACATGCTGCGAAGTGAGCACTGCATCGTCCGATACGATTTCCGGCGACGGACGGTCCATCCCGATCGCTTGATTCGCGGTCGACACGCACATTACCTGGCGGCGATGCGTCTGTGTCTACGTCACTACCGACGCGGGATCGGAGAACCACGACAACGGCTGCATCGGGCGGTCGAGGAAACGCTAACTCGATTGGGCGATTGTCCGCCGCGGCGAACCGCCGCGTTCTGCAAACTTCTGGACGACGCGGCTGAGTTCGACTCCGATCCCAAAGCCGCGGCGACGATGCGTCAACATGTCTTCACAGCCGCCGCTCCGCTGCATCCCATCGTTTCTGTCCGCGAAGGAATTTTTGAACACGACGTCCAGGCGGCTCGAAAAATCGTTTGTGATTCTCTTCGTCTGACTTGGGATCAGATCGAATCGCAAATGTTCGGAGATGTCATTGAGCTGCAACGGTTGGTCTCGTTCGACGAGCAGCTTGATTCGCTGGCCTTGTTGCGTCGCTACAACCTGGCTCAAACTCAAGCGGCGTTGTATCGAGCCACGCAGGTCCGAATCGATGCCCGGGCCGATCTCAAAACGATCGTCCGGCATGTGAAATTGGCACGGCTGATGCATCGCATCGAGAAGTCCGATGACCATCCGAGCGGCTATCGCTTTCTGTTGGACGGTCCCGGATCGGAACTCCGCCGGACGACACGATACGGCGTGCGGTTCGCCGCGATGCTGCCGATGTTGCTGGCGTGCAGAGATTGGAGCCTGGCCGCGGATCTGGTCAGTCCGCGCGGTGATTCGATGCGAATGACCCTGACATCTGATGACGGCTTACACAGTGATCACGCGGCACCGCCACAGCATGATTCCGAATTAGAACAGAACATCGAAACGACGTGGCACCGCGACCCACCGAGCGGCTGGACGATGGCCCGTGAATCTGCGCTGTTGGTGCAGGGACAGACCGTGTTCACCCCCGACTTTGTGCTGACCGATGAAATCAACCGGCGACGAATCTACCTGGAGGTTGTCGGCTATTGGACTCCGGAGTACTTGCAAGCCAAGGCGGCCAAGTTGGCCACCTTTCGCGACAGCGTCGGTCGGAAGGACCGCTGGCTGATCATGGTCCCCAAGGGATCGAAAGCGGAGGACGCGGATTGCCTTCGCGGAATCGAAATGCCAATGGTGGTATTCGACAAGAAAACATCACCGAAACAATGGATCGACCAGGCTTTCCTGCCTTGAAAGCAACCGTCATGGGAGCAAACGAGGCGGCGATTTTCAAAGGGCCTCGAGTTGTTCCCAGCGGGTGAAAGCGTCGGCCAAGTCGGATTCCAGTCTTTTCAACTCGGCGGAATCGGCGGTCAGTTTTTCCGGCGGCGACTTGAAGTATTCGGGATCGGCCATCGACTGGTGCAATCGGGCAAT
>Ga0102938_10000908_pt1 | contig 22325 bp, 17 predicted proteins | sample SalPonR2_B_D2_MG_FD_84516 | JGI IMG/M metagenome (GOLD analysis project Ga0102938, IMG submission 84516) | Salt pond soil microbial communities from South San Francisco under conditions of wetland restoration - Salt Pond MetaG R2_B_D2_MG | ecosystem: Environmental > Aquatic > Marine >... | reverse complement strand
GGATTTGCGAGGGATTTGCGAGGGATTTGCGAGGGATTTGCGAGGGATTTGCGAGGGATTTGCGAGGGATTTGCGAGGGATTTGCGAGGGATTTGCGAGGGATCTGCGAGGGATTTGCGAGGGATCTGCGAGGGATTTGCGAGGGATTTGCGAGGGATTTGAATAGCGAACTCGGGCGCTATTGTAACCACCGCGGACAGCCAAGTCCGAGGTTCTCCTCTCCTCTGGGGCGACTCAGAGGAGCCCACCGGCGGGCTGTGTAAAACAGGGTGATCGTTATACTGAGATTCGAAGATCGTTGGCGAGAATCCCCCGCGCCTGTCTTGCCATAACTTTCATGCGCAATCCCTCCTACAGGCCGACTGGATGCACCGCACCGCTCTGCTGCTCGGCGGTTCACTGATCTGCCTGGCGATTTTGATTGGGTTGATCGCGAACCACGCCCGCGTTAAGGACGAAGGCGGGAGCGACGGCAGGATTATGATTTATTGTGCCGCCAGCAACCAGGCTGTGATGGAAGCGGTCGTCGCCGATTACTTGCGAGACACCGGACGCGTCGTTCAAACGCAGTACGGGCCTTCCCAAGCCCTATTGTCCCAATTGGCAATCAGTCGGCGTGGTGAACTTTTTCTACCCGCTGACGATAGCTACGTCGCCATGGCAAAAGAAAAGCACTTGGTCAGCCAATCCTTTCCCATTGCAAACATGCGGATCGTGGTCGTCGTTCCAAAGGGCAACCCAAAATCGATTCACCGCTTTTCAGATCTGCTACGCCCTGACGTTCGCCTCGTTCAAGCCAACCCAGAGACCGCAGCAATAGGAAAGCTGACGCGGGAGACATTGCGAATTTCAGGAGACTGGCATGATCTCGACCAAGCGACGACCGCCTATCGCACCACGGTGACCGACGTCGCCAATGACGTACTATTAGGAGCGGCCGATGCTGGCGTGATTTTTGACGCCGTGCTCCAGTCTTATCCGGAACTAGAGGCGATCGACGTCATGCCGCTCCAATTGGCAACGTCTCGCATTGAAGTGGGCGTCGTGTTAGGCACATCCCGACATGACGCCGCAATCGCTTTCGTCGATTATCTGCAAGCTCCACAGCACGGACAACAAACTTACCTGCAATTCGGTTTCCAAAGCCTGGCCGATGATGACTAAAACGACTGGCCAGGAAGCGCCCCGTCTTGCGGCGGACTGTAACACGAAGTCCACGTCGGTCGGCTCACGTCGATCAGACATTGGTTTTTTCTTGGTAACCGGCGGTCTATCGGCTTCGTTTGTGGTTTTGATTGCCTTGCTGTTGCTAGCCGACATTGCGTTCGCCTCTTTCGGTCAGTTCGCCAACGTGATTTCCAAGCCTGAAATCCTCGCATCGGTGCGTCTGACGTTGCTCTCCTGTAGTGCCACAACCATCATGGGCCTCTGGGTCGCGGTGCCCCTGGGATATCTGTTAGCTCGTTTTCGGTTTCCCGGCCGCTGGGTGATCGACACCTTGGTGGATATTCCCATCGTCCTTCCACCCCTGGTGCTCGGGCTCAGCTTGCTGATTCTGTTCCACCTCCCTTTTGGACACTGGAAACTGGAACATTGGTTTAGCAATGAAGCGGGACTGGCAATTACCTATAACTGGCCCGCCGTCCTGCTGGCCCAATTCACCGTGAGTTGTGCCTTTGCGGTTCGAACCATGCGTGTCACATTCGAGCAGCTTGACCCGCGAGCGGAAGACGTCGCACGCACACTCGGTTGCACCCGAGGCCAAGCCTTCTTACAGGTTGCGATGCCTCAATCGCGTCGCGGCATGGTGGCAGCAGCGACCATCGCGTGGGCCAGAGCCCTGGGAGAGTTCGGCCCGATACTTGTGTTTGCGGGTGTCACGCGGATGCGGACGGAAGTCTTGTCGACCTCCGTATTTCTGGAACTGAGCACCGGCCAGCTCGATGCGGCCGTGGCGGTCAGCCTCTTAATGGTGGGACTAGCGATGGTCGTCTTATTGATTCTCAAGGTGTTTGGACCAGGCAAGAGTCAATGATCGAACTGCAAGAAGTGGCTATCACGGCGGGAACATTTTCTCTTCACAACGTGCAATTATTCGTACCGCGAGAGCAATACACCGTCTTGATGGGTCGCTCGGGTGAGGGAAAAACCACCATCCTGGAAGCGATTTGCGGACTTCGAAAAATCAGCCGTGGCCGAATTTTGCTGCACGACACCGAGGTCACCAACTGGTTACCGGGTGATCGCCAACTCGGATATGTCCCACAGGATCTTGGCCTGTTCCCCAACCTGACCGTGGAAGCGCATCTGCAATTTGCGATGAGACTCCGCCGAGCCACAGTGGCTCAAATTCGTGACCGGACTTCGGAGTTGGCTGAACTGCTGGGCCTGACAGAACTGCTCGGCCGTTACCCGCGCGGCCTGAGCGGTGGCGAGGCCCAACGTGTCGCCTTGGGACGCGCCTTATCGTTCCAGCCTGCCGTCCTGCTACTCGATGAACCGCTGGGAGCGTTGGATGATGATTCGCGAGACGAGTTGATTCATCTGCTAAAAACGCTTCATCGTCAGACCCGCGTGACCGTCCTGCACGTTACTCACAGCCAGCGTGAAGCCGACCAATTGGCCGACGTGATTGTGCGACTCCATGCCGGGAAACTTCGCGGTTCCGATGCTTGACGCGGCTTGGTAGCAGAGTCTGAGCGAATCGAAGGCACAGCGTCTAGGCCGGAACGGGACGTCCAAAGTAAAAACCTTGTGCCAAGTCAAATCCAATTTCCCGACAAGCTTGAGCTTCTTCAACGGTTTCGATTCCCTCTGCCAGCACCTCGATGTCCAAGTCCCGCGCCATCCGCACCAGCGTCTCCAGCATTTGGTAGCGATGAGGATCCGCGGAATCGATATTTCGAATCAGGGAAATATCAAACTTCAGACAATCGGGCCGCGCTTCGATCAACTCCGCTAGCCGCGCCTGCCCCGCACCAAAGTCATCGTACGCCAGTTGGATGCCAAAGTCCTTCAGCCGAGCATGCAATTTTTTCATCATCGCCGGCTCTGTTACGGCAGCTTCATGGATCTCTAGCACGATTGGCGTGTTCCCGGCCATCTCTCGCAGTTTGCCAAGCGAATCGATCAGGCCATCCCCCACCATTTCCTTTGGATGGGTATTAACATACAACGCCGGCCGATCGATTAAGTCACGACCTACCCGGACTCCCTCCCATCGCAACAAACGACTCAGTTCCACTTCAAGGTTTAGTTGCTCCGCAGCCTGAAACATCGCCCCCACCGATTCCAAACCAAACACTCGCCCACGTCCGAGCACTTCAAAGCCGACCAGAGCGCGGTTATGAAGATTCAGGATCGGTTGGAAGTGAGGAACGACCAGACGCTGGCTCATCAGACGATCAAACTGCACCAGTGCCAACGCTTGATCACAAACATTTTCCGCAATTGTACCTGCATTACAGCCTGTGGCCGATTGACGGCGGACGCGAAATGGAGCCTCCGCGAAATGGATAAGGTCTTCTTCGGACAACGTCGTCGGTCGATCAATCCGTGCTCCGTTGACATACGTGCCGTTGGTACTGTCGAGGTCTCTTACAAGCAATTCACCATTTTCGACCCAGAGAGAGCCATGATGCCCACTGACAGTCTGAAAATGCAGTGTCAAGGCAACGCCCGGCTTGCGACCAACGACGAAAGGATTCTCATCGACCGGGATATGACGCACCTCCTCATCTCCTCGCGTCGCGCCCGATAAAAACCAGACATCCTGTTGGCTAACGGTACTGTGCCGCAAAGAATCGGTTGTCGATATGAGGGAGGCCGGATTCATATTCGTTGTTCTATTGATTCGGTATTGTTTGGAGAACATCGACAGCGTTGTCGAATGCGAAACAAATTTTCAGCAGCCTTTTCCAAGTTCTTGGCAAATCGACTCGAAGCAGCGCAGAGGAGAAACTCCCTCACTTGCCTAAAATTTAGGACGGAAATAAGCAAGCGTTGAGGTTGAAGGCAAAATTCAAGAAGATTCCCCACGGCCGTCATGATCGCCGACTTCAAAATGCGGCCCCGACGGAATCCACTCCATCAGTGGCGAGCTATGTTTCTACGGTTTTGCCAAACTTAGCAAACAGTCGATGATTGAACGGCTTCGGTTTCCACAAGAAAAAACACAGCAAAAAGGCGGATTTACAGCCATGTCTGCATTGATGCGAGACACCCAGACGATCGAATCAAGCCTGCTCGGTGGACTGTTGTCTGACGACACGTTTTGGCCTGCAACCCCACGCGATGTTGCCGAAACGGGTCTTAGTGAATCTTTTATTGAGTCCCTGATCGTTAAAACCATCGCAAGCATTGGAACCGTTAGTGGTCGCAACACCAGTGAACGAACGGGCCTACCTTTTCGGGTCGTCGAGCCGATTTTAGAACGGTTGCGAACACGTAAACTGGTGACACATGTACGGCCGGCACCTTTTAACGACTACTATTACTCACTGACCGAATCTGGACAGCGAAGCGCTCAGATTTACATGCAACAGTGCTCCTACACGGGTCCCGCTCCAGTAACGTTGTCGGATTATGTACTCAGCATCGAAGCCCAAGCCGCGGGTCTGGAACCGATCGACCGAGACCAGCTACAGCATGCATTACGCGAGATTTCTTACCAGGATGAACTGCTTGACCACCTTGGCCCGGCGATCAACAGTAATTCCGGTTTATTCCTTTACGGTCCTCCTGGAAACGGTAAAACCACCGTGGCTCGCTGCCTGACGCGCTGTCTTGGCCAAGAGGTTTGGATCCCTCATGCCATTCTGGATGATGGCAACCTGATCAAACTCCAGGACGACGCGTTTCACCGTCCAGCTCCGGTACCGGAGGGCGAAGGAGTCATGAATGCACAGGACTGGGACCATCGCTGGACTCGTATCCAACGGCCGACGGTGGTAGTCGGTGGCGAATTGGTGATGGACAACCTGGAAGTTCGGCATGACAAACGCAGCAACATCTGCGAGGCCCCTTTGCAGATGAAAAGCAATTGCGGGTGCTTGCTGATCGATGACTTTGGACGCCAACGCATTCAACCGGAAGAACTACTCAACCGATGGATTGTCCCTTTGGAAAGTCGACATGACTTTCTGACGTTGCCGACCGGTAAAAAAATCCAGATCCCTTTCGAACAACTGATCATTTTCTCTACCAACCTGAACCCCGATCAATTGGTCGACGAAGCCTTCTTACGCCGGGTGCCTTATAAAATTTTCGTGGACGATCCGTCCGAAGAAGAATATCGGGAGATCACGTGTGCCGTGGCCGAATCCTATGGGTTTTTGCATGGACACGAAGCCGCGGAACACCTGCTGGCCCTGTATCGCAAAGAAGGGCGACCCCGCCGGCGCTGCCATCCGCGGGATTTATTAACGCAAGTTTACAATTTTTGCAAGTATCGCAAACTAGCTCCTCAGCTTCGCCCTGAGTTTCTGGACAAAGCCTGCCGCAGTTATTTCAGCTCTTTGTAACTTGAGTCACCGACCACAACAGCCGCACAAAGATGAATACTCAAGACCCCAATCCGCTTCACACCGCACAAGCAGTCACTCCCTTCGGTGACGCGGCGGCTGATCACCTTGGCACTATGGCAGGCTCGGCGGAACCGAAAAAATCGCCGCCTGTGTCTGGAAGCAAACTGTCTTTAATTGCCGGCTACGAACCAATTCCTGGTTATGTGCTGCGTGAGCCGATCGGACAAGGTGGTTTTGGAGAGGTGTGGAGCGCTACGGCGCCTGGCGGTTTCGTTAAAGCCATCAAGTTTGTGTATGGGGCACAAGGTGAAAAACGAGCCGGCCGAGAACTCCGCTCGTTGGAGTTGATGAAGGGAGTGAACCACCCTTTTCTGTTGACACTAGAACGATACGAATTTATCGAGGATCGACTGGTGATCGTATCGGAACTTGCCGATGGTTCGCTGGAGGATGTGTTTAACCGACAGTTTGAGCGAGGCTCCTGCGGGTTACCGCGTCAGGCCCTATTGTCGTACCTAAACGATGCCGCCGATGCTTTGGATTACCTGCACAGCGAGTTCCAGCTACAGCATCTCGATATTAAGCCCGGCAACCTGCTGCTGGTTGGCGGGCACGTGAAAATTGCCGATTTTGGGCTGCTGAAAGACCTGCGCGATGTAAACGCATCGATGATTGGTGGCTTGACGCCGATCTACGCCCCGCCGGAAGTTTTTGACGGTCGCCCGAGCCATCACAGTGATCAGTATTCGCTTGCGGTGATGTATCAGGAGTTACTCACTGGCACTCGGCCGTTCGACGGACGCACGATTGCGCAGCTGGCGACTCAACACGTCCACAGCAGTCCCAACCTGAACCCGCTCCCACCAAGCGATCGCCCGATCCTTGCCAGAGCGTTGGAGAAAGATCCGGAACGCCGCTTTCCCTCATGTCGCGAACTAGTGGAGGCATTGCGCGCGCCTCGCGGAAAGAACAGTCTGGTGACCCCGTCTGGTACGCACCAAGCCATTGGAGGCGACACGAAAACGGGTTGCTTCTCTTCCGCTGATGGCGCGGCCCGGCCGATTGAGAATCTTCCTAAGCTGACCGGTTCGGTCATTCATGGCAGCGAGAGTCGAACCGCAAACAGCCTGGTTGTCGCGATTGGCGGAACGGGCGCCGACGTCTTGCTGGAGCTCCATAAACGAATTGAATCAAATGGTGAGCAACCCGCAGAAAGAATCGATTCCGTCCTGATCGACACCGATTCAGAAAAGTTGCAAATCATCCGGGCATTGGACGGACCTGATAAGCGTTCCCCGTGCAAGATGCTTTACACTCCGCTGCGCACCGCCTCGCAATACCGCGATTCGGGGACGAAGCGTTTGCAGAGCATCAGCCGACGCTGGATCTATAATGTGCCGCGCAGTCAAACGACTGAAGGCATCCGACCATTAGGACGGTTGGCGATGGTCGATCATGGGCAAGAGATCCTTAAATACCTGCAGCAGGCGATCATCATGACGGTTGGTGATTCTCCTGCTCCACCGACAATCTACTTGATCGGATCGTTAACCGGCGGAACAGGCAGCGGGATGCTGCTTGACATCGCCTACTTGCTGCGTCATTTGTTGGACGAAAACGGCGCCGAGCAGAGTGAAATCATTCCACTCTTTGCAAGTACTTCCGCTTGTCCGCATCCGAGGAATCCGATTGGTAACGCCGATGCCGCAGCGGCGCTCAATGAGCTGGCCTTTTATCTCAAACCAGAAAATAGCTATCGTGGTGACGCGGGAGCCGGTTTCCCCAGTGTCCCGGCTGCCCGTTCGCCGCTGCATCGCACCTACTTGATCAGCAATGGCGAACCAAACGAGGGCCACGCCAGCGCAGTCAAAACAATTGCCGACTATCTTTGGGTTAGTAGCCAAGGAGCCGCACATGTGCTGACCGCCGCGCGGAAAGAAGAAACTGCGGGCACCGCGACAATGCTGCAAATCCAAACCTCCACCCGCTCGGTTGGCCTGACCTGCCTGTCCAGCGACGCGTGCGCCGACGTGCCGTCACTAGCGGCGATGCTGGTGCGCAAAATGCTGCAGCAGTGGCTGGGACACCCAAACGAAGCCCGCCGGTTGGCAACGACCTTGGCGGAACGCGTCGCCGGCCCCTGGGGTTTTGGCGAAGACGCACTACAGCTCCCGCAGTGGCATCGCTGGTCTAGCCTCGCAGAGCAGCGACGCCTTGAAATTCGCGAACACATCTTAGACCTGCCGATCAATACCATGCAGTGCGGCGGAAGCATGGAATCGGCTCTTGCTGGCGACACCGAGGAACTTCGAAACGTGCGCCCCGACGATAAATGGATCGCCGGAATGATGGCCAATCTGCGTCGCGAGTTATCGCTTCGCCTGCAAGACCGACGCATCGATCTCACGATCGCGTTAGAGGTCGTGCGTTTCCTCGGCGAACATGTCGAATCGTTGATGGTGAAACGCTCACGGACCAACCAGGACCGGACGCCTCCTCCGGTCAACAATCAGCCACCACCAAAATCGCAGGCATCGCGAATAGAGGAACTGCTTTGCCGGGGCATTGGGCTTGCAGAATCGTTGCTTGACGAAGCTGTACAGGCAGGGGTCACTCAACGACTGGCCTGCCTGCGGCACGAGTTGTCTCGACTAGCAACAGCGCTGGAGCGACAAATCAATATTTTTGAAAAGATCAAGCAACAACTAGATAAAACGCTGCAACCCTTAAGCAGTCTCTTGCCCGAAGCGGTTCTTCATCAACTAGAAACCGACGCGGATGTGATGCATAACGAACTGTCAGGCACTCTCCTGACGCTGCCCATCCTTCAGCCTGCGCCCGCCATGGATGAGTCGCAATGCCTCGAAAAACTACGGACGACCGGAGAAAAGATCGCCCATTCGCTCTTAGCCGCAACGGGACAATCATCAGCCGCCCAGACCGCACTCAGCCTCCCAGAGAAAATCGAGGTGGCCATCAAGCGGATCCGGCCTGCGCTCCTTGATTTGGGCGGAAAGCAACGCTTGCTATTGCTGGCAGGATCACAACGGGAAATGGATGAACTGCGACCAAGCATTGAAACGGCGTACGGCAGCGCCATCAGCGCGGCGATAATCCCTGGATTGCGAGCTTCCTTGGTCCATGAGGCCCAAGCGATCCCTCTCGATGCGGTCATTCAACGACTGCGCGCGTCGCTGGGTGGCAACCACAAACTAACCGCTCGGCTGCAAAGTCGAGTCGACATCGAATGGCCGACTCGTTAGGTTTTGAACTGCTCCCTAGCCGCCTTCTCCAAGTCTCCGCATTATGACCGGCGAAACCGACCTGTTATTCGCGAGGCAAATCGTGCGAAGAGCCCCCTCGGCGTCTCGCTTGCTGCTGAACAACGTTTCGTTGTGTATCGCGCCGGGACAACGGATAGCGCTGACGGGCCCGAGCGGTGGAGGAAAAACGCTTCTGCTGCGCGTCCTGGCGCTGCTGGACTCTTTCGATTCCGGCACGCTGACTTGGCGAGGTCAGACGATCGAACCTGCCGACGTTCCCACCTATCGCACCCAGGTCATGATCGTGCCACAACAGCCCGCGATCATCCCCGGAACGGTCGAGGATCAGTTGACGCTTCCCTATCGCTGGAAGATTCATCGTCAGGCCGGCCGAACGTTCGACCGAGAGCGAACCGTGGAAGCAATTCGCATGACCGGACGCACGGCAGACTTTTTGAGCCAACCTGCGGATCGGCTCAGCGGTGGCGAACGGCAGTTGGTCGCCCTGCTCCGGTCCCTCCAACTGAAACCTCGCATCCTACTGCTCGATGAACCAACATCCGCGATGGATTCATCCACCGTCGCAATCGCGGAAAGCTGGGTTTCGCAGTGGTGGGCGGATGATTCGAAACACAGCCTATTGTGGGTCACTCATGACGACTTACAAGGACAGCGAGTTGCCAGCATGCACTGGGTGCTTGACTCGGGACAGCTGCTTGCACCGGAGGTCGATTCAGCGGCGTCGTCAACGGATCAATCACCTTTAACATGAATGCCCCACACTGGTGAAATTTCAATACCCATGAATGCCCAGTACATCCCTCTGGAATGGTGGCAGGTCGCGATCGCGGCAAGCCTGATCCTGATCAATGGAGCCATTTCCGTTGCGCTGCAACTGGGACTCGAACGTCGCCTGCTCATCGCGTCGGTCCGGATGACCATTCAGTTGGTATTGATCGGCTTTGTACTGAACGGGATCTTCGCTGTCGAATCACCGCTCGCCGTCGCTGGCATCGCATTGATCATGACGCTCGTGGCGGGCTGGTCAGCGGCCAGTCGGACCAAAGCTCGCTTTCGTGGCAAGCGAAGCGCGGCGATTGTCTCCGTGGCAGTCAGTGGCTGGCTGGTAACCGCCATCGCTCTGCACCTAATTGTCGACCCGCAACCCTGGTGGCGCCCCCAGGTGGCGATCCCGCTGCTGGGCATGATTCTCGGCAATGCACTGACCGGTATTTCACTGGGACTTGACCGGTTTGTGTCAAGCATTCAGCAACGACGCGTCGAAATCGAAGGCTGTCTGATGCTCGGCGCGACACGCTGGGAAGCGGTGGCCCCCATTGCGGTCGACGCCGTACGGACAGGGATGATTCCCATTCTCAATACGATGTCGATCGCCGGCATCGTCAGTTTACCTGGTATGATGACGGGCCAACTGCTGGCCGGCGTGGCCCCACTGGATGCGGTTCGCTACCAGATCGTAATCATGTTCTTGATTGCCGCCGCGGTCGCGATCGGCACCGTCGGGGCGGTACTGATTAGTTTTTCCAAAATCACGACGCCCAGCCACCAAGTAATGTGGCTGGACAACGAACAGAGCTGATATGGCACAAGGCGACCACCTATTCGTTTGGCGACGCCACCGAGGCATCCCGTTCCAACATCATGCGATCGACATCGGCGATGGCACCGTGGTGCATTTCACCGATGGTGCAGGCGGTGTCGCGGGACCGGGGATGGATGCGAACCGCTTGCAATCGGCCGTACGCCGCGGGAAGAACTCACGCCAGAGGGTCGAGGCACGCTGCACACTGTGCGACACGAACAACCGTTACCGGCGGAAGAAGTTGTCACACGAGCGATTGAGAGTGTCGGCCGACAAGGTTATCACCTGGTGTTCGACAATTGCGAACACTTCGCCAACTGGTGCGTGCTCGGCAGCGCAGACAGCCGACAAGTCAGTACCGCTTGCGAAAGGCTGGCCGCGGCGGCAATCAAAACGACGACCAGTTCCGGGCTTCGCATCGCGACGAGGCTTGGGCTGCGAGCCTTAGGAGGTTCGGTGCGGGCCGCCAATCCCGCGATGCTGCTGGCCGACGCTGCCCAGTGGACGACCGAAGCCCTCGGACACCATGTCGGACTGGAAGACCCCCAACGGCGACGGCACACCGGCCGTGCGATCGGTGCCGGTACCGCCGTTTGCCTGGGCGCTGTGGGAGGCCCACCGGGCATGCTGCTGGCAGGCGGTGTATGGGCGACCGGTGAATTCGCCGGCGAAGCAAGCCGGCGGGTCTATCGACATCTCCGCCATCGTCGCGAGCGTCCCCGGATCACCGAATCAAAGTGCACGGACGGAAGCCACACGGAAGCGGAGACACCGTGACGGTCCCGCTCGCTCAGGGCTGCAAATTCGCTAACAGAAACGACCACATATCGGCGTATTGCTCGATCGATTTGCTCACCGGCGTGCCCGCTCCGTGACCGGCACGTGTTTCAATTCGGATCAATACCGGATTCTCGCATCCCTGTGCTGCCTGCATCGCCGCGGCAAACTTGAAACTATGCCCCGGCACCACGCGGTCATCACGGTCAGCCGTGGTGATCAGCGTAGGCGGATAGCACGTCCCGGTTCGGATGTTGTGCAGCGGCGAGTACTTCAACAGATTGGCAAACTGGTCCGCGTCGTCACTGCTGCCGAACTCACCCACCCAAGCCCAGCCGATGGTGAACTTATGAAAACGCAGCATGTCCATCACGCCGACCGCTGGCAAACAGGCGCCAAACAGCTCGGGCCGTTGCGTCATCACCGCCCCGACCAACAAGCCTCCGTTACTGCGTCCGTAAATGCCGAGGCATTCACTGCGTGTATACTGCTGAGCGATTAAAAATTCGGCAGCCGAAATGAAATCGTCGAAAACATGCTGCTTGTGTTCACGCATGCCCGCTTCGTGCCAATCGCTTCCATACTCGCCGCCACCTCGCAAGTTTGCCACCGCATAAACACCGCCGGCGTCCAACCAACCGGCAATCGCGGGAGAAAATTGAGGCGTGATGGAAATATTGAATCCCCCATAAGCATATAAAAGGGTCGGATTGGCACCATTTCGCGGCATCCCCTTGCGATGCGTGATCAACATCGGGACCCGCGTGCCATCCTTGCTAACGCTGAAGGCCTGCACCGTTTCGTACTGTTGAGGATCAAAGGCCACTTCCGGCTGCCGCCACAAGCCCGACGTGTCGTCAGCGAGGTCGAGTCGGTAAATGGAAGGCGGCGTGACATAGTTGGTGAATCGAAAGAATGTCTCTTCGCCGTCGCGGCGGCCGCCGAATCCTGAAACCGACCCCAGTCCGGGTAGCGTTAACTCCTTGGCTTCCTGCCCATCGAGCGAATGCACGCGAGCAACACTAATTGCTCCCTTTAAACCGACGGTAAAAAAGCGATTTCCCAACAGATGAGCTGACTCGATGACCTCTTCTTGTTCGGAAATCACCTCTCGCCACTGGGCTCGTGCAGGATTCTGAGCATCGATCGCGATCAGCCGCCTCCGTGGGGCCTCATGATCGGTCAAAAAATACAGCGTCTGTTCATCACTGGCAACAAACAGGTACTCCGCATCAAAGCCAGTGATTAAATCGCGCACCGGCGACTGCGGGTCGGATAAATCTTTGACGAAGATCTGCGACTGCGGTTCGCTGCCCTTCCAATTGTTGATGATCAACCAACGTCCATCTTCGCAGACCTCCGGCTGAAACCCCCATTCCTTGTGGTCGGGCCTCTCGTAAATCAACACATCTTCCGACTGCGACGTACCAAGTTTGTGAAAAAACAACTTCTGGTTGTAATTCGTGCCCGTCAGTTCCTCGCCATCGGCTGGGGCATCATAGCGCCCATAAAAGAAGCCGCTGCCATCGTGCTTCCACGCGGCACCACTAAATTTGACCCAGCGAATTTCGTCTTCTAAGTCCTTGCCCGTGGCCACATCTCGGACTCGATAGACACGCCAGTCACTACCGCCGTCGGCAGTGGCATAGGCAACCAGCGTGCCGTCCTCTGTGGGAGCCCAACCCGCCAAAGCGACGGTACCGTCCTGGCTGAGGCTATTGGGATCGATCAGCACCTCTCGCGGCGCCTCTAGTCCGGTGGCTTTGTAGAGAATGCTCTGATCTTGCAAGCCATCGTTGTGAGTGAAAAAGTAGGTGTCACCACGCCGCTCCGGCAGATCAAAACGCTCGTAGTTCCACAATTTCCGCAAACGTTCCCGCATCGCCTCGCGCTGCGGCAAAGACTGGAGGTAATCCTGCGTCAAGGCATTTTGAGCCTGCACCCAATCCGCGGTGGGCTTGCTCTCGGTATCTTCCAGCCATCGATAGGGATCGCTGACAACGGTCCCGTGATAGTTGTCGCTGACGTCTTCCTTGGCCGTCACGGGGTAGACAAATTTACGCATGTTGGCCGAAACGTTTCCCTGGAGAGCCACGGCAACCGGATCATCGGCCATTCCCCTAGCACTCGCTGAGGCCCATACAACGAGGGCCGCCAGAACGATGCCGGTCGAGCGGGAACCCAGGTTCCGGTAAACAAAAATCATGAGAATGCTCCATGTATTGAAGAATGAAAGGCACAAAGCAACGTCCACAGAAACCTTCCATTGGTACTGAAAAGCTCGGCCGCCTACCATCTATTATGCACCGTTTGGCCACGTCCTGAAGCTCGATTCTAAGGACGCGAAAGTTCCACCCCGCTTGATGGTTCATGCTCTGAACGGAAGGAGCGCACATCCTCTGAACGCAATGAGCAAAGATCGATACAATCATCATCGGACTTGCGACCGAATCAGCCACTTATTGAATGCCCGGCAGAGGCCTGCCGAGCATTCTTTGCTGGTATCTTCGCTCCACTTAAGACACACACCTAGCTGCCCATAACTCAGCCGGGCCATCTCCTCAAACAAAAGCGACTCTTTCCAATGAGCACAGAAAATCCCTTTTCTCCGGCATCGCCTGCGCCACCGACCGGTCCAGACATGGCACCACCAAAGAGCGGCAATGGCTGGCTGATCGGCTGCCTCATTGCCGCTGGAGTCGCCGTTCCAGCACTGCTGGTTTGTGGTGGCATCTTGGTAGCCTTGCTTCTGCCTGCCGTGCAAGCCGCTCGAGAAGCCGCTCGACGTATGCAGTGCAGCAATAACACCAAACAAATTGGACTCGCCCTACATAATTACCACTCGGCGTACCGCTCGTTGCCACCGGCCTACACCGTCGATCAAAATGGCCAACGCCTCCACAGTTGGCGCACGCTGATCCTACCGTACTTGGAGCAAAAAGCTCTGTACGATTCGATTGATCTTTCCAAGCCATGGGATGATCCGGCAAACCAACTGGCCGCGCAAGCCACCGTTCCCGCCTACCTTTGTCCGTCGACGGCGATCGACCCTAACCTTACCACCTACGTGGCGGTCGTCGATCCTGCGGGGCTGTTCGCGGGCCCAGAACCCACCACGTTCATGGATATCACCGATGGCTTATCTTCAACGGCGATGGTGGTCGAGACCGACTCCAACAACGCCGTGCCCTGGATGAGCCCCAACGACATCACGCTACCCACTTTTCTCAGCACCGGCACGGGCCGTCAAAGTGGCGGGCACGCGGGTGGCGCGCACGTTGTCATGGCCGATGGAGCGGTCAGGTTTGTGACAGACAGCCTGAGCGCCAGTGAACGCGAAGCGATCGTGACACGCAACGGCGGCGAACCGGCTAGCTTCTAAGCGACCGAACCCGCTCTGCGAAAAGTTTATGCCCGAGCGTACTGCACGGGCAGAATTCCAATGGGGTTTTCCACCCCCAACTCCTTCGCCGCTCGATAGGGCCAGCAAGGGTCCCGCAAGCTTTCCCGCCCCAGGAGTACCAAGTCGAGTGCCTCGCTGCGCAGTGCCTCCTCGGCTTGCTGGGCTTCGGTGATCATCCAACTAGTCGTCATCGGCAGGCCGGTCTCGTGCCGCATGCGGGCAGCCGTCGGAATCATGAAACCGGGCCCCCAGGGAATTTGAGACACATCGGGCGTCACCAGCCCGTGACTGACGTCCAATAAATCGAGCCCCGCGGCCTGCATCCGTTTGGTCAGCTCAATCGATTCGTCCACGTCAACTCCTTCCTCGACCCAATCGGTCACCGATAGCCGCGCGGTCAACGGCAATCGCTCAGGCCAAACCTCTCGAACGGCCGTTAGCGTTTCCATGATGAAGCGAATGCGATTATCAAAACTCCCTCCATATCGATCGCTTCTCCGGTTGGCGAGCGGGGAATAAAACTCATGCGCTAAATAGCCATGGGCGAAGTGTAATTCCAACCATTCAAATCCCGCAGCGAGCGAACGCTGGGCAGCCGAGACAAAATCGGCCTGCACGCGGGCGATATCGCTCACGCTCATTTCTTGAGGCACTTTCCCAAGGCCGCCTCCGAAGGGAATCGCCGAAGGCGCGATCGTCTCCCAGCCTCCCGCACCCGTATCCAGATGATCATCCCCTTCCCAGGGCTTATTCGCGCTCGCCTTGCGTCCCGCATGTGCCAACTGGATACCCGCCACAGCGCCGTGCTGTTTCATGAAAGCGGCCAGCTTGGCAAACGGCTCCACATGCGCGTCGGTATAGATGCCGCTATCGGCGGGACTGATGCGGCCTTCCGGCGCGACGGCTGTCGCTTCGACAATCACCAACCCTGCTCCACCAACGGCGCGCGACCCCAAGTGCACTAAATGCCACTCATTGGGAAATCCATCTTGAGAAGAGTATTGGCACATCGGGGAAATCCCGATGCGATTGCGAAGCGTGACATCTTTGAGTGCGAACGGCTGGAACAGTTTGGTCATGATTGCCTGTTGGTGTGGATAGTAATTCGCAAAGCAGCAGAAATTGGCGGTCAAACCTGAAGGTGCATCGGCCATACAGGGCGCGCACGGCAACACTACGGATCGACTTTCGACCACCATGCCGGCCTAGCCTAACGCAGAGTGCCGCATGCACAAAAGATGGCTCGCCACCATTCAAAGCCGCCCGTGATTCTCCAACGACAGGCACAGAAACCTCTCTGTCATTGCAATGATCGACCTCCGATTGCCCGACGCGGGTCTTGAGCTGCGCGCTCCAAGATGCGCGCGATGTGCAAAATGAAACAGCCTTGCGTTGACCGAAACCGGACGCTTTATCAAAAGATCCTTACTGCAAAATTTCTTTTCGGGCTTCTCCTTTTAAATGCTGAAGAACCCCAACTGAGATCATTCATTCTGCTTTACCCCTTGCCTGCGCCCGATTCGAGAACAGTGAAAGGCACAAACATTGCATTCCCATCCCCATGTGCTTGCACTTCGTTTGTTTCTTTTTCGGAATCCACCGAAGTCAACCACTGCAAATAATACTCGAGATCCAAAGCTTGATGAAAGCGACTATCGAACATCGCGAGATCACTGCCAGACTTTGCTGAAGCAACTTTTACAGACCTCAAGTAACCCCAAGATACAAGCGGGAATTCCAATGGTACGCCCTACGCTAAAACAGAACTCAAGAAACAAGCGTCGAAGAATCCAACAGCAGCGAGCAAAGCTCGAAGTCTTGGAACAACGCGTCTTGCTAGCTGCGGATGTTTCTTACCTATCACCGATCCATGTATTTTCCATCGACGACATTATCGGTGACTTTGCTGGAAACACGTTTGGGAATGACAGCGATCCCATTCCGATCATTGACACTTCGGCCACTTTTGAAGACCCCAACAATCCTGACCCGCCTGACTACGATGGCCCTGTGCGGGCAATTACGGACCGCGATGGGAATACGCTATATCCGGTCGACAGTAGCTTTGGCTTCTTTGTCGATGGCGTCGAAGGATCGGGGGATTTCATCGGTGCGGTCCCCAAGGAACGCGACGAAATTTATACAGAAGGCTGGGTCGGTAACATCCTGGATGAACAGAGCGAAGTGATCGGTTTGTCGTTGTCGGATGCAGCGACGGACACTTTCAAGGCTGGGCTACCATTGGGAACCTGGGCAGCAGGCCTGGGTGGCAATTCAGTCAAGGCATCCACCGAGCATTACGTAGTGATGCAGAATGTGCTGTCGGATCAATTGGTCCCGGATCCAGTGATCGGCCCGGACGGCCTGCCTCGCGGTCCGCTGGACAACGACCTTGTCATGATCGGGGGTGACTATGACGGATGGCTGATTGCGGACATCATCGCCGAATTGACCACGCAACTAGAGACCGATCCATCCGTCGATGTCTTTCCTTTTGACGGTGGCGACGGGGTGATCGACATTCGCGACGTATTGGTCCCGAACGAAGCGACGGTCATTGAGAATATCGCGGTAAGCGACGACTATTCGGTAACTCTGAAAGATGACGGCAAACTGCTGTATCGCTGGGGCACCCTAGTCAAACGCCCCAATGACCTACGTTTCCAAGCCCAGCTCGATCTGCCTGCTGAGTGGCTGAGCCCTGAAGCCGATACGCTGAACGAAGGTCGGGGCTTTCGCGTGACAGGTGCGGAACTGATTGTGACGCATGCTATTACGAACAATCCAAACGACCAAATTCGACCCGAAGACTGGGAAAACGAAGCGGCCACCGGGCGTCAACCTTCCTATCTGGTGATCGAAGATCCCGAGCACCCAGGAGACGACAATTTCGCGTTGTGGGTTTCACCTGTCAACGACTTCGCTGGCGATGGTACGTTTTACCCGAGTTATTTCAAACTGGACTCCGACGGAAACATCATCACGACTCCTGAACCGGGCGATGAATTGGTGCTGGATCTAGATGGGAATGCAGTAGGAGTCCGAAACACCGATTCCGATGGCAATCCTGTGGGAACCATTTTGCGCTATGTCGGCCGTCCAAGCCTTACGACTGACATTCTTATCTCCGAAGGCCTGGAGGATGGCTTCACAAATGCGTGGTATACCACGATGGACCGCGATCCATTTGAGGCGGTGCTAGATGAAAACGGCGACTATGTGGTTGGTCCCCGATGGCGGATGAAGTCGAATAAATTTGGACAAGACCTACCGGGAGTTGAAATCCCTTTAATTCCTCACAGCGAGCCACCCTTTACAGGCTCAAATATCCGCTATGAGGTAGGCGAGATGACAACTACCACGATCAATTTACTCGACTGGGAAGCAGGCGAGGATTCGCCGTTACTGTATAGCAAGGGCTGGACAACAGCGGACCCCACCCGCGTCAACGAAAATGGTGTGACGGAGAATGGTTTGCAGTTGACCGAAAAATTTGATATTGCGTTTTATATCAAAGGCGATCGCAAGCCGACTCGAGTCGACGATGTTCAATTAGTGCTAAATTATGAGACGGATGCAGATTTTGATTTCGGAGATGCTCCGAGCAGCTTTCCTGTGATGCTTGCACAGGATGGCGCGAGGCACTTCTCAACCGGACCGACGCTGGGTCTCCAACGCGATACCGAAATCGACGGCTTACCCTCAGCACTCGCGGATGCCGACACGCCGGACGAAGATGGCGTGTCGTTTGGAACAATCCGGGCTGGCGAAGAGGTCACTGTAGAAGTCGAGGTGGGAAATCTCCCCAGTGGCACGGCACGACTGGATGCATGGATCGACTTTGACGGTAGTGGATCGTGGGAGCCTGTGGAGCAAATCGCCGATTCGCTAGAAGTGTTGGCCGGCAACAATTTGGTCACATTCACAGTCCCCAACGATGCGGCCATCGCTCAGTCGTTCGGTCGCTTTCGACTCAGCACCGAGGGCAACTTGGCCACAACGGGAGCTGCCGCCGACGGTGAGGTGGAAGATTGGCTGATTCCGATTGTCCCTGGGGACGCACAGCCCGACAGCCTTGCCTTCTACAACAGCGAGACAGGGGATTGGCAAGTGGGCCTGTCTGATAGCAGCCAGCTCAATCTCTCCAACTGGGCAACCATTCCACCGGCATCGCCGTGGGCAAACTTCCTCGAAGGCGATTTCAACGGTGACGGCTTTACCGATATCTTCCGCTGGAATACCACTTCGGGTGCCGTCCGCATCCTTGAGTCCAACGGCAGTGACGCATTCGACGATAACGTCTGGGCGACGATCAACCCAAACTCAGCCTGGGGAAATTTCCTGGTCGGCGATTTTAACGGCGACGGACGTGACGACGTTTTCCTGATCAACACGACTGGCGGAGGCGTCCGCGTGCTGCAGTCCGACGGATCCGCATTCGTTGAAGCGCTTTGGGGCAGCGAGAATCCGAACTCACCGTTTGTCGGCCACGATGTCGGCGACTTCAATGGCGACGGCCGTGATGATGTCGTCCGGCGCAATGCGGTCGGAGGCGGGATCCGTGTCCTAAACTCGAACGGATCGGCGTTTGTAGATGAGTTATGGGGCTCCTTTAACTTAAACTCACCGTGGGACGATTGGCTGATCGGCGACTTCAATGCCGATGGGAACGACGATATTTTTCGTTGGAACACCGCGTCGGGCGGGATTCGTGTTTTTAACTCTGACAGTACAATGTTCTTCGATGAACTTTGGGGCGTGCTGAACCCAAATTCTTTTTGGGCTGGTTTTCTAGTCGGCGACTTCGATGGCAATGGCTCGGATGATATCCTGCGGCGCAACAACTCTTCCGGAGGCATGCAGCTGTTGCGCGAATCGGTTGATGGCGATGCGTTTGACGATGAGTTTTGGGGTGCAGTGAATCCCAACATAAACTGGACCGCTTTCCGCGTCGGCGACTTCGACGGTGACGGTCGCGACGATCTAGCACGACTGCATCCCACCACGTATGCCGTGCAAGTGCAAAGGTCGACTATTTCGGGCTTCGCCGCCGATGAACTGTGGGCCGTTCTAGGCTCCAATCCTGACTTGGTACTGCTCGGCGACTACGGCATCTGAGACGCTTCCGACGCGAGCGTCAGGGCCTTCAAAGCAGAGCGATGTCACTTCGGCAGCATGCGTAATACTACTGGATGCGGTGCGAGCCATCGGTAACCAATTTGGCGAGCAACATCGGAACGCATTTTTACAACAGCCCTGAGGACCTTCCTAATGCACAGCCTAACAGCGGAGGGCTCGCCACATTTGAACTGACTGGAACAGGGAACAGTCGGGTTCTCAATCTCAGTTCGCTAAGTGTCACCGATGCATTGACCTTTCAAGCGAAAATCGTTACCAAAGACGTTTTCAATGGCATCGCCGAAGAGACTTTATTGATTACGTTCACCGGATAAACCGGTAATAAGTTTCGAGTTTTCAACATACCCGAACAAAGCCGCACGCGGAAATTCTGCGTGCGGCTTTGTGCTATTTCTGATTAGCGACTAAGTTGCCGAGCGACTCCTGGAAGAGCGAGCGACACGCTCTTGCTTACGCGCTCTTGCTCATGGGGAACAGCTTGGTGTCGCCAGCGACAACACTTTCGTCGATGGTGTAGACAGTGCCTTCGGGTTGGTCAGGCAGTTCGTACATGATCTCGAGCATCACTTCCTCCAAGATACCTCGCAGACCACGTGCCCCGACACCTTTGTCGATCGCTTTCTGAGCGATGTGATACAGAGCCGCATCGGTGAACTTCAGCTCACACTTTTCCATTTGGAACAGCGATTGATATTGCTTGGTCAGAGCGTTCTTGGGCTCTTTCATCACACGCACCAAGCCTTCCGCGTCGAGCGGCAGCAAATTGCTGACGACCGGCAAGCGTCCGACCAACTCGGGAATCAAGCCGAACTCCAAGATGTCATCGCTACGAACTTGGCTCAACAGCGTACTGACGTCTGATTCGTCGCGAAGCGAACTCCCGCCACCAAAACCGAGCTTGCGATTGCCGAGTCGCTTGCGAATGATGTCATCGATGCCGGTAAACGTTCCACCGCAGATGAACAAGATATTACTGGTATCCATCTGGATGTACTGTTGCTCGGGATGCTTACGGCCTCCTTGCGGCGGCACATTAGCGACCGTTCCTTCAAGCATCTTCAGCAGGCTTTGCTGTACGCCTTCGCCGGACACATCGCGGGTGATCGAGACATTGCTGCTCGTCTTGCCGATTTTGTCCACTTCGTCGATATACAGGATCCCGCGCTGAGCCGATTCGAGGTCGAAGTCGGCTGCGTGCAGCAGTTTCAGCAGCAGGTTTTCGACGTCTTCACCGACGTAGCCCGCTTCGGTCAGGGTGGTTGCATCGCCGATTGCAAAGGGCACGTTCAACATCCGAGCCAACGAACGAGCGAGCAGTGTTTTACCACTACCGGTCGGACCGACAAGCAGGATGTTGCTCTTTTCGATCTCTACATCGTTGCTACCTTCCCACTCGCTGTTCAACCGCTTGTAGTGGTTGTGAACGGCAACGGCGAGCACCTTCTTGGCCGCCTCTTGGCCAATCACATATTGATCGAGGTGCTCGACAATCGAACGTGGTGTAGCAATGTCACTGAACAGCGTCTTGGAGGGACCGCGTCGACGCTGTTCTTGATCCAAGATCGATTGGCAAAGTTCAATACACTCGCCGCAGATGTAGACATCACCCGGACCCTCAACGAGAGGCCCCACATCACGGTAGCTTTTGCGACAGAACGAACAGAACGCGTTTTTCTTGGTCGTTCCGCTTCCGCGGCGGGCACTGGGAGTTTCTTTGGAAGGCATGCACGGCTCCTTGCTGTGTTTGTCAAACGCGACGGCGACGCGGCCATGAGCCGAGCTCGAACATTGCGTCGTCGGTCGTGTTGGACAACGGACTGGGAAGGTCCACAGCTCGAATACTTCCCACGGCACCGATTCCCCCGGTGGGAGACCGGGATCCAATGCACAGTGGGTTCGGGGCGTCCATGTCCTCGAAATCGAGCCAATCGTGGTTCAGGTCAAAGGTCACTATTCTAAACGGCGGTGTGATCGGGCTGAGGACCTAATCACAACGAACGGTGGGTGCCGTGGTCGTCCTGACCACTATTATAGGAATGATCTCGCAAGACTGTGAAGCAAACCGGGAATAACGAATAAACGGATAACGTCCCACAGTCGGTTGAGTCGGCCCTACCTGCCCGACAACAGCAAAACGCCGCATCGAGACAGAAACCGTCCTTCACCGAGGTACTGTTTCGGAATTCCAGGCCGCCCGTCTAAGGCTCGAGAGTCCATTCCCAAAACTTTGCTAGCGATTTCCAACCGATTCCCCCGTCTTGGGCGGTGGAATCGCGAAAGGTTGCCACCACAAAACCTACAGATCTAATCATCATGCCTAGGTTCGACAGAAGGACTGTAATCGGTATGCTCGGAATGGCCGCTAGGACTCGTCTTGGCTGCTGCCGAATAATACGCAGTGTCCTTCTCGATGGTCCAGAGACTAAATCGAAAAACCAGCAGATTCAGCAAATCTATGGGTTGACGAACCGTCAAAGTTACGCTTCCTAGCCCGGATTATTGATAACCCGACGCGTAAGCGAGGGATCACCGATAAATCGCTCGCTCACGCATCGGGTTACCAAAAGCAGCCTGCTAAACAAGGCATTGAAGCAAGTCCAATCCGGGAAGACCGT
>Ga0102938_10000904_pt1 | contig 22389 bp, 21 predicted proteins | sample SalPonR2_B_D2_MG_FD_84516 | JGI IMG/M metagenome (GOLD analysis project Ga0102938, IMG submission 84516) | Salt pond soil microbial communities from South San Francisco under conditions of wetland restoration - Salt Pond MetaG R2_B_D2_MG | ecosystem: Environmental > Aquatic > Marine >... | reverse complement strand
CTAAAATGAGGCGGCGGCTGGTGGTTTCATCGAGACGCTGCGGCGTGGAAAAGACGCCGTTGGCGAACGTCGTTGCGAAGAGTTCGGAGCCGTTCTGATTCCGCTGAGAAAACAGGATGGAAACGGAGTCGCTGCCCCCGGCAAGCACGAACGAATATCTCCCCGGCGGTGGAGCGCTGACGAGTTCCTGGCTGGCGGACCAGCTTTGCGTGGCGGCGGTGTACACCGAATAGTGCAGTGCCTCGCTGCTTTGCAAGTCGAACTTCCACACGGCCACGCCATCGCCATTGGCCATGAAGGCGGCGTCGATGTCATCGATCGAGGCCGTACCGAGTTCGCTGCTCAGCCGTTCGAAAGGCGCCGGAACGGTGATGAAAAACGACGTGAGCGATGCGTCGGCCGCGCCGTCGCTGACCGAGATGACGATCGGGCCGAAAGGCCCGACATCGAGGTTTGACGGCGTGCCGCTGAGTGTGCCGGTGGCCGGATCGAAACCGGCCCAGCCGGGCGCGCCGTCGACCTCGAAGGTCAGCGAGTCGCCGTCGGCGTCGCTGGCCGTGGGCACGAAGGTGTAGTCCGCGCCTACGACGACCGACGTGGCGGGCGTGCCGGAGATGACGGGCACGGTGTTGGTGCTGCCACCACCACCGCCACCACCACCGCCGGAGCCACCACCACCGTCACCCGAGCCGTCCCCGGCCGAGGAGCCACCCCCGCCGCAACCGGCTACCAGCAAGCCGGAAAGAAGCATCGGGACAGCTGATTTCATCGCGCCACGCATCATGTTCATGTCAATACACTCTCGATTCTCGGGGGAGATTTTTCGTTTTCTCTCTCCGGTAAACGCTGTCGGACGGAGAATTCCCTCATCCCGCCCGGATTCCCGTTGCACAGAAAGACTCGACATAACGTTTCGAAAGATTGTTGCGGGAGGCGCCCTCGGCTAATCTCGCTGCTTCGCGCCACAGGGGAGAGTCATGTCGCCGTCGCCGGGAATCACGCAGTTGTTGTCGCGCTGGCAGGGCGGCGAAGCCGATGCGCTCAACGAATTGTTGCCGCTCGTCTATGACGAACTGGCCCGCATTGCCCGGCGCGAATTTCACGGCCAGCCGCCGGGGCACACTCTGCAGCCGACCGCGCTGATCAACGAGGCGTTGCTGCGACTGGTGGACAACCAGATCAGCTGGCAGGACCGGGCCCATTTCCTCGCGGTGATGACCACGACGATTCGCTGGGTGCTGGTAGACCACGCCCGCAGCCGGCGGCGTGACAAACGTGGCGGAGATGTCGTCCGCGTGACCTTGTCCGACGAGGCGCCCGGGGCCGGGCAAACGCCCGGGGCCGAGCCGACGGTCGACCTGCTGGATCTCGACGACGCGATGACGGCACTCAAGGCGCACGACGACCGGAAGGCCAGGATCGTCGAATTGCACTATTTCGGTGGCCTCAAGTACGACGAGATGGCCGCGGTCCTGGGTCTTTCCGAAGCGACCGTGCATCGCGAACTGCGTTTCTCGCGGGCCTGGCTCAAGGATCGCCTCGCGGGCCACTCCGAGGGGCAATCGGCCTGATGAACGTGCGCGACTGGCAGCGCCTGCAGCAACTTTTCGAGGCGGCGCTCGAACTCCCCGAGGCCGCACGCGGCGAATTCCTCGACCGCGAGTGCGGTGCGAATACTGCGCTGCGAAAGGCGGTCGAACGCTTGCTCCAGCAGGACACGATCGACGACCAGTCCCTGCACAAGGGTGTCGGGGTCGCGGCCGCAGAGGTGGTCGGCTCTCGCCCGACCGAGCGAATCGGGGAACGTCTTGGCGCGTGGCGCATCACCGGTCATATCGCGGATGGCGGCATGGGCGCGGTCTACATGGCGGAGCGCGCGGACGGCGAGTACGAGCAACGCGCTGCCATCAAGTTGCTGAATCCGGCCTTCGTGTCGGCCAACGCCAAGGCGCGGCTGGAAGCCGAACGGCAGATTCTCGCGGGGCTGTCCCATCCCAATATCGCCCGCCTGCTGGACGGCGGGCGGAACGATGACGGCGTTCCGTACCTCGTGCTGGAATACGTCGACGGCGAGTCGATCGACACGTGGTGCGATCGGCACGCACTCGACACGCGGGCCCGCCTCAAACTCATGGCGAAAGTGTGCCATGCGGTCGATTACGCGCATCGCAACCTCGTGGTGCACCGCGACCTGAAACCCAGCAATATCCTGGTCGACGAGCAGGGCGAACCGCGGTTGCTCGACTTCGGCATCGCCAAGATGGTGGAAGGCGGCGCCGGGCTGACCAGCAGCGGCCACCGGGTGCTCACGCCGAGCCACGCCAGTCCCGAGCAGATCACAGGGGGGGCGGTCACCACCGCCACTGACGTCTATGCCCTCGGCGTGCTGCTTTACGACTTGCTGACGGGACGTGCGCCCTACGAAAATGAGCCTTCCAGCGCGGTCGCCCTGGCCCGCGAGATCGTCGAGGGTGACCCGACGCCGCCCAGCAGCGCGGTGACGGGCACCAGCAGCCGGCGCATCGCGGCCGCGCAGGCCCGCGGCGACCGCCTGACGCCGGCACGCCTTGCGCGTGAGTTGTCCGGCGACCTGGACAACATCGTGCTGATGGCGCTGCGCAAGGAGCCGCAGCGCCGCTATGCGTCGGCCCAGGCCCTGGCCGAGGACATCGAACGCACCCTGGCGCACCTGCCGGTGCGCGCACGACCCGATTCGTTCCGCTATCGCAGCGCCAAGTTCCTGCGTCGCCACAACGTCGCGGTGCCCGTCTCGGCACTGGCACTGCTGCTGGCACTCGGCGCGGCGGCATTGTTCACCTGGCGACTGGCCGAGGAACGGGATATCGCCCTGGCGGCCGAGGCCCGCGCCAGCAAGGCGGCTGAATTCACTGCTTCGGTGCTGGGACGCACCAGCGCAAATGCCGACGCCTCCCGTCTAGTGTCGGTGCGTGAACTGCTCGACCGGGCTGCGGAACGTCTCGAAGAGGAGTTGCTCGACGAGCCCGAGGTGGCGTTGCGCGTGCGCCTTGCAATCGCGGATGCGTACACCAGCTGGGGGGCTTACGATGAGGGCTATGCGCAGGGACTCGTGGCGCTCGAGCTGGCGGAGTTGCTCGATGACGGTCCGCAGGAGGCCGTGGCGCTCCGTCTGTTGGGCTCCGTCACCCACGGGCTGGGCCGCCTCGAGGAATCGCTGACCTGGAGCGAGCGGGCCGAAGCTGTGTGGCGAGAGGTGGGCACACCGGCTGAACATGCCAGCGCGCTCAGCGACGTTGCCGTGACCCTCAACGGTTTGCGGCGCCGCACGGAAGCGGAACCGGTGTTCCGGGAGGCGCTCGCGCGGCTGCGCGTGGCGCACCCCGAAGGCCACGGGGATACCGCATGGTTGCTCAACAATATGGCGTGGGGCTTGCACGCCATGGGACGGCTGGACGAGGCGCAGCCGCTGTATGAAGAAGCGCTGGCCATGCAGGCGCGCCTCGGGAGTCCGCTCTTCGAACTGGCGCAGACGCGCAACAACCTGGCTGGCCTGCATTACGATCGTGGTGAACTCGCGGTCGCCGACGTCATGTGGCAGCAGACATTGGCGGAGTTCGAATCCATTTTTGGCGCCGACGGGCATGCGGCGGTGTCGCGCGGACAGATCGCTTTGGCCCGTATAGCGCGCGTGCGCGGCGAGACCGAGACTGCCCTGGAACTGACTGCGCGCGCGCTGCGGACCAACCGGACCCTGGTGGGCGATAACCATCGCTGGACCGCGCGGTCGATGGCGATGCATGGGATGGCCCACCTCGAGGCAGGTGACCCTGACAGCGCCGAAGCTTTCCTGGAGCAATCCATGACCATTCGGCTCGAGTTGCTGCCGCCCGGACACTCCGAGTTCGCCGGGGTCCACCTGGGACGGGGACTGATTGCCCTGGCGCGCGGTGATGCCGTCACGGCAGAGCAGGAGCTCAGGGAGGGCCAGGCGATCGTGGCCGCACTCGAGTCCCCGGATCGAGTGCCGATAGACGCCATCGACCTTGCGCTGGCGCGGGCCATCGCCTTGCAAGGCCGCAGGGAAGAGGGCCTGGTCATTGCCCGGGAGGTGATCGGGCGCATGCAGGCCAACATGCCGTCCGGGCACTGGCAGCGACGCACGGCGGAGGCGATCGTCGGCCTGCCGCCACTTGTGGCTCAGCCTGCGGGCGCTGCTTTGGCTCAGGCGGAGATGACGTTGACCGAGCTGCGCGCAGAGTTGGGGCCGAACGCGCCGTCGGTGCGCGAAATCGAGGCCGCCGTGGCGGCGTCCGCGGCAGGGAACCGGTAGGCCGTCGGGCGGTCAAATCGGGCTGGTTACAAGGAGAGACGACGTGTTCGACGCAAAAAAACTTCTCGACCAGTTCGTGAACAGCGGGGCCGCGGGCGGCTTCGCCGGCGGGCTGGCTGGCGGGGCGGTGGCCAATGCTTTCATGGGCAAGAAGGGCCGCAAGCTGACCAAGTCTGCAGTGAAGCTGGGCGGCCTCGCACTGGTCGGCGGCCTCGCTTACAAGGCCTGGCAGAATCACAAGCAGTCGTCCGCCGGACCAGCTGCGGGGTCGGCCACGGGCTACGCGCCGGCGGCGGTGCCAGCCGGAAACCCCGCATCCCAGGTGCCGCAGGGCACCGGCTTTTTGCCCGGCCCCGGCGATGAAACCGGGGCCCAGGAGTTGAGCCAGTTGATGGTTCGCGCCATGATCTCCGCGGCCAAGGCCGATGGGCAGATCGACACGCGCGAGAGCCAGATGATCCTGCAACAGGTGAACGAGTTGCCCCTGGACGACGAGGCCAAGGCGTTCCTGTTCGCCGAATATTCCCGCCCGCTGGACATCGAGGGCCTGGTGGCTGCGGTCGACTCGCCGGAACACGCCGCCGAGGTCTACGCGGCCTCGGCGCTGGTGGTGCACCCGGCGTCACCCGCCGAACAGTTCTACCTCGATTCGCTGGCGCGCGGATTGCGCCTCGAAGCCGGGCTCGTGCAGGAATTACACGCGGCGGTCGAATCCAGCACAACCGCATGAGCCTGTCCCATGCGATGACGGTCCGGCTATTGTTGCTGCTCGGCTGCGCGCTCGTTGCGCAGCCAGCTGCGGCGCGCACCGTCATCGACAGCGCGGGCCGCGTGGTGGAGCTGCCGGAGCGGATCGAGACGGTCTTCGCTGCGGGGCCGCCGGCCTCGATCCTGGTTTACGTGGTCAAGCCGGATGTGCTCACGGGCTGGCCGCGTGCGCTCCGGCCTGAGGAGGTCCCCTATATCGCGGAGCCGTTCCGCGACTTGCCGGAAACCGGGCGCCTCACCGGGCGGGGCGGCGATGCCAATCTCGAGCGCGTGTTGCAGATCGAGCCCGACCTGATCATCGATTTCGGCTCGGTGCGAGACACCTATATCGACTTGGCCGACAGGGTGCAGCGCCAGACCGGTATTCCCTACCTGCTGATCGACGGCCGCTTCGAGGCGACGCCGGACGCGTTGCGGCTCGTCGGGGAGGTGCTCGGGGTGCCTGAGCGAGGCGAGGCGCTGGCGCGCGACGTCGAAGAGCTCTTCGCGCGGGTGGACGGGATCCTCGCGGCGACGCTGGAGAGCGAGCGGCCCACGGTGTACCTGGCGCGCGGGCCGGACGGTCTGGAGACCGGGCTGAAGGGTTCGATCAACACCGAGATCATCGAGCGCGCCGGCGGCCGTAACGTGGCGGACCCCGGGGACGGACGGCGCGGCCTGGTGCGAGCTTCGATCGAGCAGGTCATGGTGGCCGATCCCGAGATCATCGTGACCTGGGACAGTCACTTCTACCAGCGCGCCCGGCTCGATCCGCTCTGGGCCGGTATCGAAGCCGTGCGCACGGACCGCCTTTACCTTGCCCCCACCGTGCCCTTCGGATGGATCGATCGGCCGCCCTCTTTGAACCGGTTGATGGGATTGCGGTGGATGGCGGGACTCCTGTATCCCGAGGCGTGGGGCGAGGATCTACGCGAAGAGGCACGCGCCTTCTATCAGCTGTACTACCATGTCGACCTCGCCGACGCGGAGCTGGACAGGCTGCTGGAATGGAGCAAGGGGAGACCACCGGAGTGATCCGCCGGGCGCCGGGCGTGCGCGTCTCGCTCGTCGTTGCCCTCGGCCTCATCGTCGCAGCGCTCTCTTTGGGGGCCCTCGCCATCGGACCCTTCGCCCTGTCGCCCGCCGAGACGCTGGTGGCGCTGTTCGGCGGGGGCGAGCAGCAGGCGCAGGTCGTGGTGCAGAACATTCGCCTGCCGCGCGTGGCCGCCGCGCTGCTGGTCGGCGCGGCCCTGGCGGCGGCCGGCGCCAGCTACCAGACCCTGTTTCGCAATCCCCTGGTCTCGCCGGACATCCTCGGCGTGTCGGCCGGCGCCGGACTCGGCGCCGTGATCGGCATTTTTCTTTCGCTGCCGGTCGCGTTCATCCAGCTGTTCGCTTTCGCCGGCGGACTTGCGGCGGTCGTACTCGTGACCGTGGTCGCCTCGGCGGTGCGCAACACGGACCGGATTCTCGCGCTGGTGCTCACCGGTGTGGTCATCGGCGCGCTGGCGGGGGCCGCCACCTCGCTGCTCAAGGTTCTGGCGGATCCCTACGACCAGTTGCCGGCCATCACCTTCTGGCTGCTCGGATCGCTTGCTTCAGTGACGACCGCCGACATCCTGCCTGCGCTGCCGGCGGTCTTGATCGGCCTGGTGCCTCTCGTGTTGCTGCGCTGGCGCATCAATGTGCTGTCGCTCGGCGACGACGAGGCGCGTGCACTGGGCGTGGAAGCGGGGCGGGTTCGCTTCATCGTCATCGCGGCGGCGACACTGATCACCGCCAGCGTCACTGCGCTGGCCGGCGTGGTGGGCTGGGTCGGGCTGGTGATTCCGCATATCGCGCGGATGATCGTCGGCCCGAGCTTCGCGCGCCTGCTGCCGGTCTCGGCCATCATCGGCGCCGGGTACCTGCTGGTCGTGGATACGCTGGCCCGGACCATCGGCGCCGTGGAGATCCCGCTCGGCATTCTCACCGCGGTGATCGGCGCGCCGTTCTTCATCTGGCTGCTGGCGTCTGGCCGCCGGGGGTGGGCATGAAACTGGAGGCAAGCGGACTGGAGATCGGCTACGGGCCTTTCATCGTCGGGCGCGACATCGACCTGACGGTGTCACCCGGCGACATCTGTTGCCTGCTCGGGCCCAACGGCTGCGGTAAGACCACCCTGTTCCGCACGATGCTCGGGCTTATTCCGTCGCTCGGCGGACGGGTGATGCTCGGCGGGCAGCCGCTGGCGAGCCTGTCGCGGATCGAGATCGCGCGGCGCATCAGCTACGTGCCGCAGGCGCATGCCCCGCCGTTTCCCTACGAGGCGCTCGAGATCGTGATGATGGGGCGCACCGTGCGCCTGGGTCGCTTCGCACAGCCTGGCCCGGCCGATCGCGCGGCGGCCTACGAGGAGATGGAGCGACTGGGCATCGCCGACCTCGCTGGACGCGACTACACGCGGCTCTCCGGCGGCCAGCGGCAGCTGGTGTTGATCGCGCGAGCGCTGGCGCAGCGCGCGCCCCTGATCGTCATGGACGAACCGACCGCCAGCCTCGATTTCGGCAACCAGGCGCTGGTGCTGGGCGAGATCGGCAAGCTGGCGCATGCTGCCAGCCGGAGCGGCCAGGGCGTTGTGCTTTCCACGCATAATCCCGATCATGCGTTCGCGCTGGGCTCCGAGGTGGTGCTCATGCACGACGGCGGCATCTACCGGCGGGGCACTCCACAGGAGGTGTTGACCTCGGAGTCGCTCAGCACGGTCTACGGCGTGCCCGTGGGCGTCGAGCGCACGCCCAGCGGGCGTCATGTCTGCATCTCGGCCCCGTTGGGTGATGGCGCTCGGCTTGCAGCCCGGGGCGCCTGATAAGGAGTTTTCGGTGATACGCGAGCAGCTCGGCCGGTGGATCGGCCATCCCACGGTGCAGAAGACGATCATCGGCCTGATCCTGCTCAACGCCGTGATCCTGGGCCTGGAGACCTGGCCGGCGGCCATGGACACGGCCGGCGGACTGCTCAAGACGCTGGACCGCATGATCCTGGCGGTGTTCGTCGTGGAGATCGTCGTGCGGATCTACGTCCACCGCATGGCCTTCTGGCGCGATCCCTGGAGCCTGTTCGACTTCACGGTGGTGGCCATCGCTCTCGTACCTGCATCCGGTCCCTTCGCCGTGCTGCGTGCGCTGCGCGTATTGCGCGTGCTTCGCTTGCTGACCATGGTTCCTTCGATGCGCAGGGTGGTCGGCGCACTGCTCGCGGCGATCCCGGGACTGGGCGCGATCGGACTGGTGTTGATGATCATCTTCTATGTCTTTGCCGTGATCGGCACCAACCTGTTCGCGGAAACCCACCCGCAGTGGTTCGGCAGTCTCGGGCGAACGTTCTACACGCTGTTCCAGGTCATGACGCTCGAAAGCTGGTCGATGGGCATCGCGCGGCCGGTCATGGCTGAGTATCCGTACGCCTGGCTGTTCTTCGTGAGCTTCATCCTGGTTGCGACTTTCACGATGCTGAACCTGTTCATCGCCATCATCGTCAACGCGATGCAGAGTTACCAGGAGGCCGAACACGAGGAAACCGTGCAGGCGCTGCACGAAACGCAGGAGCATATCGAGAGTGAGCTGCACAGCGAGATGCGGTCGCTGCGACAAGAAATGGCCGAGCTGCGCGGCCTGCTGGCAAAACGGTGAGCCACCCCGGCTCGATTACAGCACTGGACCAGGCTCTCACGCCGTGAGCTCGAGCAGACGTACCGCCTTACTTGTTGAGGATCAGTTTTCCCTGGCGGGTCTTGCGCAGCGTGTAGGTCTGTCCGTCGTGCTCGATATGCAGGAGCTCGGCACCGCGGAACAGGGCGCGACTGGTGATGTGTGACGCGCGCGGCGCCCCATCAGGCGAACTGGCATCTCCGGCAGTGCGCTCGCGAGCACGCCGAGCCGTATTCATACCCTCGCTGCAATCCATGCGTCGCTCCGCAGTGTTGCGATTCCAGTTCGGCTCAGATTCGCGCGCCGAGCAGCGAGGCCAGCGAGAACGTTACGCCCTTGTTGACGAGCACGCCCAGGGCCATCCGGCCGATCTCAGCGGCCAGCGGGGTTCCGGCACGAGCCGGATTGCGAACCGGCCGGACCGGAGCGGCCTGGGCCTCGGTGGCGCGCACGGATTCCGCGTGCAGGAACGCGAGGATCTGGTCGGCGTTCATCACGTCTACGTCGTAAAACACGGTGACGCTGCCGGCTTTCGGATTCAGCCGGACGCTGCGGATGCCGTCTTGGGCCTGGAGCTTGCGAAGTGTGGTGGCGCGGGCTGCCGAGTTGCAACGCAGGGACTTGGCCCGAACACGCAGCCGGCCAGGAACGTGGTGCATATAGTCGGTCATAAAGTCGCCTCCCAAAGAGTAAGAGTTCGCTCGCGAAGCTGTCCGCGTGACCAGCTGTTGCAATACTAGTAAGAATCGTTACTATTCGCAACCGTGGTCGCCGCGCATCCCGCGGGTGCCCGAGAACTCCCTGGAGCCGAATATCTCATGATCGTCAGCGCTGTTGCCGGGCGCATCCGGGTTCGGTCTAACTCACTGAAATCACGCTCGTTTGCGGAAGAAGTCCGGCTTGGCGTGGAAGGCCTCGCCGGCGTCGCCGAGGTTCGCACCAACCTGGCGGCCGGGAGCGTGGTCGTGATTTACGACGTCCGTGAGGCCGATGCCGAGGCACTGGAAGACGCGCTCGAGAAGCTCTGCCTCGCGGTGCCGGTCACCCGCAGGCCCGCTCCGGCGGGTTTCTCCCGGCAGCTTAACCGGGCAACCAAGATCGGCATGGTGGCTTCCCTCGGCTCTGCGGTGGCCCTGGGTTTCATGGGCAAAAAGAAAGCCCATATCGGCTTCGGGACCGCCTTTCTCGCCCTGGCCGGCATGCACATCTGGCGGAATCAGCGCACGCTGCTGCGCTGATTCCGGGCTACCGGCCGCTGTGCCGGGGAATCAGTCTTTGGACGCGGTCCTCGCGGACGTTTTCTTTTTCGTCGCGGCTTTCCTGCGCACGGCTTTTTTCCTGGCCGCGGGCTTGGGCGGCGCCGGCTTCGCCAGCGGCTTCTGCGGTGCTACGGCCGACCGGCCCGGCGTCACCTTTTCCCGCAGGCCGCTGACACCCTGCGACACCTTGCCGGACACCTGGCCCGCCGTCTCGCGCACCTTGCCGCCGATTTCATTCGTGGTACGCCTGACTTCCCGGCGCAGTTTCTCGTCGCGATAGAAGTAGGCCCCGAGGCCGCCGATCACCGCACCGGCCACGAAAGGAATTAGGGGAATCGCCATGTCTTGCTCCTCTGTCTAATTGTTCCGGCTGGGCAGAACAGCCGTCGTCTCGTCGTGCCGTATGGCGCGACTTGCGGGATCGGGGTCTCCAAGGCCCCTCAGAGCCCGCATGAGCAGTCCAACGGTCGTGCCGTTGTGCAGGATCGCCGAGACCACGGGAGAGATCATCCCGAACGCGGCCCCGACCATCACCCCGGTGTTGATGCCGATGGCCGCGCGGTAATTGGTCGCGACCAGCTTCATCGTGCGTTGCGAGATATCGTAGGCGTCGATCAGGAGCCCCAGCCGGTCCTCGAGCAGAACGACATCCGCCGTCGCGCGCGCCAGTTCGGCGCCACGCGACATGGCGATACCGACATCTGCTGCGACGAGGGCGGGCCCGTCATTGACACCATCGCCCACGAACGCTACACGGCGCCCCTCGGCACGCAACTGTTCCAGCACCCCGGCCTTGTTCTCAGGCACCTGTTCGGCGAAAACCTCGTCGATGCCAAGTTGCTGCGCCATCGCCTGGGCGCGCTGTTCGTGATCTCCGGTCAGCAGTACGAGGTGCTTCACCCCCCGCTTGCGCAACTCGGCGAGCACGGCGGGGGCGTCCTCCCGCAAGGTATCGCGCAGCGCGATCAGGCCGATGGGTTCATGCCGCGTGCCGACGTAAAGCAGCGTCTTGCCTTCGGCTTCGAGCGCCTGTATCTGGCTGCGGAACAGATCGAACGACAGGCCCTCGTGCTCTTCGACGTAGTGCCGGCTGCCGATCACCAGGTGGTCGCCGTTCACCGGACAGCTCATGCCGTGGGCGACGAGATACTCGGCCTCGCCGTGATCGATGTGGTTGAGCTTTTCTTCCCGGGCCTTGCGAACGATGGCTTCGGCGATCGGGTGCGTGGCGTGCTCTTCGATGGATGCCGTGACGGCCAGCAGGCGGTCGCGCGGCCAGCGCTCCGGGTCGAGGACGACGACATCAGTGACCTCGAGATCGCTGTGCGTCAGCGTCCCCGTCTTGTCGAACACGACGGTGTCGATTTCAGCGAGACGTTCGACCGCTTCGCCGCCCTTGAGCAGGATGCCTTCGGCGGCGGCGCGATACATTCCCGACTTGAAGGCCAGCGGCGTGCCCAGCTTCAATGCGCAGGAGTAATCCACGAGGAACACAGAGGAAAGACGACGTTGGTCACGCGTCACCAGGTAGATCAGCGCGCCTGTACCGAGCGTCAGGTATACCCGCCGATCCGCGAGGCGTTCCGCCATCCGCTGGGTTTCCGACGTTTGTTGCAGGGAATCATCGATGAACCGGGCGATTCTCGCAGTGGTGGTCTCGTCGCCGACGTGACGCGCCTCGATACGCAGACGCCCGTCCTCGACGATCGTGCCGGCGATCACGCGATCCATGACCTCTTTGCGCACCGGAACGGACTCGCCGGTGATGTTGGACTGGTTCACCAGGGCGGTACCGTCGAGCACCAGCCCGTCGATTGCGATCTTCTCGCCCGGACCCACCTCGATGCGGTCACCGGTCACGACCTCGTTGTCCGGCAGCTGCTTGAGGGTGCCGTCGCGCTCCACCCACGCGAGCACCGGCTCGGGACGCAACAGGCGCCGCAGCATCTGGTCGGACTTGCGCTCCGTCGTTTTCTCGAGGAACTCGCCCAGGTGCATCAGAAAAGCGGTCACGTTCGCCGTCAGGTGCTCGCCGCGCCAGGCGGACAGTCCGATGGCCGTCGCATCCAGTGCCTCGATCTTTATGCCGCGATGGATGAGGGTGTCGATGCCCTTGAATAACGTTCCGCTGATGTTCAGGAACGTCAACAGGCGACGCATGGGCGGCGAGAAGAAGGGCAGGGCGAGGATCAGCAGGCCAGTCGCGAACATGGGCGCCAGTTCCGCCGGTTCGGCCGGCAAGGACTCGCCATTCGGAATCTGCTCTCGCCGCAGGCCGCCGAGAAGCGCCAGCATGGCATCTCTTGTCGCGTTCTGGCCGTCGTATTCCAGCACGATGGAGCGCGCATGCCGGTTCACCCGCACGCTCGAGACACCGCGGACCGACTCCAGCCAGGTCTCGAGCCACGAGAAATCGATTAGCGGATCGACCAGCATCGGCAAGCGGACGCGAAGTCTCCCCGGCGTCTCGTGCACCAGTCGAAGTCCGTTGTCGACCCGCATTTCGGGCGTGCTCAGTCGGCGTCCCCGGCGCTTTCGGCATGCAGCTCTGCCTCGGCGTCGCGGAAACGCTCTTTCATTTCCTCGACGCCGCCCTGCAGCACCGACCAGGCCTTCACCGCGCTCTTGACGGCAGCTTCCTGCACCTCGGGATGACTGAGGAGATAGGCGGCCAGGGCCCCGACCAGGGCACCCTTGAAGAACCGCGGATTGGCCAGCGGGCCGGGAGCGCTTACGGGAGGAGGCGGCGGGGCAGCGTAAAACGCACCCGGCGGATAGTAGCCGGGCGCAAGGGATTGCGGCGGGACGTAGCCGGGCGGGATCCCCTGGTAATAGGCACGCGGGTCATACATCGCCGCGCTCCTTGCGTTGTTCGTTGAGCACGTACATGACGGCGGTCCCGGTGGCGAACGTGGCGGCCATGGATGCTGCCGGGTAGCGGGCGAACATCCGTCCGACGGCCGTGGCGGCCGCGGTTGCGACGCCGGCCGTGAGGCCGACCCTGGCGGAATCGACCAGTGCCTGCCGCCAGGTGGATTCGGCATTCCGGATGCGGTGCAAGTTAAGCGCGGCGGCTCCGGTCGCGCCGATCATCGCGCCAGTCTTGGCTGCGTTGAGCAGCACGTCCATGTCCTGCCGCTGCTGCCACGCCTGTTGCTGGCCGTACTGGGCGTGAGCCAAAGGATAGTAATAATGGGTCATCGGCCTTGCTCCTTTTCTGCTGCCGGGTCGGTTCCCTGTCCGTCTGCATCTTCCGCGGACTCAGCGCCGAAGCCGGCCATGCCAGCCTTCATCGCGTTCGCGGTTTTGGCCGCGCTGCCCAGCAGGGCATTGCGCAACTCGTCGTTCGTCATCAACAACACGATGGCTGCGCCGACCATCGCTCCTTTCCAGAACTCGCCGTCGTTGAAATTCAGGAAACCCTTCAGGGCGCCGAGACCGCTCTGGTCTGCGATCTCGTTCATGGCGGCCGAAAGCCCGGCGGCCGCGGCCGGGTCCGGGCCGAAAGGTTGCTGGGGACCGTAGCCGGGGGGATAGGGTCCCCAGCCCGGCGGCGGTGGGCCGTAGGCGCCGGGCGGTGGGCCGTAGGCGAAACCGGGTCCTTGCGATCCGCCCCAGGGGGGAGGCGCTTCCGGTCCCGGGCTGAACGGACCCGGGCCTGGACCGTGGTGCATGGCCGGACCATGAGGGCCGGGACCAGCACCGTAATGACCAAAAGCGGGTCCGTATCCGCCGGCCCATTGGTTCGGGGCGCCCTGGAACCCCGGGTCTTCTGTACCCGGTCCCTGGCTTTGGCCCATACCCGGGGCGCCGTGTGGCTTGTCATGCATCTCGTTCAATCCTCTCTCGTCATGAGTCCCCGCCTGGCGCGGGAACTGAAATTCCGGCGGCTTCCGCCGCGGATACGGCCGAGGCCAGTTCGTTTTCCAGCAAGCGGTGCATCAGGCCGACGGCACTGGCCTCGGGCCCCAGGATCAAGGTTTCCCACCAATCAGGCTTGATCGTGTCAGGCCGATACTCGACGACCATCGAGCCCGCAGTCGGATTGACGCGCACGTCCTTGATGCCGTCCAGTGCGCGCAGGATCCGGTCGAGCGCCTTGCTGTTCACGGCACCGAGATCCTTGACGATGGCGGGTCCTGCACGCAGCCGTATGCGCCCGGGGATGTGGTGTGCGATCCGGAGGTGGCGACGTACCGCGAGGAAAGGTCCAAGATCGACCTGGGTCATGGGCATCGCGCCGCATGGCGGGGGCGCGCCCGACGGAATCGCAAGTAATGAGCAGCCATAGTCCAGCACCCGGACGCTCCCGCGTCCTCTTTAGTCATTCCTGGCTGGCTTGGCTGCCGGCCCGCGGAGGACGGCGGGGGGCACCTGGCTGGCTGGGCTGTGTTTCCAGAGCGCCAGTCTAAGCAGGCTCCGGAAAAGGGGCAATGCTGAAAGTACTTAGCCGGGGAGCGCCCCGCCACGGCAGGCGCTAGCGAGGCATGCCCTCGGCTTCGAAACCATAGCCGGCGAGAATTTCCTGGCTTTCCGGTGAGAGGATGAAAAGCGCGAGGCGCCAGCCGTCCTGCCCTGCATCGCCCCGCACGACAAGTCCGTAGTCCGCGCCGACGGCAAGTTTCGGCGGTATATCGACGATCTGGAGGAGCGGCAGCTCGCGCTTCGCGAGAACGGCGTTGGTGCAGTAAGTGAGGAAAAGGTCGGCCCTGTTCTCGTCCATGACCCAGGCGTAAGGATTGCGGCCTGCAGGCGGCGCCGCACTGTCCGGGCCGCCGGTGAGCTTGAGCGCTTTTCCGCTCAAGACTTCAAAACTTCCGGGGCGCAGATCTTCCGCGCGGCGGAACAGTTGCCACGCGTAGTCGCCGCTGGGGTCGGCTTTGGGCGTCGAGGTGCCGACTCGCACTTCTGGATCCAGCAGGACCTCGAGGAGCGTGTCGCTGCTGACTGCCAGTCCAGGTTGCGCCAGGCCGCAGAGCTGATTGCGGGCGAACAAAACGGTGGGGCTGCCCCACCCGGCTTTCACGAGTGTGTCCGGGTGCGCCATGTTGGCGGACGCGAACACATCGGGTTGGCCGCCTTCCTCGATCGCCTTGCGCATCAGGCCGCTCGGACCGAAGCGCGTCTCTGTCGAAGTGCCATAGCGGCTGTCATAAGCCCGCACCACGTCACCGAGCGCGGTCTTGAGGCTGCCTGCGGCATACAGCGAGGGGCCATCCGCCAGGGCATTGGACGCCCCGAGCGCAACCCCCGCTACCATCGCCATCGCGCAGAGTCGATTGAATACCCGCATGACACGCTTCCCCTGGATTCCATGACCAGCATGGATGTTAGCTTCACAGAAGAAGATTCAGGGACGCATCAGCATCGTGAAGAGCGCATATGAATGCATACGGTGTCTTGGTTTCCCGAACATGACCCAGGTACATGATTCGGTCCGGATTGCGGCGGCCGTTCGTCGGGCAGGCGGGGCTCCGGTACTCCGGCGCAAGGGCGCCTCAGTTAATATAAGGATATTGATCGCCGGCTCGGGTGCTATTGATGCGAAACGGCGAGATATCCTTGGCTGAAGGGGTACATACACCAGTGAAAGGTTTATCGATTCGCTCTGCGCCGCGTCGCGGCAAAACCGTCCTCATCCTCGCAGCACTTGTCCTGGTCGCCGCCGGACTCGGCGCCTGCGGGGGTGGCGGAAGCGATAGCGGCGGGAGCTCCACGCTGATCATCGTGGACACCCTGCTGGATGCCGACACGGCGCCGACGGGAGCCACCACGCTGCGGGCCGCGCTCGAGCAGGCCGCCAGCGGCCAGCCCATCGGGTTCGCGCCAGAGCTCGATGGCGGGACGATCGCACTGTCGATCGTCGGCGAGGAACACACCGTGTTGCGCGGCGAGGTCATGGGCATCCGGGACGAGCCGAGTGGCCCGGTGTCCTATCTCGTCGGCTACTTCGATCGCGACTACGGCCGGTCGGCGTTGTATGCGCGCAAGAACGTGGTGATCGATGCGTCGGCGCTACCCTCGGGAATAACCATTGCATGGACGGGCGGCGTCCAGGATCCGGCGCGCGTGCTGGCAGTCTACGGCGATCTGACCTTGCGTAACGTGTCTGTTACGGGCGGGGTGAACATTACCGAGCCGCTTCCGACTACGGCCGCCGACGACCAGCCATGGACCCTCGCGCGCGGCGGTGGAGTCGCTGTGTGGGGACGCGCCCGGCTCAGCGACTGCCGGATTTACGACAACCACGTGGAAGGTGACTTCGATCCCTCCCGCGACCGGGGCGCCTTCGGTGGCGGGGTCTACGCCAACATCGTCGAGATGCAACGCTGCACGGTCAGCGGTAACTCGGTGCTCGGCGGCGGGGCCGCCGGTGGGGGGGTGTACTCGGTGGGGGGCGCGCAGACTTCGCTCGACACCTCGAGAATCGAGGAGTCGGCGATCACGGGCAACCGAATCAGCGGTCTGTTCACTTACGGCGGCGGGGTCTATTCCGATGGCGGCGGCATCGGCAATCGCAAGTGGCTGGTGGTGCGGACCAGCACGATCGCGGATAACCTCGTCGAGCCGGCGCCGGGCCTGCCGCCTTTCGTCCTCGCGACCGGCTACTGGCGGGGGGGTGGCGTGTATGCCTCGAATGGGTACCTGGCGATTTCAGGTGCGACCATCGTGGAGAACGAAGTTCATGGGATGGCACGCACCGACAGTCTCGGCAGGCGGAATCTCGCTGGCGGCGTCGCGGCAACCGTGGGTAACGCCCATGCCGTCGAGGACCTGTTCATCGGTCACTCGATCATCGCGGGCAATACCGTTCACGAGATCGGCGGCGAGAGCTACGCGCACGATGTCTTCACCGGTTCGGCATTTTATTTCCGCAGTCTCGGCTACAACCGCATCGGGGTGCTCGATTTCAACCAGATGCTGGTGCCGGTCGGTGAGCCGACGTGGGCCTCGTTGTCTCGGCGGCACTACCCGCAGATCGGCGACGAGGACGGTGTGGCGCTCGCGGATGTTGTGGAGCAGCCATCCGGCGTTGTGCGATCTTCATTCATCCGCTCGGTCGGTGCGGATAACGGCAGTTTTGCAGTGCTCCATTACAGGCCATGGGGCAGCGCCCGCGACCAGATTCCAACCGGGCGTTATGTGTTGAGCGAGATCCTCGGCGAATACCGCGTCGCGGCCGGGGCGGTCGATAATTTCCTCTCGATCATGCTGGCACGGATCGAGTCCCACTACGTGATGCCCGGCTTCGCTGCGAATTTCACAGCTGATTTCGAGGCGTTCCTGGCGAGCGTGGATATCGATCCGGATACGCCCGGATCGCAGCCTTATCGCGACCCGTCCGGCGTGCCCATCCTGACGCTCGGCGACGCGCAATGGTTCGGACCGGCGGTGACCTGGCCGCGCGAACTCTACAACCATCCTTACATCGAGTTCTGGCACCGCCTCGATACGGCGCTGCTCGATGCGCAACTGCCCGGCATGGGGCCGGAGACGCTGGGCGACGCCGCCTGGGATGCACTGTTCGATTCCGGACCGCTGGCGGAGAACCCCGGCATCACGATGACGCTGGTGCGGCAGGCCGCGCTGGAAGCCCGGTTGGCGGCGGTCGACCAGTTGGGCAATGTCCGGCCCGCGAATGCCCTCGGGGATGTAGGGGCTATTGAAGAACCGTAATAGCAATCATTTGCATTCGCATATGTAGGCAGCTAGACTCCCGGGCGCATTCCATGACCATCCCGGAGAGTCTTCCATGCGACCGATTCTTGTCTTCGTGCCCGCTCTGCTCAGTGCGCCGCTTTCCGCTCAGGAGGCCGGCTCCGATGCGGCCGCCCAGCTGTCGCCGGTTACCGTGGAAGCCGCCCGGACCGGGCAGCCGGCCACAGCACTGCCCTATACGGTGACGGTGATCACGCGTGACCAACTGGACACGCAGCTCGCTCTCGGCACCGACATCGCCCAGCTGATCGGGCAGGCGGTGCCATCGTATTCCCCCAGCCGACAGAAGATGAGCGGCTTCGGAGAGACGCTGCGCGGCCGGTCGCCGCTGATCATGATCGATGGCATTCCGCAGTCGACGCCGCTGCGCGATGGTTCCCGAGATACATATGTGATCGACCCCGACATGATCGAGCGCGTCGAGATCCTGCATGGCGCCAACGCGATCCAGGGCACCGGTGCCACCGGCGGCATCATCAATTTCGTCACGCGTCGCTCCTCGCCAGGGCAGGCCGCCGAGTTCAGCTACTCGGCCCAGGCCCGCACCAACGACGACTTCGACAGCGACAGTTTCGGTGGACGTGTCCATGGTCGTTACGCAGGAATGATCGGCCAGTTCGACCTGTTGGTCGGCGCTGGCCTGGAAAAAACGGGAATGTTCTTCGATGCGGAAGACCGGCTGATCGCGGTGGACAACACGCAAGGCGACATCATGGACAGCCTCAGTCGGGACGTGTTCGCGAAGCTCGGGTACAGTTTCGGCGAGCAGCGACTGCAGTTCACCTTCAATGCTTTCGAGCTCGAGAATGATGCCGACTGGGTGACCGTGCCTGGTGACCAGTCGGCGGGTCTGCCGGCTACATCCGAGCGGGGGACGGTACCGGGTGATCCGGCGGAAAATTCCGTGCTGAACGTCGCACTCGATTATTCCCATGAGGCGCTCGGGCCGGGTCGCCTGCACTGGCAGCTTTACCACCAGGACTTCGATGCCGTGTACGGCGGCGGCACCTTCGGTGTGTTTCAGGATCCGGCGCTGGGACCCGACTTTTTCGACCAGAGCCGCAATCGCAGCAGCAAGCTCGGCGCGAAGCTCACCTACAACCTGCCGGGCTGGCCGGCGCGCAATGTGGACCTGACGGTCGGGCTGGACTACCTCGAAGACACGACCGAGCAGGACCTGGTGCAATCGGGACGCAGCTGGGTGCCGGAGACGAGTTACGCGAACTGGGCGCCGTTCGTGCAGGGCGACTGGCAACTTGGAAAAGTCGGCCTGACCGCGGGTGCAAGACGGGAAGTGGCGAAGCTCGACGTGAATGACTTCACCACGCTGGCATTCTACGGTGATACGTTTGTTGCAGGCGGAAGCCCTGATTTCAGCGAGACGCTCGCCAACGTCGGCTTCAACTGGCGGATCAACGACGAGTGGACCGCATTCGGCGTGTACTCGGAGGGCTTCACGATGCCTGATGTCGGCCGGGTGCTGCGCGCGGTCAACACGCCGGGGCTGGACGTAGACGAGTTCCTGGACCTCCAGCCGATCGTGGCCGACAACGCGGAGCTGGGGCTGCAGTGGCGCACTGATCTCGGTCACGCGCGCGTGAGTTACTGGACGTCGGATTCCGACCTTGGTGCCCGGCTGGTGCCGGATGCGGACGGGATCTTTTCCGTGCAGCGCGAAAAGACCGAATTACAGGGCTGGGAAGTCGAGGGCGGGGCCTACATCGGGACTCGGACGCTGCTGACCCTGGCCTACGCCCGCAGCGAAGGCAAATTCGACGCTGATGGCGACGGCCGCGTTGACGCAGATCTCGATGGCACTAATATCGCGCCTGACCGTGTGAATCTGGGCTGGGAACAGGACTGGTCCAGTGCAGTGCGCAGTCGGCTGCAGTTGAGCCATTACCTGGATCGGGACTTCCAGGCCGGGGGCGTTACCACGGCGGAGTTCGACGGCTACACGACGCTGGACCTGATTCTCGGCTGGCAGATCAATGCACGCAACAGCCTCACACTGGCAGTGGAGAACCTGGCAGACGAGCAATACATCACCTATTACTCGCAGGTCTATGCCTTCGCCGGCGACAGTGGTTTCTTCGCCGGTCGCGGTCGCCAGCTCGCCCTGACCTGGCGTTCGGGTTTCTGATGCCGCGACGTCCGCAGACGTTGTCCGTCCGAATCCGGGCGGCCAACGTCGTGTTGCATCGGTGGCTCGGGCTCGTGGCAGGCATACTGTTCGTACTGCTCGGCCTGAGCGGCTCGTTGCTGGCGTTCGGGCCCGAACTGCTGGCGGTGCAGCATCGCGCTGTCGCCGGCCCCCCGCCGGCCGGCTGGGAGGACAGCCGTTCCGAGGTTCTTGCGCGCACACTCGCAGAGCATCCGCAGGGCCACGTCGAGTTGATCCGTTTTGCGGGTGACCCGCTGGGCGTTTACGAAGTCTATCTTGCCGACGAGCGCCAGGAGTACCGGCATGCGCTGAGCGGCGAAGTGGTGCATGAACGTACCGCACGCGGCGACCTGTTGATGGTGGCTCGAGAGTTTCATACGCACCTGATGGCCGGCGAGACGGGCGAACTGGCGCTCGGCTGGCTGGGCCTGGTGCTGCTGGTGCTACTGGCGAGCGGGCTGTGGATGTGGTGGCCACGGCGGGGGATGTGGCGCGCTTCACTCAGCTATCCGGTCGTTCGTCTCCCGGGTCCGTTGCTGTACTGGTGGCACAGCACCTCCGGGGCACTGGCATTCCTCCTGCTGGGTTTCCTGAGCCTGACCGGTGCGGCAATCGTATTCTATGCCTTCTCGCAGTCTCTTCTGACGGGTCTACTGGGCGGCCACCCGCCCGTGTTCCCCTCGCGCGTCGCGGTGCATGCCGACATCGAGTGGCCCGCCGTGCTGTCCCGCCTGGATAAGACGTTACCCGAAGGTCGGACAGTGTTTTTCTATCCTCCGGCCGAAGCCGGAGAGCCGCTGGTGTTTCGTAAACAGATGCCCGGTGAGTTGCATCCCAACGGGCGTAGCCACGTCCTGCTCGATGCACAGGGCCAACTGGCGGCGGCCTACGATGCCAGCGCGGCGGACTGGGGTATTCGCGCGACCGACTCGATCTATCCTCTGCATGCGGGCCGTGCCGGCGCGAGCTGGTGGCAGTGGACAGTTGCGGCGGCAGGGCTTCTGCCATTCTTGCTGTTCGTGACAGGGTTCTTGCTCTGGCGTCGAACGCGGACCCAGGCCAGTAGCAAAGCCGTTTCGTCTCCCCGCTCCTGAAAAAACGAAAATCGTCTCTCTGCGAGGCGCTAAATATTCGACGAGTGCCTCGAAGAACGGCGCGTGGGCGGCTGAAACATTTTCGGGTCCGGGTCCTGCCGTGTGTCAACCGATTCTTTGCTGGTGCGTTCTACCTCCCGAAGCCATCAAAGAAACGAGGACGACATGAACAAGTCAATTGTGGTATTCGCCCTGGTCGGCCTGGCCTGGGCCGGAAACGCCGCGGCAGACCCGGGCGACCGGGCGGAGGCTCGGCTGGACCGCAAGGGCGATCGCATCGAACAGCGCATGGACCATCGTGGGGATCGTGTGGACCATCGGCTCGACCGTCGTGGAGATGCCGTCGAGAGACGTCACGACCGGGCGTCAGATCGTGCCGATGCAGCAGGCCGCGAGCGTCTCGCGGATGGTCTGGAGCGTAAAGGCGACCGCGTCGAGCAGCGACTGGATCACCGCGGCGATCGCATCGATCACCGGCTCGACCGCCGCGGCGAACGTATCGATCGGCGCCTCGACAATCGCGGCCAGCGCATCGAGCGGCGCTGGGATCGACGCGACTGATATCCCGTTGCGGCGTGCGCCGATAGTGCCCGCCCCGGTCAAAAACGATTGCCAAGGAGATTGAAATGTACTCGTATCGATTATTTAAAAGGGCGCGGGCCGTGCTGGATCGTGCCGGCGTCACGTTCGGGCGCGCTGGCGCCGTACTGGCGATGGCCGCGCTGCTCGGCGCATGTGGCGGCACTGATGACGATGCCATCGATGGCGCCGCGACCACGCCACCTGTGACTGCCGAAACCGGTGAACTCGTGGTCACCCTGACCGATGCTCCGGGCGATTTCGTCGCCTACCTCGTTGATGTCACCTCGGTCCGTCTCACCCGGGCTAACGGCGACGTGGTGGAGACGCTGCCACTGGCCACGCGGGTCGATTTCGCCGAGCTCACGGACGTCTCGGAGTTCCTGACCGTGGCGACCGTGCCGGCGGGGCTCTACCAGACCGTGACCCTGACGGTGGATTTCAGCAATGCCGAGATCATGGTGACCAATGCCGCCGGGGAGATCGTCGCGGCTGAGCCAGTGGATGCGCAGGGCGAGCCGCTGGGCACGCTCGATCTCAGCTTGTCGCTGACCAACGGCAGCGCCATCAGGATCACCCCGGCCACGGTGCATGCAGTCAGCCTGGATTTCGACCTGGATGCTTCCAATATCGTGGACGACACGGTCGAGCCGCCGACGGTGACCGTGGAGCCGGTGCTGCTGGCCATGCCAGAACTCGAGGAGGATCGGGACCACCGTGCCCGCGGCCTGCTGAGCGAGGTGGATCAGGCCGCATCGACTGTGACGTTGCGGGTACGCCCGTTTCGTCTCTCGCGCGGTGCTTTCGGGAAGCTCCTCATTTCGGTTGG
>Ga0102938_10000900_pt1 | contig 22410 bp, 18 predicted proteins | sample SalPonR2_B_D2_MG_FD_84516 | JGI IMG/M metagenome (GOLD analysis project Ga0102938, IMG submission 84516) | Salt pond soil microbial communities from South San Francisco under conditions of wetland restoration - Salt Pond MetaG R2_B_D2_MG | ecosystem: Environmental > Aquatic > Marine >... | reverse complement strand
GGGTGATACCACAGCCGGCAGTTTTCAAAAAACGGGGTGTTTCTAAGCTACTGTCACTTCGGGGCACAAAAAAACATCCTGAATGGCATTCAGAAGCGCTATGCCTTCCGCCATTGGCCGCTGAAAGGCTTTGCGGCCACTGATGAGCCCGGTGCCGCCGGCACGTTTATTGATGACGGCGGTACGTACCGCCTGGGCTAAATCTCCTGCACCGCTAGAGGCCCCACCGGAATTGATGAGCCCGACCCGTCCCATGTAGCAGTTGACCACCTGGTAGCGCGTCCATTCAATCGGATGGTCGGGAACCAGATCGCCGTAGATCCGCTCGTGCGTTTTGCCGAACTGCAGGGCAGGGTAGCCGCCGTTGCATTCGGGTTGCTTCTGCTTGATGATATCCGCCTGCAGGGTGACCCCCAGGTGGTTGGCCTGTCCGGTAAGATCAGCGGCAACGTGATAATCCTTGTCTTTTTTAAAAGCTGAATTGCGCAGATAGCACCACAGTACGGTAAACATACCCAGCTGATGGGCCCTTTCAAAAGCCGCAGAGATCTCTTCGATCTGGCGTCGCGATTCGTCTGAACCAAAGTAAATAGTGGCACCGACCCCTACAGCACCCATATCAAACGCGCGTTCCACGCTGGTGAAGAGAGTCTGGTCGTAAATATTAGGGTAGGTGAGAAGTTCGTTGTGGTTGAGTTTGACGATGAAGGGAATGCGGTGAGCATATTTGCGCGCTACAGCCCCTAGAACGCCGGCCGTTGAGACCACGGCGTTACATCCACCTGACAGCGCCAACTGAACAATATTGTCCGGATCGAAATATTCCGGATTGGGTGCGAAAGACGCCCCGCCTGAATGCTCAATCCCCTGATCAATCGGCAGGATAGAGAGATATCCACTGCCGGCCAGACGGCCGTTATTATGCATCCAGCGCAGGTTGCGCAGGACGGAAACGGGACGATCAGAAGAAAGCCAGGACCGTTCAATGAAATCAGCGCCAGGAAGGTACAGTTTGTCCTTCGGGATACCAGCGCAGGCATATTCCAGTAATTCCTTTTCCGTGCCCAGCAGCTCAACGATGCGATCGATACTCATGATTTTTCTCCTTTTTTCGTATCGGAATGTTATCAATTCGTCAGCCATGTCCGTAAATGTCTTATCAAAAAGGCGCTGATTATCAAGCAAGAGACCCCACCGGCCGCAGCTCACAACCTGGGTTGGTGCCTGATTCAGCCTTCCAGATATCTTTGCCTTAAACGGGTGCGCAGTTCGTTCAAGCCCTCGCTGATGGAGACTTTGTAGATATGCGGATGATGTAATCGGAGGGTGCCGTTGGGCATTTTTTTCAACTGCTCGGCACAGCGATCGGCGCTGGAAGCGAGGCTTGGCAATTCTTTGATCAATTTGCCCTTTTCCATCCAGGTATGCCGCAAGTTTTCGAACTTCACACCCGCGGGAATCTTTTTGAAATGGGCCACATTGGTTGGATCATAAACCGTATCGCCCTTCTTGAGATCCTCATTTTCGCGACACATGATGTCCTGATGAAAACTGCCATCCGACTGAATGACCCGGATCAGTCGCTTACGGTCCGGCAGTGTCGCTTTGGCGATATCGCTTGTTACCTTGATCTTTGGCTGACCACCATGACGCACCAGCTTGTAGACCCCACCCAGATGCCCGCCGCCTTCGCCTGCGGCGGTGGCGAGGCTGGTACCTACCCCATAAATGTCAACCTGTCCTCCTTCGCTGCGGATCGAATCGATCACGTATTCATCAAGCTCATTGGATGCGACGATCTTGACATCGGGGAATCCCGCCTCATCGAGCATGCCGCGAGCCTGTTTGCTGAGGTAGGCCAGATCTCCGGAATCGAGGCGAATGCCAAGCAGTTCATGGCCTCTTTTACGGAGTTCCCCGGCCACGGTAATCGCGTTGCAAACACCGCTTTTAAGTGTATCGTAAGTGTCCACGAGCAGAACCGAACTATCCGGAAAGACATCAGCATAGGCACGAAATGAACTCAGCTCATCACTAAAGGCCATGATCCAACTGTGGGCATGGGTGCCTTGCACAGCAATGTCAAGCACCTGTCCCGCCCAGACATTGCTGGTACTGCGTACGCCGCCTACGAATGCGCCGCGTACCGCACTCAAACCACCATCGGGACCGTGCGCGCGGCGCAGACCGAATTCAACGACGATGCCATTGCCCGCAGCACCTTGAATGCGTGCTGCCTTGGTGGCGACGAGGGTCTGAAAATTGATAATATTGAGCAGGGCTGTTTCCACCAGTTGTGCTTCAGCCAGATTGCCTTCCACGGTGAGCAGGGGTTCATGGTTAAAAACCAGCGTTCCTTCCTGCGGCGCAATCACTCTGCAGTTGAAACGAAAGCCGCGCAGGTATTCGAGAAACTCAGCCGAGAACGTGTCCAACGAACCGAGATAGGCGATGTCCTCATCGCTGAAACGTAACTCCTGAAGATAACGCAGCGCCGTTTCAAGGCCGGCGAAAACGGCATAACTACCCTTGAAAGGATTCTTACGAAAAAACAGGTCAAAGACCGCCTCATCTTCATGCATTCCCTTCTCAAAATAGCCCGCCAGCATGGTCAACTCGTAGAAATCGGTCAACAAGGCCGAGTATCGAAAGGGTGTCATACGAATCATCCTCCATTCTATTTTCCGGTTGATTGTTTCAACCGTTCGTGCTGTTGGTGTTTATTGAGCGGTCTCGGGAGTTTTCTTCTTTTTGTAATGCCAGAATCTCTTGCCGTAAGTTTTTGGTGATCGCATTGGCCCTTTCCCGGTTCTCGTGTTTGTCCTCGACCATTGCTTGCGGGTTGCAAGGTTTGCCGATGGTCATGTTGATGACCCCGCGGTGCGGCCAAAAACGACCGATAGGGAGAAGTTCATGTGTTCCTGTAATCAGAATGGGGACAACCGGAGTTGGAAAACGCTCAAGAAACAAGCCGATGCCGGGTTTGAAAGGTTGCAACTCGCCGTCGGGCGACCGGTGACCTTCGGGAAACCAGACAAGACTGCGCTCTTTGCGTAGCACTGAGGCAGCAAAAGCAAGGTTCGAAATCACAGCATGCTGAGGATCAACGGGAATGACATTGCCTAAGCGACTCATGGCGCGCATCAATGGATTTCTAAAAGCGATGTCGGTTAAACCGCCCCACCAGGTTTTTTTCAGAGTCTTTTGCGGTAAAACTGCGGCAAGTACCACAGGGTCAAGGCTGCTCAAATGATTGGGAGCAAAAACACATGAGCCTTCAGGGATGTTGTCGAGTCCTGAAACCTTTAGATCGAAATAGTATTTTATGAAAAGTGCATTCAAAAAAAATAATGATCGCTGCGTATGGCTTTTCAACCAACCGGATTCCGCAAGCCACTTCTTTTGTTGGTCGTTGAGAACGTTTTCAGGATTTTCAAGCGGTTCTCCTGAGAACTCGGTATCTCCTTCGTGCTCCTCTGTTGCAATTTTCAGCAATAGATCGCGGACCGTTTCAAGTTCGGCAATCGTCTTTTCGTCCAATTCAATACCGACACGCTCACCCACCTCAACGGTTAAGGTCAGCCATTCGAGTGAATCGATACCAAGGTCGGTTTCCAGATGTGAATCAGGCGTCAGGCCATAATCGCTGTAATGGATGGCGAGCCAGTCCCATGTGGTCCTTGCCGCCGTATTTTCGAGCAGATCACGATCTTCACCGGACATCTGCTCCACTCTCATCGGCTTTTTACGCGGTTCTTGCTTGTCACCGTCCCTGGCTTGGTGATAACGCTTTTCCAGCACATGTCGACGGATTTTCCCCAGCCGGGTTCGTGGTAGGGAACGCGCTGTCAGGACAATGTCAGCCAGTTGCCAGTAACTCGGCAGATCTTTGGCGGTTTTTGCTAAAGCATCTGCAAGTTTTTTGCGATCATCCTCGTTTGACCCATCTTCAGGTACAACCAGCGCCACCAGCTGACCATCCTCTTCGAGAACGCCGATCTCCTGAACCTGCGGATTGTGTTCATAAGCCTCTTCGACCTCTTCCGGGGTGATGTTCTCACCACTCTCGGTCACAATAAGGCTGGAGACCCGACCCTGAAGCTTCAGATATCCTTCGTCATCCATCGTCCCGAGATCGCCTGTGCGAAACCAGCCATCGTCGGTCAAGGCTTCTTTTGACTTGTCCGGCAGCTGATAATACCCGGAAAAGACATTGGGGCCGCGCACCAGGACTTCACCATACCCTTCTTGACCGCCGGCACTTTCATCCAGTTTGATCTCGACCCCCTCAACGGCCCGGCCAACGCTTTCAAAGCGCGCCATCCCCGGTGGATTGATGGTCAGCAACGGCGATGTTTCCGTCAATCCGTAACCGATCACCAGCTGCCATCCCAATCCCTCCAAAGAGCGAGCAAGATCGGGATCAAGCGGTGAGCCTCCTGAGGTTAAGAGGCGTAGATGAGACCCGATTTTCCGATGCAGGGGATAAAACACCAGCTTGGCAATATTCAGATTCAATTTGTGCTGGACGAACGAGGTTAGCCGGAGACATTGCCGGAACAAGTATAAAACTGGTTTGCCCTTTTCTTCAAATCGCCCGCGAATAGTGTCAAAAAGGGTACGATAAAGACGAGGTACTCCGCAGATGACGGAGACTTGAGCCTCTTTGATGGCGCGCAAGATCTGTGGCCCGGTCAGGGCCAGAGGCAAGACGATGGGGATTTTTGCCGCCAGCGGAAAAAGCAGTCCTACTGTAAAGGAATAGACATGATGTAACGGCAAGGGAAGCAGGAGTCGATCCTCTTCACGAGCCAGATCTTCGTCGAGGATCCGGTTGATCTGAAAAGTCAGGTTTTTATGGGACAGGGGTACGCCTTTGGGCGGGCCGGTGGTGCCTGAGGTGTAAAACAGGACGGCACCGTCATCTGCGCGGAGTTGCGGCAGTTCAGCTTCTCCTTCAAGTTCCCAGAGGCCCTCGCCATCGTCGCTCTGCGACTTGTCAATAAGCAGGGTTCGGGGCAGATCGTCAATTCGCTCCGTCAACCGCGGGACTCGTTTTTCCTCCGTCAGAATGAAGCGCGGTGCGCAATCTTTGATGATTCGATCAAGCGCATTGGTTTCAAGCTGTACATCCAACGGGACAATTCTACCTCCGGCGCGGATGACCGCCAGACAGGTGATAATCCACTCCGGTGAATTACCGGCCCAAAGAATAACTCGGTCCCCTTTGTCCAATCCGGCATTGATCAGGGTGCCGGCGCAGTGATTTATCTGCTGTTTAAGTGCCGAACGCTGGTGAATGTGGATATCCTTTTTGCTCAGGGAATATAACGCCGAATGGCTCCCCTTCGTTTCAAGGGCATCGATCAAATCCGTGAGGGTGTGGTATGTCTCCTCAGTTGCGACCGACGACTGATTTTGGGCCATAGAAAAAGCTCCTTCAAAAAAACATTTACCGACCCAGGACAACAGCCCCGGATTGGCGCATCTTTTCTAACGCGTTGCGCCCCCCTTCAGGAGTGATGGATCGCGTAGCATTCTTGATCACCAGCATTTCGAACTCGGTTTCAAGGCCATCAAGCACCGAGGCGAGAACACAGACATCCAGAGCCAGACCGCTGACGAAAATGCGTTTAATCCCTTGTTTGTGCAACCAGAAAGCCAATCCGGTTTGATCAAAAACGGAATTCTGGTCCTGATCGAAGCGTGTTCCTTTGGTGACGATTTCAGCTTCAGTAGGTATCTCAAGCTGTGCATGAAAAAGCGCGCCATTGGAATCCTGTACGCAGTGAGGCGGCCACTGACCCCCGTTTTTCTCAAAGCTTGGATGGTGTCTGGGATGCCAGTCCCGTGAGAGGTAGATCGGCACCCTGGCGTCTCGTCCCGCATGCATCCAGGAATTGATGACTGGTACGACTTCATCTCCCCCTTCGACCGGTAAAGTGCCACCTGGGCAGAAATCTCTCTGCACATCCACCACCAGCAACATGTCATTTTTCTGAAATTGTGGAATCTTATCCATTATTCTGTGTCTCCTTTAATAAAGAATGGGTCCTGGCTGGTTAAGGGGTTCTTGCATTTCCAGGAAATGGGCGAAGGGCTGTTCATTAGATCGCTCAGTTAATGTCAACACCACCGGCACAACGGCAATCCTGGTCAGCCAGATCCAAAAAAAGGAAGCACAGGTCAAGATGCACGGTTAAGCAACTGTTCAATCGCTGCGATAACCTTAGCCGATTTAAAGGGTTTAGTAATATATTGATCAGCACCAACCTCTTTGCCTCGTGCCAGGTCCTCGGGGGATTTTTTTGCAGTTAGCAAGATGACTGGGATATTCCGGGTGTGCTGACTGCTTTTGAGCTGCTGACAGACCTCAAATCCTCCCAGGTCCGGCAACATCACGTCGAGAAGCACCAGATCCGGCGGGGCATCAGCAATTGTCTTCAGCGCTGCTGTACCGCTGGTGACCCCCTCGACAGTATAGCCTTTGCTGGTCAGCAGAATAGTTTCCAGCTTCATCAGACTTTCTTCATCTTCAACGATCAGTATTTTTTTCTGCATTGACCTCTCCTTAGATTGTAGCCGTGGAATATGCGCCGGCGAGGCAGATCAGATCCCATTGCGCCAGCAGCAACGGCTTCATCGCGATAAGGATCCGGGTTAGTAAAATAGCAAAGAGAGAACAGGGGCAGTGAATGCCCCCCTTTCCTCTGATCAAGAAAATGCCGTCATCCTGCAACAGAGCACCCATTTTTGTCTGCACAGATAGGTTACGCAAGCGGCAACAATAATCGAAGTTTAAGACTGGTCTACGGTTAAATCCTATCGCATGACAGATGTTTGTCAAATGACCCTCTGTAACAAGAAGCAGGGGTTTTTTAGCCGGTCAAGGAGGTCAGTTTTTTTGACAAGGGTTCGAGATTTGTTACGCTGATAGAAGACAAAGTTGTCATAAAAAAAATGGTCGTTGACATCGTTGCTGAGTGTCAGCGGGGAATCGCGAGAGTCATCCCGCTACTCCGGCAAATCCCACCTGTTGCGGCTAATGCAGTTTGTATTGATTGATTTCAGGTGGGATTGTCTTAACATTAATAGGCAAGGTTGGCTGGTTGTGTAAAAGCAAACGCACAACATACTTGAGTACCAGAAAGGAGGTCTTCAGGATGGTCTTATGTCATTGAGAAAATCAGGTATTGATTAAAACGTGATAAATAGAAGGATGCTAACAAGGGAGGACAATGAAAATGAAAACAAGATATGGAGCAAGCCCCATCCAGGCTCTGATGACCGGAACCGTCCTGGTGTGTTTGAGCGTAATATTGCCGTTGTCGGTATTTGCACAAGGAGTTTCAGACGTAGACATCACCAGTGCCGTTAATACCGAGATGCGGATTGACAACGCCGTCTCGGCGAACAATATTGATGTGTCGACGATAAATGGTGTGGTGACGCTGTCAGGTGCCGTCAGCAACATCCTCGCGAAAGAGCGGGCCCAGGCGTTGGCCGAGGCGACCGTTGGCGTCCGCGCCATTGTCAACCGGATTAATGTCGAACCTGTTACGCCGCGCAGTGACAATGAGCTTGAGATGGCTGTGGAAGACGCCTGGTTGTTAGACCCGGCGACGCAATCCTACCGGCTGGAAGCGGATGTGGAGGGTGGCATTGTGACGATCAAGGGAACCGTCAGTTCGTACGCCGAGAAGGATCTATCCGCAACTGTTGCCAAGGGTGTGAGAGGTGTCAAGGGCATTCTTAACGAGCTTGAGGTTGATTATCAGGTCACCCGAAACGACGCCATGATTCAGAATGAGATTATTGCCCGGCTGGAGAATAATGTCAGAGTTGATGACCTTCTGATCGATGTGGAGGTTGATAATGGTGAGGTCGTGCTGACCGGCACGGTCGGAAGCCTTCAGGAAAAGTCCCAGGCCTATGGCGATGCGTGGGTGGCCGGAGTGAGTGCGGTTGATATCAGCGGCCTCGAAGTACAATGGTGGACGCGTGACGAAATGCGCCGCACCCAGTCTTACTACACAGGTAGCGATGACGAAATCCAGGAAGTCGTCGAAGATGCCTTATCTTATGATCCGCGGGTCATACCCTATGATATCACTATAGCGGTGTCCGACGGCATGGTCACGCTGAGTGGGACGGTGGACAACCTGGCGGCGAAGCGTGCGGCCGAGAAGGACGCGCGGAACACGCCGGGTGTGTGGCGGGTGACTAATAACATCAAGGTTCGTCTGGATGTGCCGGCAGATGATCAGTTAGAGGCGCGGGTTGCGGCGGCACTGTTGGATGACCCGTACGTCGAGCGCTTTGAAGTTAACGTGGATGCTTATAACGGTTGGGTTTACCTTGCCGGCGATGTAAACACTTCCTTCGAGAAGAACCACGCCGAGCGCGTCACCGAGAGAGTTCAGGGCGTTGTCGGAGTGGTCAACTACCTTGAATATAACTACCTCTGGGCATGGTCACCCGACTGGGAGATCCAGGAAGAGGTGAGAAGTCAGCTCAGATGGAGCCCATTTGTCGATGCGAGCGGTATCAACGTCGCGGTTAATGACGGCGTGGTCACCTTGATCGGCACGGTGAGCTCGTGGAGTGAACGCGAGGATGCAGAAAAGAACGCCTTCCAGGGCGGCGCTAAAGACGTGATCAACAGCCTGGATGTGGATTATCGAGCCTACGGTCCATACGGGCCGGGCTACTACGGATCGCCAGAATATCGTGGCCCGAACTACTACGGGGCCTATTATGAACCATACTAGTAGTTCTGTTTGATAGAGCCTCATCAGGCCGCTGGATGTTTGCGGATCACGTAAGTGCTAATCAGCAGGGGTAATGATAAACCAAAAAACAATAGCATAAAACAACCCGACTTCCCGCCCTATCATGATCGTATGATGGGGCGGGCTTTTTTTGAGCGTATCAAATGACAGTTATTGCTGTGATTTGGCCTGTTTTGCTTTTCGTTGGAAATCCACCCAGATCCAGACTCCACTGATAATCAGCCAGACAAGACCCAGACCAATCAGACTGTGGTAGATCCAGCCGATCAGGCCCGGGCCGTAGTGCATCTTGGCCATCATCACATTCCATGTCGTTTTTACAGCAGCCGGCGCGTTCTCCGAGAGCGCCGCGGTGATTTGACTGAAGACGCCGTAGGTCAGTACCAGGCCACTGACCGTTTGCAGTAAAAGAAACGGTGCGAGAAGGATACCTGTGCGCCGGTGCCAGCGCCGTATGCTGCCTTGATTCATGATTTAGTCAAGCCTCCTTGCAATTGTGAAACAAAATCAGCGTCTCTCTGACCAGGGCTGTCAGCCCGGGCAAGAACTCAGCTTCTACTTTAGATACTCGCGCGTCAACGGCAACACAGATGCCCCGGATTTAACCGCCAGAATCTGATAAACAGAAATCCAGTGCTGTGCAAAACCGTGGGCGCAGCCCGCCAGATAAACCCGCCAGATGCGCCAGCGTTTATCACCGGCCAGGGCGCGCAACTGTTCGCTGTTTTCTTCAAAACGCCGGGTCCAGTGGTTAAGGGTCATGACATAGTGGCGACGGAGACTTTCCATGTCGACCGCCTCGAGCCCTGCGGCGCTCATTTCCCGCAGCGCCAGGGAAAGGTGGGGCAGTTCGCCGTTAGGAAAAACATACTGATCGATAAATGCACCGCCGCCAAGGGGTGATTGGCAGGAATCGGGATCGCTGGAGGTAATACCGTGATTTAAAACCGTGCCGTTGTCTTTGAGCAGTTCATTGATCTTATTGAAATAAGGACGTAAATTTTTCAATCCCACGTGCTCAAACATGCCGACGCTGGCAATCCGATCGAATTTTCCGCGGACGTCACGATAATCTTCAAGTCGAACCTCGCAGCGATCGGTCAGTCCGGCTGCTGCAATCCGCTCTTGTGCCAGTTCATACTGATTGCGCGAGAGAGTTACACCCACGGCTTTGGCGCCGTATTTTTTTGCGGCCCGTATAATCAGGCTCCCCCAACCACAGCCGATATCTAGTAAATGGTCGCCGGATCGCACATTGAGTTTATTCAGAATCAGATCAATTTTTTGTAGTTGAGCAGCTTCCAGGCTGTCATTTTCATGGTGAAAATAACCGCAGGAATAAACCATTTCAGAGTCAAGCCAGAGGCGATAAAACTCATTTGATACATCATAATGGTAGGTGATTGACTCCTTATCTATTTTGCGGCTGTGTAAGGAACGTTTCGGTTTGCCACGTTTCTCCTGGTTTTCACCGGAGCCGGCGGCAAGTTGAGTGGCGATGTCAATGACGTCAGTAGCGCGACCCTCAACATCAATTTTCCCTTCAACATAGGCGTGCCCCAGGGAGTCAAGGGTCGGATTGAGAAAATAGCGGATGCCGGCAAGATCGGGAACTTTTAAAGCAACGCGTGGGGTATCAGCCAGATCGACCCGGGTTCCATTCCAGAGCTGAATACGCAAGGAGATATCACGATCACGCAGTTGATTAACAACCCCATCAAATGATTTTTGCCAGAGCATAGCGGTGTCTCCTCCCCAGGTGTAGGAATCTACTGATATTATCTGCCGAAATTAGCGACATTTACCGGTATCCTGTAACTCATAAAATGTCGCAAAGATTGTGCAGGAATGTGGCGGGCCAACAAGGCATGACTAATGCTGCCTGGCCATAGCTAATCAGCATTGGTCATAACACCCTTGACGCGTCAAAAGACAAGCAAGATGCGATAGATTATGGGTTTCAGGGTACTAACTAGAGGCTATCGTAAAATGTAATGAATGCAACCGAACATGGGGAATTGTAAGGGAATGTTTTAAACTGGTTGTACTGTGACACAAACCAGGTGAAAAATTGTCCTGAAGTGGGAGCTGCTGGCTCGAGTTGTCGACTTGTTCAGCTCTCTGCGCTGAAGTGGGCATAAGAACAGATCACCTCAGGTGTTTTCGTTGACAGCTCTACCGGCTTTTTCGCATGGTGAAAACACAGGCCGGGCCCTTGCAAGAGCCGATAGCAAACCTTTTCCGGAAGGAGCTCGATTTCCATAAAGTTTTTGCGGATATTCAGGCGAAAGCGCAACAAAGAGCAGCTGCTGGGGAGTTTTGGATTAAAAGAAATTTTTCCATTGTAATCGCGCATACCCCCGAATCCGTATACCAGAACCATCCAGGCGGCGCCTATAGACGCGATATGACAGCCGTGTTTGATATTACTGTTGATATTGGCCAGATCCATCAATACTGCGAACCCTCCATATTTCTCAGCCTTGTGGTGATGACCAATTTCGGAGGCAATAATGCTTTGTATGCCGGTGGAAAGTGATGAGTCGCCGGTGGTCAGGCGATCGTAGTAGTTAAAGTTCCTTTTTTTTTCTTCATGGGAAAATTCATGTCCCAGAAGAAATAGTGCCAGGACTAAATCAGCCTGCTTGATCACTCGGTGACGATAAATGGTCAGGGGGTGATAATGAAGGAGCAGGGGGTAGTTTTCCGCTGGTGTGTTGTTGAAATCCCATTCCTTTCGTTCCAGGAAACCGTCATCTTGCGGATGAATGCCGAGTTTTTTGTCATAGGAAATATACATATTATCAGCAGCACGCCGCCATTGTTCTACTTCAGCGTAATCAAGACCCGTTTTTTCAACCAGATGCTGATAGTTTTTGCTGTCCTGGTGGCGAAGTTCCTCAACCGTTGTTGCTGCAAACCAGAGATTCTCTCGAGCCATCAGATTTGTATAAGTATTGTTGTCAACGACGGTATTGTACTCGTCCGGACCGGTTACTCCATGAATACAGAATAGTCCGTTTTTTCGTTTTGAGAAAAAACCGAGATCCAGCCATAACCTTGCGGTTTCGACCAGCATCTCTGCTCCTTCCCGATAGAGCAATTGGTAGTCTTCGGTAACTTCTACATATTTCTTCAGACCGAACATGATGTCGGCATTAATGTGGTATTGGGCGGTACCTGCCGCATAATAGGCAGAGGCTTCGTTGCCGTTGATGGTTCGCCATGGGAACAGTGCCCCTTTTTGATTGACATCGCGGGCGCGCTTTCGCGCCTGATCGAGCATGCTATAACGGAATAGCAGCAGTTCTTTGGCGATGCGTGGTTTGGTATAAACAAAGAAGGGCAGCACGTATATTTCAATGTCCCAGAAATAATGGCCTTCATAGCCGTCTCCGGTTAGTGCTTTGGCAGGTATTCCGCTCCCTTCGGCGCGGATCGCTGCTTGATGCAATTGAAACAGGTTCCAGTGAACGGCCTGTTGCCATTTCTCGGAGGACCGACCGATGGGTTCATTTATTACTGACATGCAGATATCACAGCACTGCCAAAAATTATTCAGATAATCTCTTTGGGAGGTCAGGATTGATTCACGACCGTCGCGTTTGGCGCGAACCAGGGTGCGTTCGACGCGTTTGCAGAGACCCCCTGGATCTGCTGTTCTGGAGGTGTGGAAACTCATCCACTTGCTAATCCGTATGGGGACGTTCGGCTTAGCATCGATAGTAAATACAACCTGCCCGTCGTCATCTGAGGATTCGCTTTCCCAGGAAACAGGATTATCGGTTTCGATACTGTGATCGAACCCGCAACCCAGAGTCATATGGCTATTTTGGGTTCTGAAGCCGAGAATGATCTGAAGATCTTTGGCAATCTTTGTTTGTGGATTCAACGTTTTTTCTCTGAAAACTTTGGTATCTCTCGGATCACTGTCGGTGCCGCGGATGGTGCGGTGGGGTTTTATCTCAGATAAAATAACGACCGGTGCGTGACTGTTGAGAACCGTCACTTCATAGTCGATGAATGCCAGATGGCGATGTTCAAAGGATACCAATCGTGTCGATTTAATCGACACCAGTTTGCCCGACGGCATTTCCCATAGAATATCGCGGGTCAGGGTTCCTTCTTTCATATCGAGGGTGCGGGTAAAGTGTTTCAGTTTAGCGTCTGACAGGGAGAAGTGTTCGTCGTCGACAAACAAACGAAAGATTTTAAGGTCGTGGAGGTTGACAATAGTCTGTCCGGTTTTGGCAAAGCCGTACGCTTGCTCCGGATAGATAATCGGCCAACTTTCATAGAAACCGTTGATAAGCGTTCCATGGGCACAGAAAGGTCGGCCTTCTTCGAAAGTACCACGCATACCGAGGTAGCCGTTGCTCAAAGCGAAAATGGATTCCATCTGGCCGATATGTTCGGGGGAGAACTCGTTTTCAATGATTTTCCATTCATCCCCCGGATAAATATAACGCGGCATATCCAGCCGTTTACGGCGTTCCCCGTGGACGGGTGATTTTTTGTAATCGCGGTGTCCGCGACGTTCCCGGTTCTCCATGAAAACCCCTCTTTGCTTTACTCTGGTGCCCTTGCATACAGATAACGATGGCAATCTGAGATGCTTGTAGTGCTGAATTGAGGTGAACTTACCAATCCTTTCCCCTTGACTATAATGGTACATCATTATCGTCGAATTGCGAGTCAAAGGTCTATCCCGGATGCGGCCGGCGGTCGGCGAAGCCGTAGCACAGACTACGGCAATTATCTTCTGAGTGTCTTTTTTTTGAATCCTAAAGAAATCATAAAAAAATTAGATGGTTATATTAGCTCGGGGGGTTTTTATGCTCTTGCTGGAAGATTGATATCGGCGTGAAGCAGGTAGCAATGGTGAGTATATTTTGCCCATTGTGGTTGACATCCGGTTCCAGCCTGTTAACAGGTTTTGTATAAGCAACGCGGGGTTTTGTACTTCTCAAGATGTCGGTGCACCAAGAGAAAAAGGGAAACAGGGGATCATCTTCATTTCCTCAGATACCAGGGTAGCCGCCTATGCCGGCTACCAATGCGAAAGGGAGGGCTATGTGCGCAACCTGTTACATTGGTACTTCCGGCTGGCAGTACCCCCACTGGAAAGGTACCTTCTACCCGGAGGAGATGGACGAGCAGGGGATGCTCGCCTGTTATTCAAAGCAACTTCATGCGGTTGAAATAAACAACTCCTTCTATCGATTGCCGAAGATCGAGACCCTGGAACAGTGGGTTGATACCGTACCTTCCGGTTTTCTGTTTGCAGTAAAGGCGAGTCGCTACATCACCCACATGAAGAAACTCAAGAACGCCGATCATTCTGTCAATCGCTTTATTGAACGGATTGAGGTTCTCGGTGAACGGCTGGCTCCGATTCTGTTTCAGCTGCCGCCGAACTGGCGCTGCAATCCGCAGCGACTTGCGGATTTTCTCAGCACCTTGCCACAAGGCCACCGATATGTCTTCGAGTTCCGCGATAAAAGCTGGTTTGACGAGCGGATATACCGCTTGCTTGAGGAGGCCGGAGCGGCTTTCTGTATTTATGATTTGGCCGGATGTCAGTCCCCGAAGCGAATAACCGCCGAGTTCGTCTATATCCGACTGCACGGTCCTGGCGCCGCCTACCAGGGCAGTTACCCGGTGGATAAACTGAGCGGCTGGGCCGGTGCTTTATCTTCCTGGGCGCGGCAGGGCAAAGACATTTTCTGTTTTTTTGACAACGACCAGCAGGGATATGCCGCCAAGAATGCCCTGAAACTCAAAGATATGCTCTGCGCGGACACCACTTCTTGAAGCTGTAAATCATGAAGCCGGCTGCAGGCATGGTCACTGACCCGAGGGGGAGAAAATTTCTCCCTTAAAAAGAAGATTTTTTCCTTCTTGCGATTAGAGCGTTTTTTGTTATCTCTAATAATGAGCCATCCTTTGGTTGTGGCCATGAGCTTCAAACCAAAACAAACTCTGCAAAGTTATCAAAAAGGAGAGTTTGTTGAACTGTCTACTGCTGTGGAGGAGACAATGATTTTTTTAATCGATTTGATCCTGGTTTTTCTGGTCGCACTGGTATTTACCACGATCTTTGCCGTCGGCTTTAAAAAGCAGCGTTCACGGGCCAATTTAAGTGGTTTTTTCCTGTTATTGTTACTGGGCACCTGGGCCGTCTATGCCTGGGTCCCTCCTGCGGGTTGGTTGGTTTATGGGGTTGCCTGGGCACAGCTGTTGTTGATTGGATTGATGATCGCTCTGCTGATGGCTGCCTTTATTTCCCCGGTAACAACCTTCGATTCTCAAGCAGGACAGAAAGAAGTGGATAAAAGTGATGAGGCAAGCCTGATTGCCTTTGATCTCTTCTTCTGGTTCTTGCTAATCGGCCTGATGATGATCATTTTGACTTCCTACCGCAGTTGATTGGTGCGGCCCTTGTAATTAACAATCTGCTGCCGAGTTCAGGCCAAATCAAGGATAAACATAATGAGTGATGTCCGGAAATCCAGCAAAAAACAACGTCCGGCTCAAGAGCAGATTCATCAGCCGGGCCGCGAACATCAGATGAACCCTGCGCCTGTCTACATAACTGAACATTACCAGGGGAGCCAGAAGTTGACCGACAAGGTTGCTTTCATCACTGGCGGAGATAGTGGTATCGGTCGCGCTGTTGCTATCCATTTTGCCCGCGAAGGCGCCGACCTTGCCCTGGTTTATCTGGAAGAGGAAAAGGATGCGGCAAAAACTGCTGAGCTGGTCGAGGCCGAAGGACAACGCTGCCTGCTGATCGCGGGCGACGTTGGCGAGGAAGATTTCTGTCATGATGCTGTTGCCAAAACGATTGAAAAGTTTGGTCGTCTCGATATCCTGATCAACAATGCCGCCGAGCAGCATCTCCAGGATCAGTTTGTTGAAATCGACGCAGCGCAGCTGCAGAAGACTTTTCGCACTAATGTTTTCTCGTATTTTTACTGTACCCAGGCCGCCTTGAAGTGGCTTCCTGATAGCGGTGTGATCATCAACACGACCTCGATAACCGCTTACCGGGGTAGCCATCACCTGATCGACTATGCTTCCACCAAGGGAGCGATTGTCGCTTTTACCCGCTCCCTCGCTACCTCCTTAGCAAAAAGAGGCATTCGCGTCAATGCCATTGCTCCCGGACCGATTTGGACGCCGCTGATTCCGGCATCGTACCCGGCCGAAAAAGTAGCTCGTTTCGGAGAAAATACCCTGTTTGGAAGGGCCGGGCAGCCTGGAGAGATCGCCCCCAGTTTTGTTTTTCTGGCCGCAGCAGAAAACTCCTTTATGACGGGTGAAACACTGCACCCCAATGGTGGCGGTTTTATTTCCAGTTAAGGATAAAAAAGAGCGAGTTGGAAATCGACCGGTTCGCACTTTATCAGTTGGTGGTTTTTCTCCGACGCCATCACCATTGATGCTTTCGCAAAAAGTATCAGTTTGGATGGCGTCGCAAAAACAAGGAGATCCCATGGAACAAAAATCGAACGTTGATGAAGAATTTATTGATCACCTGCTGAAAGAGAAGCAACGACTCTGGGGCGAGGTTCGTCGCGAGCTTTTTGAACAGATTGGTGAAAAACTTCATAGCGAATACAGTGTGCCCCAGGACACCGGAGATTCTGCCCTGATTGACCTGCTTGAAGATACCGGATTGGCCGTGACCGATATCCGTCACCAGGAGCTGCTTCGCATTGACGATACAATCAAACGGGTAAAAGAAGGTCGTTATGGTTTATGCGAAGATTGTGGCAGAAAAATTGGCCGGGGACGACTGCGAGTCGCACCATACGCCCCCTGTTGTATCGATTGTCAGGAAAAAAGAGAAGCCCCCGGAGCAGATACAAGCCACACTCTTTGAACCGGGAACCGGAACTCAGGATCGAACCTGCCACGGCCGGATAAGCTCGTGATTTTGCCGTTGTCGGCAAGAAAGAATGGATGATGCCGGAGCTGCCGGATGTAGAAATTTTCCGTCGTTATTTTCAGGCGACTGCCCTTCATCAGGAAATTGAGGCGGTGAAGGACATATCCACCGCACTTCTGGAAGGAATCTCCAGAGAAAACCTGGAGAAACATCTTGTCGGCCGGAGTTTCCGCAGTGTCCACCGTCATGGCAAGTACCTGTTCGCCAAGGTCGAGGCAGAAGGCTGGTTGGTCCTGCATTTCGGCATGAGCGGATTTCTACAATATTATAAAAACAAAGAGCAGGCAGAGGAACATATTCGACTCCTGATGGCATTTTGCAACGGCTTTCATCTGGGCTACGTCAGTACCCGTAAACTTGGCCGGATAACCTGGATAGCAGACCCAAAGCGCTTTATCGCCGAGCAGGAGCTCGGTCCGGACGCCTTGGCCGAGCAGTTCGATGAACACGCTTTCAGATCACGACTAGAGCACCGCCGCGGTTCGATCAAGGGCTTATTAATGAACCAGCAGGCGCTGGCCGGTATCGGCAATATCTATTCCGACGAGATCCTCTATCAGGCCGGCATCCATCCACGGCGCAAAGCAGCAGAACTGCAGGTTGCCGAACAACAGCAGCTCTACCATTGTTTGCGCACAGTATTGCAAACCGCTATTGACTGTCATGTCGGTGAAAAGGGTTGGCCGGATGACTGGTTGCTGCCGGTGCGTGAATCCGGTCAGGCCTGTCCGCGTTGCTCCGGTAAGATCCAGCGGTTGAAGGTCGCAGGGCGCAATGGCTATTTTTGTGAGAACCACCAATCATATGAATCCTCCTGATGGTTGGAACTGATCTGGATATCAGGTGACATTCTCTGCGCTTGGGGGCGGCAGATTCTTGAGGGTAACTTCACAAGTGATAACCTGGCCCTGGTATGGGCAGGCCGATATGCCATGAGACAGAAAAAAAGTAGCAGTTTGCCCTCCCCAAAAAGTAGCAACTTTCGCATTGTTCTTATCTTTAGCATTGATATCCTGAAGTCATCAGCACCGACATTGTTCTTCAGCGACCTTGATGTAGGGTTTCGACAATAATGAAGAGGGGGATGACCGCTGACGACAGTCATCCTTCAAGACCAGAGGCTCTTTTACCCGGAAAGACACAAAATACCAACAGCAAAGAAGGAAGAATTATGATGACTCAAAAAGTCTTTCATTGCCAGAAATGTGATGCTGAAATCGAAGTAAATAATCTTTCTGACAAGGCGCGGGTGAGATGTCGTTCCTGCGGTGAGGTCTTTATCCTGACTTACGACGAACAAACTTCAAGCTGGATGCTCAGGGTAGATGAGCCGGTCGCAAAAGATGAGGACTTTCATCCGGAAGAAGAGCAGTTTTCCGTGCTTGGTGAAGTCTCGCGGCCGGCGAAAATCGATCGTTCAGAACAATATCGAGAGCAAAGCTCTCGCCATAGTGATGACGAAGCGGTTGCTCGCCGGCCCGCTTCAAATCCTGAAAAATTGTGATCGGCCGTTAAGTTTCAGGCCAGGTACCCGTTGCGCCCGCCTGGGAACAGTCGCCATTATTTCACTGCTTTGACGAATGCAAGAACGCCTCATAGTTCAACAATGGCGCATCTTACTGGTATTTGGCGCTTGTTGTTTAGCCAACGTAGCTAATGTTTTTGCAAAAAGCATCAGGTTGATGTCTGCATTACTTACCGGAAGGATAAAACTATGATTAAAGTAGCAATCAACGGCTTGGGACGTATTGGCCGCGCCACGTTGAAAATTCTGCTGCAGAATCCAGAATTTAAAATAGTTGCCATCAATGATCTCACCTCACTTAATGACCTGGTATATCTGTTGTCCTATGACACTGTCTATGGCCGTAGTGAACAGAAAATCCGGGCCGGCGACGGGGTGTTACAGATCGATGAACTGAGTATCGCCGTTTTCTCTGAGCAGGACCCGAGCAATTTGCCTTGGGGTAAGCTCGGCGTAGAGACTGTGTTCGAGTGCACAGGGGTCTTTCTTACCAGCGATGATTTGCACAAGCATATTGCTGCCGGTGCTCAGCGGGTGATCTTGTCGGCACCGGCGAAAGATGATCTGACCCAGATGGTTGTTCACGGCAGCAGTTCTTCGGATCGTGAGCAGATCTATTCATGCGCCAGTTGCACAACGAACTGCATTACACCGGTTTGCGAAATTATGGAACGGCGTATCGGCGTCAGTAAGGCCATCATGACCACTGTGCATGCCTATACGACCTCACAAAATATTGTCGATGGGCCGCACAAATCGTTGCGTCGTGGGCGAGCCGGGGCTGCCAACCTGGTACCGACAAATACCGGTGCTGCACAAGCAACCACCCGGGTTCTGCCGGAGTATGCCGGCCGTTTTGACGGCACGGCGATCCGGGCCCCGATTCCATGCGGATCTATAGCCGATATAACATTCGTCACCGAACGCGAGGTAAGCGTGGATGAAATAAATCAAATATTTATCGAAGAAGCCGGCGCTGATCGTTATGCCGGAATTTTGGGTGTCACCCGGGATCCGCTGGTGTCTGCTGATATTCTCCAGGATCCGCGAGCTGCTGTAGTTGATCTGGAGATGACCAAGGTCGTCGCCGGCGACCTGGTCAAGGTCATGGCCTGGTACGATAATGAATGGGCTTATGCGGCCCAGATGGTACGTGATGCCTCCCAGTCTGCCCGGCAGGAAAAACCGGCATGAAAAGAAGCGTCCGAGATATCGACGCAAATTGACGAACTGACCGTTGGGCCGTTGTGGAATTCCACCATTCGATGAGCGGACCGAGGCCATAGCCATGGGACAGGTTGAGCTTATCTGGAATATCGGGGATTGTTTGCCATCTCAGGTCCTCCAGGATCGGGTGCAGTAAATAGAGATAATATAAAGGTACCGAACGGTAAAAAATATGGGAGCCTGATATGAAAATTCTTGTTACTGAAGTTGAAGACTGGGAAAAACAGAGCTTTCAGCAGTTCATGGAGCACCATGAGGTTATATTTACTGATGAGCCATTAAATAAAGATCTGGCAGATAAATATAGTGATGTTGAGGTCATCTGTCCCTTTATTTATTCATCACTGCAAGCTCAGGATCTGGAACCTTTTTCTGAGTTGAAACTCATCGCGACGCGCTCCACCGGGTTTGATCATATCGACAGCGACTATTGCAGCGAACATGACATAACCGTCTGCAATGTTCCCAGCTACGGTAAAAACACGGTTGCCGAACATGTTTTCGGGTTGCTTCTGACCATCAGTCACAACTTGCGCGAGGCGCTTGACCGCACCCGGCGTGGCGATTTTTCAATGTCCGGCTTGCAAGGGTTTGACCTGCGGAATAAAACGCTGGGGGTCATCGGAACCGGCGACATCGGCCAGTGCGTCATTGCCATCGCCAAGGGGTTCGGTATGAGGGTGCTGGCATTTGATGTTAATCCCGATCAGGATGCCGCAGAGCAGGCAGGGTTCAGTTATGTCGGCTTGGAGGAACTGCTGGAAAATTCGGATATCGTCACTGTCCATGTGCCGGCCAATAAACAGACCCGGCATATGATCTCCACGGAGCAGTTTTCGCGCATGCGGGAGGGGGCAATACTGATCAACACATCCCGCGGGGCCATTGTTGATGTTGACGCTCTTCTGCAGGCTCTGACCGAAGGCCGTTTGCGGGCGGCGGGCCTTGATGTGCTACCGGAAGAACCGACTATCCGGGAGGAGGCGGAACTGGTGCGAACCTTGTACCAGGAAGAACATGATCAGCGGACACTACTCGTCGATCATGTTCTGTTGCGCCTGATCAATGTCTATATCACACCCCACAGTGCCTTTAATACCCGCGAGGCTGTTCAGCGGATTCTGGATACGAGTGTCGATAACATGACTGGTTTTATGGCAGGCAGTCCACAAAATGTCGTGGTTAACCATTCCAGGCAAACAAGCTCATGATCATGACCAGCAGGACAATAGTCTACTGTGGTTATGAGAGTTTTGCCGCCTGGGGGTGAATCAAGCCGATTGACATGGCGTAATTAGCCATGTCCGCAACATTATTGAGATTGAGTTTGCTTTTGACAGCGACCCGGTGTTTTGCCACTGTTTTAGGGCTGATACAGAGGGTGTCAGCCACTTCAGCGGTTGATTTTCCTCCGGCTAAAAGTCGAAAGACCTGTTGCTCGCGCTTTGTGAGCGATCTGAAGTCTTCAAGAACATCCGGATCCTGTTGAATGCCTTTGACGAATGATTTGATGATGCAGTGATTCAGCTCGGGACTCAGCCAGTACCCCCCACGGCCTACTTCACGGATGGCCTCAAGTACCTTGGCCATCGAGCCACCTTTGAGGATATAACCACAGGCACCGGCTTCAAGTGCCTGGTAGACATGAACATCATTGTCGATGCCGGTAAATACGATAATTTTTACTTCCGGCCGTTCGTTGAGATACAGGCGGATGGATTCAATGCCGTCAAGGCCGGGCATGGCTAAGTCAAGCAGGACAATATCCGGATTTTTTGTGCGCAGGATTTCCAGTCCCTTGCGCCCATCCTCCGCAGCTCCAATCATTTCAATATCGGGATGCCGATCAAGAAAAAGCTTCAAGCCCTGGGCGACGATGGGATGATCATCGACAAGCAGCAGACGTTGGATTGTTGTTACTTTGTCTGGACACATTGAAAACCCCCTTTAGTTATACGTCATGCCTGTATCCACAGCATCTACTATGATAATCTGTTAATCTTTGTTTGTAGGGATTGTCAGCTGACAGCAAGAGAAGCTATTTGTAGATAACACGATTTAATGTCATTGTGTCAACTAATTCAATCCATTAAACAATATGCACATAATTTTTTTTTGTTTCCATCGAAGAGATGTACAGCGACAGAACTTAGAAGCTGTTATTCGTATCTGGGATATCTCAGTCCCAGAGACGATGAGAAGCTGATGGCAATCAAAAAAAGTGCCTTAAACAGCCGCCCATTTTTTGACAAGGGCGTTACCAGGTGTTTGAATGTTAAGATCTGAATATTAAAATCGCACTGAAATATACATGTGCATTTTAGAAGGTGAGTTCATCTCTTGCCACCAGGGGCATCCGACAATGCATAAAAAACATCCCATTGACACGAAAGATTTTGCAGAGCGCCTGCTGAATAATTTTAAAGAGGCAACCCTTATTCTGGGTGAGGACCTGTATATCCACAAAGTGAATCGGGTCTTGTGCAAATATTTCCGGATGGATCCAGAAGATATTGTTGGTCACCACATCAGCGTTCTTGTCAAGAATCAATGTGCTACCCAGGAAGTACTCTCTTTTGTCGATGATATTCTGTCACCAGCCTCCCCGCCGACGGCCCAGCGCAGGTTACGCTATGACGATGATGAGACCGGCCGGCGCAACCTCTCTGTGCAGGGACGGCGGATCGATGATCTGCCCTTGATCCTGATGACGATTGACGATGTGACGGATCGCCTCTGCAACGACCATAGCCGCGGTGAAACCTTTAACCAGCTGGAATTGCTGGCCAAGGCCAGTTCCGATATTATTTATTGCATGAGTCCGGATTGGTCTGAAATCAAGCACCTCAGTGGTAGAGACTTTATCGCCGACCCGAAAGAAAAAAGCATTAACTGGATTGACAGATTTATCC
>Ga0102938_10000897_pt1 | contig 22432 bp, 18 predicted proteins | sample SalPonR2_B_D2_MG_FD_84516 | JGI IMG/M metagenome (GOLD analysis project Ga0102938, IMG submission 84516) | Salt pond soil microbial communities from South San Francisco under conditions of wetland restoration - Salt Pond MetaG R2_B_D2_MG | ecosystem: Environmental > Aquatic > Marine >... | reverse complement strand
CACCCGCTGCTCGTCCACTCCCCCGCTGTCGGCGGTCAACGACGACGACCCGATCTTGACAACGATCCGATGAGCCGACGCGATCGCCTCGCGAACGCCGCTCATCGGTCCACCTCAGGGAAGTCCTCTCCCGAGCTCTCGGGTGCTACATAGAGCCGATCGTCACTTCCGCGGGGACCACTGATGTCACCGCCGACGGTCGGTTGCCAATCGAAGACGACGGCATCCTCGCCACCGCCGATCATGACCGTTGCCCCCGGTTGCGCCCCGAGTTCGGTGAGTCGCTCCTCCACGCCGAGTCGAGCAAGCCGGTCTGCGAGGTAGCCGACTGCTTCGTCGTTGGAGAAGTCGGTTTGTCGCACCCAGCGTTCTGGCCGCGTGCCACGCACTCGGTACCCCTGCGCCTCCGCGGTGACGGTGAACCCGGGATCGTCCACCGGCGTTGGGCGGATCACGACCCGCGGCGGCACCCGGTCCTGCGCGATCGCCCGGGCCGCCAGCACGTGCCGTCCCATTGCGAAGGCCAAGGGGCGCAGACCCTCGTGGGTGACGGCCGAGATTTCGTAGACCTCGTAGCCGCGCTGCTCCAATTCGGGGCGCACCAACTCTGCCATCGCCCGCCCGTCGGGGAGGTCGACCTTGTTCAGGGCCACCAAGCGTGGTCGATCACTCAACCCGCCGTAGGAAAGTAATTCGGCTTCGATGACATCGAGATCGGCGAGGGGATCACGGCCGGGCTCGGCGTTGGCGCAGTCCAGCACATGCACCAGAACGGCGCAGCGCTCGACGTGCTTGAGGAATTCCAACCCCAAACCCTTGCCCTCACTAGCCCCGGGGATCAAGCCGGGGACATCGGCCACAGTGAAGACGATGTCGTCGACACTCACCACACCGAGGTTGGGCACCAGCGTGGTGAAGGGGTAGTCAGCGATCTTCGGTCGCGCCGCCGACAGCGCGGCGATCAAACTCGACTTACCGGCACTGGGGAAACCCACGAGAGCGACATCGGCAACGGTCTTCAATTCGAGGACGACATCGCGCGCCTCTCCGGGTTCACCGAGCAACGCGAAGCCGGGGGCCTTACGCCGCGGCGACGCAAGGGCGGCGTTGCCCAACCCACCGCGGCCCCCGCGTGCGACGACGAAAGTCTGCCCATCGCCCACCAGATCCGCGAGCACTTCACCGTCGCCGGTAGTCACGACGGTTCCGCTCGGAACTCGAAGGACGACATCCTCGGCCTCGGCGCCGTTGCGGTTCGAGCCTTGGCCCGGCCGGCCGCCTGCAGCCTTGCGGTGCGGATGCCGATGAAAGTCCAACAGGGTCGTTACCGACGGATCGACCACAGCGATGACGTCGCCACCCCTACCGCCGTTGCCGCCGTCGGGACCACCAAGGGGCTTGAACTTCTCCCGGTGCACGGACGCGCAGCCGTTGCCACCATCACCGCCGCGGGCGTGGACCACCGCGCGATCCACGAAAGTGCTCATAGCGACCACCGACCCGGGCGCGAGCCCGGGCGACTACTCAGCGAGGACGTTGACGACGCGACGACCGCGCCGCGAGCCGAATTCCACGGTACCTGCGGACAGCGCGAACAAGGTGTCGTCCTTGCCGCGCCCGACGTTGAGTCCGGGATGAAAGTGAGTGCCGCGTTGCCGGACGATGATCTCGCCCGCGCCGACGTTCTGCCCACCGAAGCGCTTCACGCCTAGACGCTGGGCGTTGCTGTCGCGGCCGTTCCTGGTGCTCGATGCACCTTTCTTATGTGCCATGTCCGGTCCCTCTTACTTGCCCGTGGCGATGTCGGTGACCTTGACCGCGGTCAATTCGGAGCGATGCCCCTGGCGACGGCGGTATCCGGTCTTGTTCTTGTACTTCAAGATGTCGATCTTCGGTCCACGGCGCTGGTCGACGATCTCGGCGGTGACCTTCACTTTGGTCAGTGCCGACTTCTCACTGGTGATGGTGGAACCATCGACGAGTAGCACCGCGGGCAGTTCTACGGCTGTGCCGGGATCACCGGTGATGCGGTCGAGGACGACGACATCACCGACCTCGACCTTTTCCTGCCGGCCGCCGGCTCGAACAATCGCGTACACGTGCGTACTCCTGTCGTGAGGGTAAGTCCCGAGGGCGACGGCTCGGCAAGCGAATGTCGGCTTGCGAAGGTCGAGCCCTCAGGTGCAATGGATAAGGGTACGGCATGCCCCCTCGGGCGAGAAATCGGGAGTCAGTCGTCGCTGGCGAACAGCGACTGATCGGACTCGGTCTCGGGGAGCTCGGCGGGATCTTCGGCTGGCTCCTGTGCCTCGCGGGCAGCCAGGGCCCGGGCGGCCACTTCCGCCGGATCGACGGCGCCTGCAGGGCGACGCGACCGCGGGGCCGGCTCGTGGGCGTGACCCAGCGAGACCTTGATGCCGCGCCCGCTGCACACCTCGCAGGTCTCGGAGAAGGACTCCAGCAATCCCGAGCCGATGCGCTTGCGGGTCATCTGCACCAGACCCAACGACGTCACCTCGGCGACCTGGTGCTTGGTGCGGTCTCGACCCAGGCATTCCACCAACCGGCGCAGCACCAGATCGCGGTTGCTCTCCAGCACCATGTCGATGAAGTCGACCACGATGATTCCGCCGATATCGCGCAACCGCAGCTGTCGGACGATCTCCTCCGCAGCCTCGAGGTTGTTCTTCGTCACGGTCTGCTCGAGGTTGCCGCCGGAGCCGGTGAACTTGCCGGTGTTGACGTCGACCACCGTCATCGCTTCGGTGCGGTCGATGACCAGCGAACCGCCGGAGGGCAACCAGACCTTGCGGTCCAGCGCCTTCATCAGTTGCTCGTCGACTCGGTAACGCGCGAAGACGTCTTCGTTCTCCACCCAGTGATCGAGTCGCTCAAGGAGGTCCGGAGCGACCGCCGAGATGTAGGCGTCAACGGTGCGCCACGCGGAATCGCCGGAGACGACCAACTTCGCGACGTCCTCGTTGAACATGTCGCGAACGACCTTGATGGATAGGTCGGGCTCGCTGTAGAGCAAGTCCGGCGGACTGGCCTTCTTGGTGGCGTCGGTGATGTCCGTCCACAGCGCTTGCAACCGCTCGACGTCGGCTTCCAGCGCTTCCTCGGAAGCACCCTCGGCGGCTGTCCGCACGATCACACCGGCGTCCTCGGGCATCACCCGCTTCAGGATCGATTTCAACCGGGTGCGTTCGGTGTCGGGGAGCTTGCGACTGATCCCGGTCATCGAGCCGTCGGGCACGTAGACCAGGAAGCGTCCGGGAAGTGAGATCTGGCTGGTCAACCGAGCGCCCTTTTGCCCGACCGGATCCTTGGTGACCTGCACCAGCACCGGGTCACCGGACTTCAGCGCGAACTCGATGCGCTTGGGCTGGCCGTCCAAGCCGGCGGCATCCCAATTGACTTCGCCGGCGTAGAGCACCGCGTTGCGTCCGCGGCCGATGTCGACGAAGGCCGCTTCCATGCTCGGCAGCACGTTCTGCACCCGACCGAGGTAGACGTTTCCGACCATCGAGGCGGATGCGCCCTTGGTGACGTAGTGCTCGACGAGCACACCGTCTTCCAGCACGGCGATCTGAGTCCGGTCCTCGCTTTGCCGAACGACCATCACCCGCTCGACGGACTCCCGGCGGGCGAGGAACTCCGATTCGCTCAAGATGGGAGCGCGCCGGCGACCGGCTTCGCGGCCTTCCCGGCGGCGCTGCTTCTTGGCCTCGAGTCGGGTGGAACCGCGCATGTTCTCGCCGTCGCCACGCTTGCTCTCTCGCGGTTCACGGACTTTGACGACCGTGTTGGGCGGATCATCGGCGCTGTCGGCGTCACCACCGGAGTCCGAGCGTCGACGACGACGACGCCGCCGACGAGTCCCCCCGCTGTCGGATTCCTCGGAGGACTCCGCATCGGATGCATCCGAAGCAGTTTCGTCCCCGCCGTCTTCTCCGGCGTCGGACCCAGCTTCGGACTGGTCGGCCGAGCTTGAGTCGGCGGAGTCGGCGGAGTCTTCGCTCTGCTCGGAGTCGGCGCTCTTGCGCCGGCGCCCGCGCCCGCCGCGGCGACGTCCGGTGCGGGTGGAGCCACCGCCAGCCTCGGTCGCCTCCACGGAATCATCCGCGGAATCCTTGGCGGAATCCTTGGCGGAATCCTTGGCGGAATCGTCCGGGGAACCGGCTGACTCAGCGGATTGCGCTGCTGGGGGCTCCGCAGCGGTGGATGAGCCCGAATCGGGCTCCGGCGGTGCAGTGCGCCGGGTAGCGCGGCGGCGGGGAGTCTTCTTCTCCGGCGCTGCTTGGAACAGGGGGGCAGCGGTCGCAGGAACCGTCCGCTCCTGATCGGCCACAAGCGATTCGTTCGATGTTTCCTCGACCATGGGGTCGTACTCCTTCAGGGCCCCTCGACGGGTCACTTCCGCTGGAGCCGGTTCATTCAAGCCTTCTGGTGTGCTGCCGGTTCGCGCGCATGGCGCTGCGTGGACCTGCGGCTCGATCGACGCCGGGTCAATCCCTGCGGTCCGGGGCAAGTGGATCGCCCACGGCGTAGGTAGCCGGGTCAAGCGGCCCCTGGGCCAGCCGGGTTACCCGAGGTGGGACCGGCGGTTCTAGGTCGGCCACTTGCCGCAGCGCGGCCAGTACGTCGTCGGGTCGAACCGACAAAGTGACGTGCCGGACGACCGCCTCGAGTATGGCACACCCCCCGACGGCTTCGGGCTGTGCGTCCATCCACACGACGGGCTCGCGCGCGTCGAACCGGCGCAATCCGGACTTCGTTCGACGCTCGACCTCCACGCTGTCGGCCGCCCAGAAGGCCTCTCGCGCTGCGCCGAGCGTCCCCGGATCCACCTCGGGGAACTCCATCCGCCACCAGCTCGCCTCCAACCGCCCGGCGAAATCGGAGGTGCGCACCTCCACTGCGTCGATGACGTCCAATCCCGGCGGTAAGGCGGCGTCCAACGCCGCCTGCACCGCGGCCGGATCCCGAGGTGAGGTCAAACCGATCTCCACGTACTCCGCCTCGCTGGCCACCCCGGTGGGCGCCGAGCCGGCGTAGGAGATCTTCGGGTGCGGGGAGAAACCGGCGCTGAACGCGATCGGCAGCCCGGCCCGCCGGATCGCCCGCTCCAACGCCCGCTGGAAGTCCCGATGGCTGGAAAAGCGGAGCCTGCCGCGACGGGCGTGCCGAAGGCGGATGCGTTGGACTACCGGGGCGACGTCTCGATCGGGTGGGCGGCGGCTAGCCACCGGCGCGCACCTCGGGCATCGGCAAGGTCGTGACACCGGTCGGCCCGACCTGGATCTCGGTGCCGAGTTGGTCGCACACCCCGCAGTCGAAGCACGGGGTCCAACGGCAATCGTCGACAGCTACTTCGTCGAGGGCGTCTTGCCAGTCCTCCCACAGCCACGCGCTGTCCAGTCCAGAGTCCAAGTGATCCCAGGGCAACACCTCGGTGCGATCCCGCTCACGGGTCGTGAACCAATCGACATCGACGACGCCCTCCGCGAAGGCTTCGCCCGCTGCTGCCATCCAGCCATCGAAGGAGAAGTGTTCACTCCAGCCATCGAATCGTGCACCGGAGCGCCAAGCCGTCTCGATCACCCGACCCACCCGACGATCACCGCGGGAGAGCAAACCTTCGACGATGCCGGGTTTGCCATCGTGGTAGCGCAAGCCGATCGCTTTGCCGTATTCGCGGTCCGAACGGATGGCGTCCTTCAACTTCATCAACCGAGCATCGGTGGTTTCGTGGTCGAGTTGGCTGGCCCACTGGAACGGGGTGTGCGGCTTGGGGACGAAGCCGCCGATGCTCACCGTGCACTTGATGTCGCGGCGACCGGAGATCTCGCGGCCGGCCTTGATCACCTCTTTGGCCAAGGTGGCGATCTGTAGGACGTCGTCGTCGGTTTCGGTAGGCAATCCGCACATGAAGTACAACTTCACGTGTCGCCAGCCGGACGCGTATGCGGTGGTGACCGTGCGGATCAAGTCCTCTTCGGTCACCTGCTTGTTGATTACTTTGCGCATGCGCTCGCTGCCACCTTCGGGGGCGAAGGTCAAACCGCTACGCCTGCCATTGCGCGAGAGTTCGTTGGCCAGATCGACGTTGAAGGCATCGACGCGGGTACTCGGCAAGGACAACGACGTCTGTGAATCCTCATACCGGTCCGCGAGGTTCTTCGCGATGTCCCCGATCTCGGAGTGGTCGGCACTAGATAAGGACAGCAGCCCCACCTCTTCGAAACCCGTCGCCTCCAAGCCGCGCTGGACGATCTCGGCCACACCGGTGATGGAGCGTTCGCGCACCGGACGGGTGATCATGCCCGCCTGGCAGAAGCGGCACCCGCGGGTGCATCCGCGGAAGATCTCGACACTCATTCGCTCGTGCACCGTTTCGGCAAGCGGCACCAACGGGGCCTTGGGGTAAGACCACTCGTCGAGGTCCATGAGAGTGTGCTTGGCCACGCGCCAGGGCACCTCCGGGTGGGTCGGCACAACCCGCTGGATACGGCCATCCACCAGGTAGGTGACGTCGTACAGGGACGGCACGTAGAGGGATCCGGTGCGCGCCAGGCGCATCAGCAACTCCGAGCGACCGCCCGGTCGGCCCTCGGCTTTCCATTGCCGAACGATTCCGGAGATCAGCAGGACCGCTTCCTCACCGTCCCCGAGCACGGCCACGTCGACGAAATCGGCGATCGGCTCGGGATTGAAAGCCGCGTGCCCGCCCGCGACAACCAGCGGAGCGTCGGTGTCGCGATCCTTGGCATGCAGGGCGATACCTGCCAGGTCCAAAGCGGTGAGCATGTTGGTGTATCCGAGCTCGGTGGCGAAGGAGATGCCGATCAGATCGAAGTCCCCTAACGCTCGGTGACCGTCGACAGTGAACTGCGGTACCCCGGAATCGCGCATCGCTTGCTCGAGATCCGGCCAGACGGCGTAACTGCGCTCGGCCAGGATGTCCGGCTGCTCGTTCAACACCTCATACAGGATCTGGATGCCTTGGTTGGGGGCGCCGACCTCGTAGGCGTCCGGGTACATCAGCGCCCAGCGCACCTGGGTTGTGTCCCACTCCTTGGTAACGGCGTTGACCTCCCCACCCACGTACTGGATGGGCTTGGCAACGCGCGCCAACAGCGGTTCGAGTCGATCGAAATGGGAAGCGCCGATCGCTCGGCCGGCTCGCAGATCCGTCATACCCTCCAGGGTAACGAGTCGACGCGCGCTGTTGGACCGGTTCACACTTGCGCGCGGAAAGCAGCCAAGGAGTGCATCCGCACGGTTTGCAGCAAACCAACGGCAATCCAGGTTGCCATCAACGAGGTGCCACCCGCTGAGACGAAGGGCAACGGGATCCCGGTGATCGGCATGATGCCCAAGGTCATGCCGATGTTCTCGAACATTTGGAAGGCGAACCAGGCGGCGATACCACTGGCGACCAATCGGCCGTACATGTCATCTGCTTTCCACGCGGTCATCACCGCGCGGAACAGCACCGTGGCCAGCAGCACGATGAGAATGGCTGAACCGATGAAGCCGAGTTCCTCTCCCACGACCGTGAAGATGAAGTCGCTTTCGTTCACCGGCACGAAGTTGCCCTGGGTCTGCGGACCTTGGAAAAGGCCGTAGCCGTCCATGCCGCCGCCACCGATGGCGATGCGCGCCTGGTTGGCGTTGTACGCACTGGCTCCGACATCTTCGTTCGGGTTGATGAAGGAGGTGAGGCGCTCCACTTGGTACTGCTGCAAGAACCCGAGCTGAACTGCCGCCAAGATGCCCAAGACCGCAGCACCGATCAGCCCGACCAGCCACTTCGTCGGCACACCGGCGATCGCGATGACAGCGATAACCACTGCACCCAGGATGAGTACCGTGCCGGTGTCGTTTTGGATCAAGATGATGCCGGTCGGGATCGCGGCCACTATGAGCGACAACACGACATCCCGGGCACCGGGTTCGTCTTCGATGTCGCGTCGTTCCGACAACAGCGCAGCCATCATCAAGATCACCGCGATCTTGGCGAACTCCGATGGCTGGATCGTTAGCCCGAGCGGAACATCGATCCAGGCGCGCGCACCAGCGATGGTCACCCCGAGCCCGGGGATGAAGGGCACCAGAAGTAGCGCCATCGACGCCACGTACAAGATCGGCGTGTAGGCGCGAAGCCATCGGTAGTTGACGCGGGTGGCGATCACGCCCAGCACAAGCGCCACGCCGAGGTTGATCAGGTGGCGTTTCAGGTAGGACTGCGGATCACCTTCCGCAGCCAGATCGGCACGACTCGCCGACCAGACCAACGCCGCACCCATGATGGAAGCGCCGAGTGCGGCGATGATCAAAGTCCAGTCCAGATCACGGAAGTAGCCGCCGCCGCGCTCCCGCCGCGGCGCAACCGCGGTGTCGGAGGACTTGGTCGGGAAGACACTGGTCATGCGCCGCCGCCTCCCCCGTTGCCGTCGCGCCCACGGGCACTTACTTCATCGCCATCAGGATCGCGCGCTTCCGGCAGACCGGAATCATCACCCAGCGGCATGACCGGAGTGCCATCCTCACGGATCACCGGCAACTGGGAACTCGGCTTCCCATCGACCAGCACGCTGCGCGAAGGATCGACATCCTGGCCTTTCACACCGAACAGGGCTTCGTAGATCTTGCGCACGCTGGGCCCGGATGTCTTGCCGCCCGTACCGCCTTGGGTAACCATCATGACCACCGCGTATTGCGGGTCGTTCGCGGGAGCGTAGGAGGCGAACCATGACGTTGAGACCTTGTCGCCGGTCACCTGAGCTGAACCGGTCTTCGATGCCACCGGGATCTGATCCAGCGGGAAGCCGGCGAACGGGGCGCGTCCGGAACCGCTCGTGGTGACACGCGGAAGGGTGTCTTGCAAGAACGCGATCCCGCGCTTGGCGCGCGAGCCCGTGATCTCATCGGCAACGATCGGGGGGATCTCCTCCACCTGCGAGCCATCGGCGGAAATTCGCGCCTTGACCAATCGCGGTTCGTACAGCGTGCCGCCATTGGCGATCGTGGCGTAGACCATCGCCATCTGCAGCGGAGTTACCGCGGTATCGCCCTGGCCGATGGATGCGTTCAGCGCATCACCCTCACGCCATCGGAAACCATCCGCGCAGTTCTCTTGGTCCAACGCCGTGAAGTAATCCGCGAGCTGCGGATCGGTCTTGCGGGTTTCGGGGTAGCCCTCGACCGCGTTCTTGCACCAGGTGTCGCGCTTGCGCTCCCAGTTCTCGGCCTTGAACTCCCGACTGGCGACTCGACCTACCGATTCCACCGGCAAATCGATACCCGTTCCCTGTCCGAGACCGAGCTGCAAAGCCGCATCGGCGATGGGATCCGCCCCTTCGCGCCCGGCGTCGTCGCCGCCCGCATCGAGCCACATGTCGTTCGCGATGTTGTAGAACACCGTGTTGCAGGAAACTTCCAAGGCGCGCCGCAACGAAATCTCACCGTAGGCCGCGGACTCGAAGTTGCGGAACACCTGCGTTCCGAGTTTGACCCGGCTCGGACAGTCGTAAGTGCCGCCGAGGTTGAAACCCGATTTGGCAGCCGCCAAAGTGCTGACAACCTTGTAGGTCGAGCCGGGGGCGAACAACCCTTGCGTTGCGTTGGAGGCCAGCGATCCGGAGTCCATCAACTTCTCGAACTGCTTCTTCGTTACCCCACCGACCCAGATCGACGGGTCATACGTCGGGTAACTCGCCATCGCCAGGATGCGTCCGGTCTTCACATCGACCACGACCGCCGCACCGGAATCACCGGGGTTGCCCTGCCGTTGGGCGCGCTGCACGGCCGCGACAAGTTGTTCCTCCACCACCGATTGCAGGTGAGCATCGATGCTGGAGACCAGATAGTCGCCCGGTTGCGGCGGGAACGCTTCGAGGGTTCCGGTCACCCGCCCTGCGGTGTCCACGGCGAGCGTCGTGACTCCGGGCTTCCCGCGGACGTCTTCGTCGTAGTAGGCCTCCAACCCAGAACGACCCACCACGTCGGTGCGGCGCAGCCGGTCATAGGCCGTGGTGCCGCCTTGGGCTTCGAGTTGCTCCTCCGACACCGGGCCGAGATAGCCGAGAAGATGCGCGGCGTTGACGTTGAACGGTTGCGGGTACTCGCGGATCGCCGTCAACTTCGCTTCCACACCGGGGTACAACTGTCCTTTTTCCATGATCGACAACGCAACCTGCGGATCGACGTCTTGGGCGATCGGCACCGGCTGGTAGGGCGTGCCGTTCCAACACACCGGTGGTGGCTTCGCGCCTTCGCTACCGCACGGCATCAACTGATCGGCGATGTCCTCCGCCGGGATGTCCAAGATCTCCCCGAGGCGCTCGATCACCGCTGCGCCGTCGTCAGGTTCCCGCTCCAAGATCACCTTGTCCACCGTCACGACCAACGAGGTCCGGTTCGCCACCAGCGGTCGGCCGGCCTGATCGAGGATCAATCCGCGTACCGCCGGCTCGACCACTTCGCGCACGGTGTTGTTGACCGCGGCGGTCTTGTACTCCTCACCGGTCACCACCTGCAGGTAGTACAACCGGCCGAGCAACGTCATCACCAGCGAGAACATCAAGGCGCCAAGGATGAGCAGACGCAGGTTCGATCGCTGGCTCATGCGACCTCCCGATCCGCCACCCGCTCCCCTCCTGGGAGCCGACCCTGCCTAGACGGTACGACGCTTTGCCCTACGGCAGCGTTCCCGACCCCCGATCACCCCTCGAGCAGCACCTCGGGGGCCAGTTTCTTGGTCAGCCACTCCATCAGCGGCACGACGGCCGGCGCCAGCAGCGCCCCATACAGGGTGCTGGTCAAGGTGATGAGCGGAACGCTGTCCCACAGCACCCGGGGGCTGCCCAGGATGGAATCGACGACGGCGGTACCCAACGACGCCGCTGCGCAGGCCAGCCCAACGATCGCGATCATCCCCAAGACCGTGCGATCCCGGTTGTCCACGATGTAGCCAGCGACGAAACCGATAGCCAGATACACGATCGAGTTGACGCCCACCACAGTGTCCGAGGGCGGTGAGACGTCGATGATGGCGCCGGCGAGGAACCCGGCGAAGGCACCTTGGACCGGACCCATCGCCAAGGCGACCGCCACCACCGTCACCACCAGTAGGTCGGGGGTGGCGCCGGGCAAACCGAGTCGACTCAGCAACGTGACCTGGATGATCGAGGCGATCAGTAGCGGTACCCCGATGACCAGACCCTGACGGACGATCACGGGGCGTCTGCTTCGGTGCTCGCTCCGTCGTCGACGGTTTCGTCGTCGTTCGTCTCGTCGTTGGCTGCGTCGTCGTTGGCTGCGTCGTCGTTGGCTGCGTCGTCGTTCTCGGCCTGTTGCTCCTCGCGGGGTGGCAACACCGAATCGCGAGGGTCTTCCCGCGGTGGCCGAACCACTACGCCGACGATGCTCAACTGCGAGACATCGACGAACGGTTCGACTGTCGCCACCCGGGTCAACTGACCGGCCGTCCCGGTGATGTCCACCACCTCGCCGATCGGGATGCCCGGCGCGTAGGGCCGTCCGCCGCGCGAACCGAAGGTCACCAGGGAATCCCCGATCACCAACTCGGCCAGCGGATCGAGCAACTGAAAGTCCAGGGAATCTTGACGACCGGTGCCGGCAACGATCCCGATTTCCTCGGTAGTGGCAACGCGCCCGCCCACGGCGGACGACGCATCGATGAGCAACACCACGGTGGAGGTCGTCTGGTTCACCTTCAACACCCGTCCGACCAAACCTTGGCCGTTGATGACGGTCATCTCCCGCTCGATGCCGTCGAGTGATCCAGCGTCGATCGTGACTGTCCATGCGTAGTCCTGAGCTGGGCCGACGGCGATCACTTCGGCCGGCAATACCCGATAACGCCCCGCGGTGGCCACGCGCAACAACTCGTCGAGCGCATCAGCGCGCGCCCGGTCACTCGCGGACTCCCGTACCGCGCGCTCCAACTCCTCGTTCTGCGCGCGTAGCTCGGAGATCTGACCGGCCTGGTTTCGCCACGTGGTCCACCAGTCCCCGGCTGAGGTGACCGGTGAGAAGACGGTGGCCGCACCGCGTTGTAGCAAGCCGGTTACCGCCGAAACGGCTGACCGCGCACTGGACAACGGGCCATCCCCGCCGCGCAGATCCAAGATGACGAAGGTGAGCGACGCAACCACCAAGACCGCCAGGGCGATGCGGGTGCGTCGGGAGAGCATGAGGGTGAGTCTGCCGTGTCCGGGCCGGCCGCAGGGCCAGCGCTCACGGTTGCTAGCGGCGCGGCTCGGAGATGAGTACCTGCTGCAGGGCCTCGAATTCCTCGACGCACTTGCCCGAGCCGATCGCCACGCACTCCAACGGCCGCTCGGCCACGATGATCGGCATTCCTGTTTCGTGGCGCAGCCGCTCGTCGAGACCGCGCAGCAAAGCACCGCCGCCGGTCAGCACGATCCCCCGATCCATGATGTCGCCGGACAGCTCCGGTGGGGTGCGATCCAAGGTCGCCTTCACAGCATCGACGATCGCGTTCACCGGCTCGTCCATGGCGCGCCGGATCTCCTCGGCAGAGACCACCACGGTGCGCGGAAGGCCGGTGACCAGGTCGCGTCCGCGGATCTCCGCGTGCGGCTCATCGGGCATAGGGAACGCCGAACCGATCGCCATCTTGATCTCCTCGGCGGTGCGCTCGCCGAGCATCAAGGAGTACTCCTTCTTGATGTACTGCACGATCGAGTTGTCGAGCTCATCGCCACCAACACGCACCGAAAGGCTGGTGACCATGCCGCCGAGCGAGATCACAGCAACCTCGGAGGTTCCGCCGCCGATGTCGACGACCATGTTCCCGGTCGGTTCGTGCACCGGCAGACCGGCACCGATCGCTGCGGCCATCGGCTCCTCGATGATGAACACCTTGCGGGCACCCGCGGCGTAACCGGCGTCCTTCACCGCACGCTGCTCGACTCCGGTAATGCCCGACGGCACACAGATGATCAACCGTGGTTTCGCCAAATGACGCCGACGATGCACTTTCTGGATGAAGTAACGAAGCATTCGCTCAGTAGTGTCGAAGTCGGCGATCACGCCGTCCTTCAGTGGTCGGATCGCGACGATGCTGCCGGGCGTCCGGCCGATCATCCGCTTGGCTTCGGCACCCACCGCGAGGATGCCACCGGAGGTGTTGTTGATCGCCACCACCGAAGGTTCGTTCAACACGATGCCCCGGCCCCGGACGTACACCAAGGTGTTGGCCGTGCCCAGGTCGACGGCCATGTCCCGGCCGACGAACGAGGTACTGGCGGACATAGGGCAACCTCTCTATGGGGCGGATCCGCCGATCTAGGGGCGGACCCTCGGGGAAGGGTCGTGAGGAAAGACCAGCCCCCAGGGTAGCGAGTCGGCTAGCCGGTGCCGCTACCCGGAGCCACCCGCTCGGCTCGGCGGATTTCCAGGGCCCGCAGCCGCTCCTCCAGCCGGACTTGCCACCCCGGAGCTCTGCCTACGGGCGTTGACTCGTTCAGGTCGTACGCGGTGGTCGTGACCACCCCCAAATCGGCCCGATAGTCATGCCCGGAACTGCGGAAGTCTCCCGGCGTGACATCCGTGGCGTACACGGTGTCCACCAGCACCTGCGCCCAGGTGATTCCCGGCCACCAGCGCATCTGGGCGGGGACTCCCCGGCCGGGCGACCCGGTCGGATCCAGCCAAGCCGGACGACGGTTCATGAGGTCGCGCCGGAACCGAACCACCGGATCGGCATCGTGCTCGATGAACCAGACACGAATCCCATCGAGTGCCTCCGGCGCGCACAACGGAAGCTGTTCGGGGCGATCGATGGTGATGCCGACGGGATCGAACAGGCGGTGGGCGTCGTCGTAGTCGATTCCACCCGGCGTGCCCACCCACAGCGCGCGATCGACTCCTAGCCGCTCGAGATCGGCGACGCCCCCGGGTAATGCGCGCTGCTGCACTTTCGCACCCAAGCTTTCTCCGTAGAGCAGTACTCGGGGCGGATTACTCAGTCCTCGACATTCACCAGCGATCGCTTCGAGTAACGCGCCCTGAGTGCGTGTGGCAGCCGGCACTCGATTCAAGGAAAGGAAACTCGGGAGCAGTCCGTACCCAACAGCCACCGACGCGCAGTCACCGCGGGTCAGCATTTCAACGACATCCACCGGTGTGCTGTTGGCGTAGCCCGTACCCGCTGGTGCCTGCACCAACAACGTCGAACGTTGGAATGCGCCGGTGCGCCGCAATTCTGTCATCGCCCACTCGATGCGGGCGTCGATGGAATCGGCGGCGTCGTAACCAACGAACACTCGAATCGGTTCAGCCATCGGCTCGCAACCGGTCACGAACTCAATGTCATCGGGTGTGGTCGCGGAACCGACGTAGCGCGCACCTTCGCGACCGACTGCTGCCGATGTGAGTTCTGATCCCGGTCCGGTGGTAACCGCTGCACTCGCCGGCGGTTCCGAAAAGCCGTCATCGATCTTGCGTGCAACGTCCCGCAGTTGTCGGACCTTCGATCGACGTACCGCTCGCAGAGCCACAGTTGCTCCAATGAGGGCCGATGCCGCGCCGCCTGCGGTAAGTCCGGCAGCAAGTGGTCCCTTCGTGCGGGCGATCGACACCACGCCGCGCAGGCTGGCAACACCCACGAGGGGCACTGCAACGGCTCCTACGCCGAGTCCGCTGAGAACCCACGGGAAGGAACGACGCACCGGCGCCGGCCACTGCATCAAGGACGGCCCGAGTGCGCCGCCGGTGGAGTCGGTTTGCCGCTGAGGCACTCAGGCCAAGCCGGGGAAGAACAAGGCGATCTCCCGCGCCGCCGATTCCGGCGAATCCGATCCGTGCGTGACATTCATCTGCGTCTCGGTCGCGAGATCGCCGCGGATGGTTCCCGGGGCGGCGTTGGCCGGATTGGTCGCACCCATCATGGAGCGCCAGGAAGCAATCGCCTCCGGGCCCTCGATCACGGCGGCCACCAACGGCCCACCGGTGATGAAGGCCACGAGATCGGCGAAGAAGGGCTTGTCCTTGTGCTCGCCGTAGTGCTCCTCGGCGATCTCCCGCTCCAAGGTGCGCATTTCCAGTGCAACGAGTGCGAATCCCTTGCGCTCGATCCGCGCAAGCACCTCTCCCACCAGGCCACGTTCGACGCCATCGGGCTTGATCAAGACGAGAGTGCGCTCTGACACGGGTGGTTCCCTTCGAAGATCGGTTTGTTCGGCGCGCAGAGCCTAGCCGCCTGGTTCCTCTTCCTCTGCGGCCCGCTGGGCGCGCAGGGCATCGACCCGGGCACCGTTACGCACGGCCAAGAACCACAAGATCGCGAAGATCCCACCGACAACCCACATCGAGGGCACCCAGAAACCCCACGCGAGCACGAATCCCTGGAGCACCCACCCCACGATCACGCCATACGGCCGCCCCATGGTTCCCACGGCCGCGATGAGCAAGAGCGCCAGGACGCCCCCGATCGCCAAGGACGTCCCCATGCTGTCCACCGCACCCGTCCCGGCCGCCACGAGCGCCGCCAACATCACGATGATCGCCTCGGTGATCAAGACAGTGGAACCGAGCACGCGCATCAGTCGAGCCCCTCCGGGTAGGCCTGAACCTCACCCATTCCACGTTGCCGCTCGAACAACCGCAAGGCGTCGCCGATCAGTACGACGGATCCGGTGATCAGCACCCCGTTTCCACCGGTCTCGGTGTCGGCCTCGGCCCAGGCCATCGCCCGGTCCACGGCCTCGAGGAGGTCAGGTTCGATCATCACTTCCTTGGCACCGAAGAGGTCTTCGGCGATCGCGGCGAGCTCCTTGACCGGCATCGCGCGAGCGGAGGCCGGGGTGGTGAGCACGATCGCATCGAGCACGGGTTCGAGCGCCCCGAGCACACCTGCAGCGTCTTTGTCACCGAGTACACCCACTACGCCGATCAACCGATCGAACGTGAAGGAATCATGGATGGCGGCGGCGAGCGCTTGCGCCCCGTGCGGGTTGTGCGCCGAATCGACCAACACGGTGGGATCCAGACGAACCGCGTGCAAGCGCCCTGTCGTTTCGGCCATCGCGAAGCCCTCACGAAGCACTTCGACGTTGAGCGGTTGGTCGTCTGATCCGAGGAATGCCTCGACCGTGACGAGTGCCGCGCACGCGTTGGATGCTTGATGCTCCCCGAAGAAAGGAACGAAGAGATCGTCGTATTCGCCACGCAAACCGCGGATCGTGACCACCTGACCACCTACCGCGATCTCGCGCTCGACGATGCCGAATTCGCGGCCCTCGGTGAACAGTTGCGTGTCCGTCTCCGCGGCCCGGCGAAGGAAGACGTCCATCGCTTCTTCGCTCTGCCGCTCGCTGATGACGGTGCCACCGGGCGCGATGATGCCGGCCTTCTCCCCGGCGATCTGCGTAATGGTGTCGCCCAAGTACTCCGAGTGATCCATGCCTATCGGGGTGATCACCGCGACTTTCGCCGCTGCCACCGAAGTGGCATCCCAGGTGCCGCCCATGCCGACTTCGATCACCGCCACATCGACCGGCGCATCGGCGAAAGTCGCGTAGGCCAGCGCCGTGAGAACCTCGAAGTAGGACATCCGCACACCGCCGGCATCCACCGAGTTCTTATCGACCAAGTGGATGTACGGCTCAATGTCGGCCCAGGTGTCAAGCAACCTGTCTTCGCTGATCGGTTCACCATCAAGTTGGATGCGTTCTCGGGCATCAACGAGGTGGGGTGAGGTGTACAACCCGGTTCGCAAACCGTGAGAGCGCAACAACGCCTCGATCATTCGCGCTGTCGAAGTCTTGCCATTGGTACCGGCGACCTGGATGACCGGATAGGCGCGCTGGGGATCACCGAGCAGTTCCATGACCGAGGCGATGCGGGTTAGGGAGGGTTCGATGATCGACTCGGGCCACCGCGAATCGAGCTCCGCCCACACGCGCGCGAGGTCCACCGTGCGAGTGTAGGCAGGCGCTCCTCCTCCTAGGATGAGCCACCATGCGATCAGCGCCCGAGGTCCCGGAAAAGCCGTCGCTAGACGGCATCGAGAACAAGTGGTCCGCGGCCTGGGAAGAACAGGGCACGTACCGCTTCGATCGGACCAAGACCCGCGAGCAGGTTTACTCGATCGACACTCCCCCACCCACCGTGAGCGGATCGCTGCACGTGGGGCACGTCTTCTCCTACACGCACACCGACTGCATGGCCCGCTATAAGCGCATGCGCGGGTTCGAGGTCTTCTACCCGATGGGCTGGGACGACAACGGCCTGCCCACCGAACGACGAGTGCAGAACTACTACGGCGTGCGCTGCGATCCATCTTTGCCGTACGAGCCCTCCTTCGAGCCTCCCGAGAAGCCGGATGCGAAGAATCAACTCCCGATTGGTCGACGCAACTTCGTCGAGTTATGCGAACGACTAACCGTCGAAGACGAAAAGGCCTTCGAGGAGTTGTGGCGGCGCATGGGTTTGTCCATCGACTGGTCGCAGAGCTACCAGACCATCGATGCGAATGCGCAACGCACGAGCCAACTGGCCTTTCTGCGAAATCTCGCTCGCGGTGAGGCGTACCAATCCGAAGCGCCCACGCTGTGGGATGTCACTTTCCGCACCGCGGTGGCCCAGGCCGAACTCGAGGACCGGGAAAGAGATGGTGCCTACCACCGAATCGGATTCCCCAAGACCGGGCAGGACGACACCGATCGCGTGTTTATCGAGACCACGCGGCCCGAACTGCTCGCTGCGTGCGTTGCCCTCGTGGCGCACCCGGACGATGAGCGCTACCAACCACTCTTTGGCAGCACCGTGCGTACTCCTGCGTTCGATGTGGAAGTTCCGGTAGTTGCCCATGCGCTCGCCGATCCCGAGAAGGGTTCGGGCATCGCGATGATCTGTACCTTCGGCGATCTCACCGACGTCACCTGGTGGCGGGAGTTGCAGTTGCCCACCCGCCCGATCATCGGTTGGGACGGTCGCGTGCTCCGCGAAACACCATCGTGGATCGAGTCTCCTGCGGCGCAAGGCTTCTACGAGCGAATCGCCGGGGCGACTGCCTTCACCGCCAAGGAACGGATGGTGGAGATCCTGAACGAGACCGGCCACATCGAGGGCGAGCCGAAACCGATTACACACCCGGTGAAATTCTTCGAAAAGGGCGACAAGCCCCTCGAGATCGTCACCACCCGTCAGTGGTACATCACCAACGGTGGCCGGGAGCCGGAACTGCGCGAGCAACTGCTTGCCCGCGGTCGTGAACTCGTGTGGCACCCCGATCACATGAAGGTCCGCTACGAGAACTGGGTCGAGGGTCTCAACGGCGACTGGCTCATCTCACGTCAGCGGTTCTTCGGTGTTCCATTGCCGGTCTGGTACCGACTCGACGCCGATGGCAACCCCGACTACGAGGCTCCCCTCATCCCGAGCGAGGACCAACTTCCGATCGATCCGTCGAGCGATGTCCCCGACGGATTCACCGAGGATCAGCGCGGCAAGCCGAACGGCTTCATGGGCGATCCGGACGTGATGGACACCTGGGCCACGAGTTCGCTCAGTCCACAGATCGCCGGTGGCTGGGAGCGCGACCCGGACCTGTGGGCCCGGGTGTATCCGATGGACGTTCGCCCGCAGGCGCACGAGATCATCCGCACCTGGCTTTTCTCCTCCGTTGTCCGTGCGCACCTCGAGGACGACTGCCTGCCCTGGACCAACGCCGCGATCTCCGGCTGGATCCTGGATCCGGACCGCAAGAAGATGAGCAAATCCAAGGGCAACGTCGTCACTCCCATGGGCCTTTTGGACGAGTACTCCTCCGATGCCGTCCGCTACTGGGCTGCCTCGGGACGCCCAGGCACCGATACCGCCTTCGATGTCGGCCAGATGAAAATCGGTCGACGGCTGGCAATCAAGCTCCTCAACGCCAGCAAATTCGTGATGTCCATGGGTCTGGTCGATGATTCGAACCTCGTCACCGCCCCCCTGGACTTGTCGATGCTCGCGAGTTTGCGCTCGGTGGTGCAGCAGGCAACCGACGCATTCGAGGACTACAACTACGCCCGAGCGCTTGAGTTGGCAGAAACGTTCTTTTGGACGTTCACCGACGACTACGTGGAACTCGTCAAGGAGCGCGCCTACGGCGGACAGGGCGACGACCCAGCACAAAGTGCTCGGGCCGCGCTCACCCTCGCACTGTCGGTTCAGCTCCGCCTGTTCGCACCGTTCCTGCCGTTCACCACCGAAGAGGTGTGGTCCTGGATGCACGAGCATTCGATTCACCGTGCTTCGTGGCCGTCGGTCGATGAGCTCGCCGTTTCGGCGGATGGTGATCCGCGGGTACTGGAGATGACCGGGGCAGCGCTCAGCGGAGTTCGCAAGGCCAAGTCCGATGCGAAGGCATCGATGAAGGCCGCTGTCACCGAGGCGACCATCGAAGGATCTCCGGCGCTTATCGCAGTGATCGATGCAGCGCGAGCGGATCTCGCAGCAGCGGGCTCGATCGCTGAACTCATCGTGGTGCCGGGCGCCGACGACGCCCCGCTCACCGTGAACGCTGTCCTGGCCCCCGTCGCTCCCCCCGCCTAGCGCGACCTGACAAAATTCCAGCGCGAGATGACAGCTCCGCGTGCTCGAACTGGCAATTATGCGTTCTTGAAACTGCAGACCTGTGTGCTTGACCTAGCACTCTTGCCGTTTCAAGTACACGTTTCCGCGAGGTCAAGCACACAGATTTGCGAACTCGGTAACACAATTCCGCGAGATCAAGTACACAGTTGCGCCAGTTCGCGGGTAAGGGCTGGAGCGGAGGACTGCGCAGTGGTTAGGCCGTCTTCTCGGCCCGCTCGGGGGCGTCGAGGTCGCGCGGAACGATCGTAGGATTCACGTTGTCCCGCACCACGTCACCAGTGATGACCACCTTGGCTACGTCCTCACGGCCGGGGATGTCGTACATCACATGCAGCAGGACTTCTTCGAGGATCGCGCGCAAGCCACGAGCGCCGGTGCCCCGCAACAAAGCAAGATCGGCGATTTCATCGAGCGCCTCCGGCGCGAACTCCAATTCCACCCCGTCGATCTCGAACAGCCGCTGGTACTGCTTCACCAGTGCGTTCTTCGGCTCGGTGAGCACCTGCACGAGAGACTCGCGGTCGAGTTGCGTGACCGAGGTGAAGACCGGAAGCCGGCCGATGAATTCCGGGATCATCCCGAACTTCAGCAGGTCCTCGGGCATTACGTGGGCGAAAACATCCTCGATATCACCCTTCTCCTCACGCTCACCGTCGACGAGGTCGTAGGTGAAGCCGAGGTTCTTCTTGCCCAGCCGCTGTTCGACAATCGTGTCCAGACCAGCGAAGGCGCCACCGACGATGAATAGCACGTTGGTGGTGTCGATCTGGATGAACTCTTGATGCGGATGCTTGCGCCCACCCTGCGGAGGCACCGATGCCGTAGTGCCCTCGAGGATCTTCAGTAGGGCCTGCTGCACACCCTCACCTGAGACATCGCGGGTGATCGAGGGGTTCTCACTCTTGCGAGCCACCTTGTCGATCTCGTCGATATAGATGATTCCGGTCTGCGCACGGTTGACGTCGTAGTCAGCAGCCTGGATGAGTTTGAGCAAGATGTTCTCGACATCTTCACCCACGTAGCCGGCTTCCGTTAGCGCCGTGGCATCGGCGATAGCAAAGGGAACGTTCAAGATCCGCGCCAACGTCTGCGCGAGCAGCGTCTTGCCGGAGCCGGTCGGCCCGAGCAGCATGATGTTGGACTTCGCGACCTCGACGTGATCCTCACGCGGCTTTTCCCGTGCCTCAGCCTGCACCCGCTTGTAGTGGTTGTAGACAGCAACGGAGAGGGACTTCTTCGCCGGATCCTGCCCGATCACATACTGATCGAGGAACTCGTAGATCTCGCGGGGCTTGGGCAGCTCGCCGACGGGAGTCTCAACCGATTCGTTGAGCTCCTCTTCGATGATCTCGTTGCACAGATCGATGCATTCATCGCAGATGTAGACACCGGGCCCCGCAATGAGCTTCTTGACCTGCTTTTGGCTCTTGCCACAGAAGTTGCACTTGAGCAGATCTCCGCTCTCGCCAATCCGTGCCACGGACGTGCCCCTTCCCTACTACGCAAGCATGCGCCGTCACGGTGAGACGGCGCGTAGACACGACCGTACCCCCAGATCGGGGAGGATGCCCAGATATCCGCGCAGTCGAGTCGCCGGAAGTCTCGACTTTCGCTCGAGGCTCAGGCCTTGCGGGAGGAGATCACCTGATCGATGATCCCGTACTCCTTGGCGTCGTCGGCGGTGAGGATCTTGTCGCGCTCGATGTCGCTTTCGATCTGCTCCTCGGTCCGCCCGGTGTGCAAGGAGAGGATGCCCTCCATCTCCTTACGCATCCGCAGGATCTCGTTGGCTTGGATCTCGATGTCCGAGCCCTGGCCACCGCCTTCGGTGTACGGCTGGTGAATGAGGATGCGCGCGTGGGGCAGCGCAAACCGCTTGCCCGCGTTCCCTGCTGCCAGCAGCACCGCGGCAGCCGAAGCCGCCTGGCCTAGGCACACGGTCTGCACCTGGGGCTTGACGAACTGCATGGTGTCGTAGATCGCCGTCATGGCTGTGTAGGAGCCACCCGGGGAGTTGATGTAGATCTGGATGTCGCGATCCGGATCCATGGATTCCAGCGTGAGCAACTGCGCCATGACATCGTCCGCTGAAGCATCGTCGATCTGAACGCCGAGGAAGATGATGCGCTCCTCGAAGAGCTTGGTGTACGGGTTGTGCACCCGCTCGCCGTTCGCGCTGCGCTCCCGGAACTCCGGGACGATGTAGCGGCTAGTCGGCAGATGGAGTCCGCTCACTTGGCACTCCCCTTCTTGCCCGGAGCGTCCGCATCCGTGCTGTAGACGTGGTCGATGAGCCCGTAATCACGAGCGTCTTCAGCGGTGAACCAGCGATCGCGATCGGAGTCCTTCTCGATCTGCTCGATGGTCTGGCCACTGTGTTCGGCGATCAAGGTCGCCATGCGCTTCTTGATGAACAGCATCTGCTCGGCCTGAATCTTGATGTCCGACGCCGTACCACCGATACCGCCCAACGGCTGATGCATCATGATGCGGGTGTTCGGGGTGGCATACCGCTTCCCGGGGGCGCCCGCGCATAGCAGGAACTGACCCATGGATGCGGCAAGCCCCATCGCCACGGTGGCGACGTTGTTGGGGATCAGTTGCATGGTGTCGTAGATGACCATGCCCGCGGTGATCGACCCACCCGGAGAGTTGATGTAGATCGAGATATCCCGCTCGGGATCCTCGGCCGCCAAAACTTGAAGTTGCTTAGCGATGCGGTCGGAGTTCTCGTCGCGCACCTCGCCTTCGAGCCAGATAATCCGCTCACGCAGCAGCCGCTCGTCGAGCATGT
>Ga0102938_10000895_pt1 | contig 22446 bp, 23 predicted proteins | sample SalPonR2_B_D2_MG_FD_84516 | JGI IMG/M metagenome (GOLD analysis project Ga0102938, IMG submission 84516) | Salt pond soil microbial communities from South San Francisco under conditions of wetland restoration - Salt Pond MetaG R2_B_D2_MG | ecosystem: Environmental > Aquatic > Marine >... | reverse complement strand
GTTTGTTCAGATTTTTCAGATCGGATGATGCTGTTTGACACCTATCCGCATGAGCGAATATTGTTGACCTATGGAAAATTTTGCCCACATCGGTTTTAAATATCCCCCCCAAACAACCGGAACAGAAGAAGAAATCATGAACGTCTATCGACAGGTTCGAGACGAGATCCGCCCGCAGTTGGCTGATTATTTTTGTAATGAACTGCCGGGGAATTAAATGATGGCAAAATAAAAAATTGAGGGAATCAGTTTTTTTGAGAAAAACCTGACGGTCTGGGTTGTCCTCTGTAGGGTTGTCGGGGTGCTGATCGGTAAATTTCTACCGGTGGTTCCGGAAACCTTGAGCAGGTTTAAATATGCAAAAGTTTCTATTCCCATTGCCGTACTGATCTGGCTGATGATCTATCCAATGATGATGAAGGTTGATGTTGCCGGTGTGAAAGATGTCGGGCGTAATCCCACCGAGCTCTATGTCACCTGGATTGCCAATTGGCTGATCAAGCCGTTTTCCATGTTCGGGATTGCTGCCTTCTTTTTTTATGTCGTGTTCAGTGCCTTTATCCCACCGGAACTCGCCAAGCAATACCTGGCTGGTGCGGTGATATCGTGGCGATTATCCTCTTCGGTGCCACCCCGCCGGTGGTGCTGGTGACCATTGTCGGGGTGTTGGTGGAAGTGCCGCTGATGCTGGCGTTGGTAAAATATGCCAACCGCACTCGTGACTGGTTTCCGACGGCTGATTGATAAGTGATTGAGATTGATAGGGTAAAAGAATCAGGATACGAGGCTTGAGGACGAACGTTGCTGGTCGGCCAGACCTTGACGGCCTGGCCGCCCCCCGCCTCCCTGTTGGAACCGCTATTCTTGCGAGCTGGTAATATCAGCGGATGCTGTAGTCAGCTACCAGCCAGACGCCATCCTGGTGGCGCAGTAAAATGACTTCAGCGGCCTTGTTTTTATGCTGGGTGCGCGCTTCAAACTGAACGATCAGATAATCACCATCAGGAAAGCGCGGATAGATTCCGATGGAGCGCAGGGCGGTCAGTTGGCGCTGCTGAACCGGCCCCAACAAAAGCTGGGCTCGTTCGATAGTGGTTACAAACTCCTGTTCATTCTGTGACTGTCGCAATAAGGGCGATGCCTGGCTGTAGGCAGCACGGCTGTTGCCGTTGTCAATCACCTGAGCAAAGCGTTCAGCTGCTGCTACCGCATCTGCCGAGAGCAGATCGCTGGAATAACCGATCGTAACGGTTAACAGGGTGTAAATGCCGATGAGTGTAATGGATGTCAGTTTCTTCATGACCCCTCCGTATCCAAATCTGTTGAAAATTCCTGAACTATTCCTTGTCGTCCAGCCACTGGTAAATCTCGTGAATTGAGGTTGGTTTCTGAAAAATTTTACAGCCAAGCTGTTGTGCCTCTTCATGTTCCTCACTCGATAAGTTTCCGGAAATGATCGCTTTGGGGTTGTCTGCCAGTTTGCAGCCGCGATTAGTAATCCACTGGATTAATTCAAGCCCGCTCATCCCCGGCATCTGATTGTCGGTAATCAATGCATCGGCGCAGGCATCGGCGCCGCAGTGGTAGCAGCGGGTCTTATCAGCTACATAGCTGGTCGGATCGGCGAAAGCTGTGACCTCAAAATCTTTTTCCGTCAGTATTTCCGTCATCAGATCGCGACAAAAGGGGTTGTCCTCAAATAACAATGCAACTTTTGGCGGCATAACAGGTTACCTTGAGGAAAGCAGAACAGTCTATGACACCCATGGTAACGATGATTTCTGAAAAATTTCTGACTGGGAGGGGCTGCGCCCATTTTTCTGCAAAAAAAATGCAATTTTTAAATGGCAGGCTGTGATTTGTTTTGAGTTTCCTGATAGGATCCTTGCTTGATAAAGAATTTCAATAAAGAGGCAAGCCAATGGCAAAAATTGAGAAACTGTTTCAGATCCTTCAACAGCAGGGTGGCTCCGATCTACACCTGTCGCCCGGCAACCCGCCGTTGATCCGCGTGTCGGGGCAATTGCGACCGGCGATTAATCAGATCCTTAATGGTGATCAGAATCGTGCTCTGCTTTACGAAATCATGAGTGAAGTCCAGCGTCAGACCTTTGAGGAGCGTCATGATCTTGATTTTGCCTATGAAGCCGCGTTGCTCAAGGCGCGTTTTCGCGCCAATATTTTTATGGGACGGTTGGGGGTCAGCGCCGTCTTCCGGATTATCCCAGCGGATATCTTAACCGTTGAACAATTAGGATTGCCGCAGGGAGTGCTGGATTTTTGTGACTTTAAAAAAGGTTTGGTGCTGGTAACCGGGCCAACCGGTAGCGGCAAGTCAACCACCCTGGCGGCGATGATCGATCATATCAACCGCAATCGTAATGAACACATCCTGACCGTTGAGGATCCGATTGAATTTGTCCATCATGGTCAGAAAAGTCTGATCAATCAGCGTGAGGTCGGGGTGCATACCAACAGCTTCGCCAGTGCCTTAAGGGCCGCGTTGCGCGAAGATCCGGATATTATTCTGGTCGGAGAGATGCGTGATCTTGAGACCATTGAACTCGCGGTTACCGCAGCCGAGACGGGTCACCTGGTGTTTGGCACCTTACATACTAGCAGTGCGGCGAAAACCGTTGATCGCCTGGTAAACGTGTTTCCGACAACCCAGCAGGAACAGATCCGCACCATGCTGGCGGAGTCGTTGCGCGGTGTGGTGGCTCAGCAGTTGCTCCGCACTCTGGATGGCAAGCGCTGTGCAGCGCTTGAGATTCTCAAGGTTAATGCCGCGGCGGCCAACCTGATTCGCGAAGGGAAGACCTTCCAGATTCCCTCGATTATCCAGACCGGTAGCAAGGATGGGATGCAATTGATGGATCAGGCGTTGCAGAAGCTGGTGAATGACAAGAAGGTTTCGGTAGAAGAGGCTGCACGATTTGCCGCTAATAAGGGGCAGTTTACTGCGCTGAATAATGCGGCGGGAGGTTAATGATGGATGATCAACGGGTTATTGTTGAAACCTGCGAAGTGGAGCTGATGATGGTGAATGGCTTACGCATCAGTGGCGAAACCTTCGTGCAACTGCAGGGGATCTATCTGACCGGGCCACAGCGGGTCGGTGAACTTCTCAATGGCGACGAAACCTTTCTGCCGCTACGCCGCGACGGCCAGGTGCAATTGGTCAATCTGGAACAGACGGTTTCGTTGTCACTCTCCGCTGAACTGGAATTTGATCCGTTGCTGGCCCTTGGCGAGGAGCATCGGGTGCGGGTTGAACCGGTTGTTGGTGATGCTATTGAGGCGAGGATTTTCGTTAATCTGCCGGGAAACAAAAGCCGGGTCAAAGATTTTCTCAATCAAAAAACACGTTTTTTGCCATTTTTAGACAATGATCGCGTGGTTTACTTTGCCCGCAAAAGAATTTTGCGGGTGACCGACTAAGTTTTGTGAAGTGCTGGCTCTTCTGCCATAAGCAAACAGATTGCGGCAATGTCAGCAACAACACACACAATAAGCAAAAGGTTAAGAAATGATGTTCTGGCTAATCTATGCGTTGACTGGTGCGGTAGTAGGGGTGTTGGCCGGGCTGTTGGGAATTGGCGGTGGTATCGTGATCGTGCCGCTACTTACATTCACTTTTGTGGCCCAACAGTTCCCTGAAACCTATATTCTCCATCTGGCCTTGGGAACCTCCCTGGCAACCATTATTGTCACCTCTATTTCCAGCTTTCGTGCCCATCATGCCCGCGGCTCGGTCAACTGGTCGGCAGTCAAGGGGTTGGCTCCGGGTATCCTGCTGGGGACTTTTATGGGGACCTGGGTGGCGGCCCAGCTCAGCAGTAAATTTTTAAGCGTGTTCTTTGCCTGTTTCCTCTACTATGTGGCCATTCAGATGTTGCTGAATATCACTCCGAGCCCTTCACGAGGCCTGCCGGGAAAAGTCGGGATGTTGGGCGTTGGCAGTGGCATCGGCGGAATTTCCAGCCTGGTGGGTATCGGTGGAGGAACCATGACAGTACCCTTCTTGGGTTGGTGCAACCAACCTATTCACACGGCGGTGGGTACGTCGGCGGCAGTCGGGCTGCCGATTGCACTGGCCGGTTCCATGGGGTATATGATTAATGGCCTGTTTGTTGCCGACCTACCGAGCGGGAGTCTCGGTTTTATCTATCTGCCGGCCCTTTTTGGTGTGGCGCTGGTGAGCTATTTTACTGCTCCCTTCGGTGTCCGACTTGCCCATGCTCTGCCGGTTGCCCGGTTGAAAAAAATCTTTGCCGTTTTTTTGTTGCTGATGGGTACGCGAATGTTTCTGAGTTTTTTTTGATGGCGTCGCAAAAAGTCCGCCCTCCGGCGTTACGACGTTTTTTCAGGACCTTGACATACTATATGTATGCCTGCGCCCCTGAAAAACCACCAGGCCTTGGAGGGCGAAATTTCTGCTTAGCCATCCCATGACTTGTTTCGAGAGCATTTTTTAAAGGGTCGTTTGTTTTTTTAAAAGGGTTTGTTAATGGAAAATTTCTGGATGGCGCTGGGACTGACAGTATTCGCCGGCCTGGCAACCGGATTCGGCAGTCTCATTGCTTTTATGGCAAAGCGCACCGATTTTCGTTTTCTTTCTATCGCCACCGGTTTTTCGGCCGGCGTTATGCTCTATGTGGCCTTTGTTGAAATATTCTTTAAGGGGGCTGAGGTCTTAACCGAGGCGTTTGGTGACTACTGGGGGCACTGGATCAATACTGGCGGATTTTTCGCCGGCATGTTGATGATCGGTTTGATCGATGCCTTGATTCCTGCCGCTGAGAATCCGCACGAGATCCATTCTGAGGATGAAACCCTGGCCATTCGTAAAGAAATGGAGCCGGATGTTTATATCCGTGAACATGGTCTGGAAAATAAAAAATTGATGCGGATGGGCCTGTTCACCGCCCTGGCAATCACGATCCATAACTTTCCGGAAGGGATTGCGACCTTTCTCGCGGCTCTTGAAGACCCTGCTTTGGGTGTTGCCATCGCACTTGCTGTTGCTTTGCATAATATTCCGGAAGGCATCAGCGTCTCGGTTCCCATCTATTATGCGACCGGCAGTCGCCTCAAAGCCTTCTGGTATTCTGTTCTCAGTGGTCTGGCGGAGCCGTTGGGGGCGATTATTGCGTATTTTGGCATTGTGATGTTTTTTGGCGGCAGTGATGGGGCGGTGCCACCGGAAGTGATGGGTTTTCTCTTCAGCGGTGTCGCCGGTACCATGGTGTATATCAGCCTTGACGAACTGCTGCCTGCCAGCAGGGCTTATGGCAAAGGGCATGACAGTTTGATCGGGCTGGTCGCCGGTATGGTGGTCATGGCGTTGAGTTTATTGTTGATGATGTAGTTCTCCAGCCGGATAGATAGGTGCTGGCAATGGCAAAAAGACGCGAACAGAGTTTTTTGCAGAAGGCAATGGGAGGGACAACCGGTAGCTATGGCTGGCCCATGTGGTGCCTTGTTGCGTTTTTCTGCTTAGTCCTGGGCGGTTGTTCTGAAATCAACTATTATCGTCAGGCCGCGCTTGGTCAATGGCACTTGCTGGCACAGCGTCGTGATCTTCAGGAGCTGATCGTTGCTGAGCAGACCCCCGCTGACCTGAAACAGCGTCTGGAACTGGTGCAGGACATCCGCGATTTTGCCAGTGCCGAATTGTTGTTGCCCGACAATCGCAGCTACCGCAGCTATGCTGAACTCAAACGTCCTTATGCGGTCTGGAATGTTGTCGCCGCTCCTTCCCGGTCGGTTGACCCGGTGACCTGGTGTTTTCCGGTAGCCGGCTGCGTACCCTATCGGGGCTTCTTTGATGAAACGGCGGCGCAGCACTTTGCTCGGCGCCTCGTGGAACAGGGGTACGATGTTCAAGTCTATGGTGTGGTCGCCTATTCGACCCTGAACTGGTTCGATGATCCAGTTCTCAATACCTTTATTCACTACCCGGAGGCACATCTTGCCGGGTTGATTTTTCATGAGCTGGCTCATCAGCAACTCTATATCAAAGACGATAGTACCTTTAACGAATCGTTTGCCCAAATGGTTGAACTGGTTGGTGTTGAGCGCTGGCTCAAATTACGTCAGCAAGAGGACAAGATGAGCGCCTATCGACAGCAGCGGTCGCGCCGGCAGGAATTTATTGATCTGGTATTGCTGACTCGCCAGGACCTTGAGGCTGTATATCACAGCGCCATGACGGAAGCCGCTCAACTTGCAGCCAAGGAGCAGCTGTTAAGCGAATTTCACCGGCGCTACGCGATGTTGAAACAGCAATGGGGCGGGGATGGACGCTTCGACGCTTGGGTCAATCGTCCCCTGAATAATTCCCACTTTGCGCTGATGGCCACCTATCATTATTATTTGCCGGCATTTGATGCTCTCCTCGAGCAATCTGGTGGTGACCTGCGCTCCTTCTACCGGAAGGTGGCAGACCTTGCTGATTTACCCTCGTCTCAGCGTGACGCGGCGCTTCAGGCGTTGCTCCCTGCTGTAGCCGAAAACGCCGTCAGTGTCCCGACCTTATCGACTTATTGATGTCAAAAAGCCAGCAATCCCTTGTTCTCGTTTTTACACCTGCCATAAAGGTGTGTCTAAATATTGACACATTATCAAAAAATCATTATATTCAATTACTGATCAAATTCAGTGAAGCCTATAGTATCAACGGTTCTTGTTGCGACAGAGCTTCATGACCATAGAAAGAATGGGACACGACATGGTGGCCACAAATGATGATTTTGGTGGAATGATCGGCCATTCGCCACAGATGCTTGAATTGTTCGATCTGATCGCCTGTGTTGCCGAAGAAGGTAGCAGTACGGTTCTCATTCAGGGAGAGAGCGGCACCGGTAAGGAGCTGATTGCCCGTGCGGTTCATGACAATAGTCCACGCAGGACCGGACATTTTGTGCCGGTGAACTGTGCTGCTATCCCAGATGAGCTGTTGGAAAGCGAACTGTTTGGATATGTCAAAGGGGCTTTTACCGGTGCCATGCAGTCAAAAATCGGCCGGATTCAGCATGCTGATGGTGGCACCCTGTTTCTTGATGAGATTGGCGACATGAAATCGACCCTGCAGGCCAAGCTGTTGCGCGTGTTACAGGAACGCGAGGTAGAGCAGGTGGGGGGGGTGCGACCGACCAAGGTCGACGTGCGGGTGATCGCGGCGACCCATCAGAATCTTGACCATCTGGTCGCGTCGGGTCGTTTCCGTGAAGATCTGTACTATCGTCTGGCAGTCATTCCAATTATTGCACCACCATTGCGGGAACGGCGTGCCGATATTATGCTGTTGATCGAACGTTTTATTGACCGTTTTACCCGTCGTAAAAGTGATCGGCGGACCACTCTGGATCCGGAATCCCTGCAGAGTTTGATGGCCTTTGACTGGCCCGGCAATGTGCGCGAGCTGGAAAATCTGATCCAGCGCCTGGTGATACTTCACCGTGGCAAGCGGATCAGTTTGAAAGAATTACCAGAGAAATACTGCTGCGAGAATGCTGCAGCGCTGCTCAGTAGCCCTGGAAGCAGCCCAGCGCCAGGGGTAGAAGCATCCACAGCGGCTGCGAATCCTCTCCCTGCGTCACCTGCTGATATTCAATGGGGGGATAATGGGATTGATTTTAATACCTTGATCAGTGATTTTGAGGATCGACTGATACTCGAGGCCATTTCCCGCAGTGGCGGCAACAAGAAGGAAGCGGCGCGGTTGCTGAACCTTAAACGCACAACCCTGATTGAAAAAATCAAAAAGAAAAATCTGCCGGTTTAGCTGGCTTTTTTGAAGTGTTGGGTGACCTTGTCCTGAATCTCGTTGGTGCTGGCCGGAATCACCAGAATATCCTTGGCGCCATACTTGACCGCCCGTAGTACCGCTGAACGGGTCCATTGATCGCCGGCAAAAATCAGTGGCGGCAGGGCGCGATCGGCCGACTGCAGCTTGATCGCAGCGGCAAAACCTTTTTCTCCCACCTGAGCCATGACCAGGAAAATTCCCAGCACCTGATGCTGCTGCAGCAGCCCCTTGATATCATCCTGAAAGCTTAACAGTCGACAATCATAGGATGCGCCGGTGAGAATTTCAACAAAGGGTTCAGCTGCACTTTGCTGATCGCTCAAAATTAAAACGATTGGCGGACCAACAGCAGCAGATACTGCCGCTGCCGTTGTCTTTGCCTGTGTGGATGGGCCGGCAGAGGCCGGGTCAGCTGGTGGCCCACCCCACTGGCCGGCTGCAGGTGTGGCTGCCGCCTCACCCTGACTGCCGGCTGCAGTGGCAACCGCTGCCGGGGCGGGTTCCGACTGAGCGGTTGGACTACCGGGGGCGACGTCGAGCGGAGCATCCAGATCAAAGATTTCGGCCGGAAAGATCAGGTATAAGCGCTGGAGTTCGTAGCCCTCCATGGCGATGGCAAAAGATGCCAGGTAGTAACTGTCTTCGGCAAAAGGTTCATCAGAGGCCGGATCGATCTTGGTCGGGACAATGGTCTGGCTTTCGGTACGGACAAAGCGCAACTGCTTCGGGTAGCGATCGAGAAAAACTTGGGTCAGGCTGCCGGACAGAATATTGGCAATCTCACCATAAGCATCGGAAATTTCTCCGTCAAACTCTCCTTTGCCCATCTGTTCGGCAATCTGGTCATCCGGAAGCATGATCAGGGTGCCGCCCATGGCAATGGCATCGGGAACCTGGGTTAGCAGATAACCGGTCCCTTTTTTGTCGCCGCTGACCTTCATCTGGGTCAGGATCGCCTTTTCCAGGCAATGAGAGCTAAAAAATTCCTCTTTGGTGGTCATGAGCAGCTGGATGTCGCTACATTTGAGGCTCTGGCCGAGCAGGGCACCGATTTCTTCGCCGATCTGGCCGATGGTGGTATTAAAGACAACATCGACAAGTTTTTTGGCATCGGTGAATTTTGGTTTTTTTGCAGCAGGAGGCGTTTCTGTTGCAGGTTGTGCGGCCGGTGCTGTGGCCGGGGGTGGTTCCGCCGCCGTGGTGGCCGTTGTTGGTGCGGCTTCTTTTTCTTGCGTTTCTGCGGGGGCACCAGGTGCCGCTGTTGTTGGCGTGGCTTCTTCCAGATCAAAAATGGACAGGGGAACGACGAATTCAAAGACTCCCAGATCGGTTTCGTCGATGGCCAGCTCACAGCTGGCAACATAATAATCCGCTGCGGGAAAGGGAGCGTCACTTTCCATGTTAATTTTGGTGGGAATCAGCTCCTCAACAGTTTTTTTAATAAAGCGTAAGGGTTTCGGATATTTGTCGACAAATGCCTGGGTCATAACGCCGGCGATAATATTGGCAACCTCACCAAAGGCATCAGTCAGTTCACCATCGAGGTTTCCGGATTGGACATTTTCTTCGATGATGTCCTGAGGGAGCATAATCAGGGTGCCGGCCAGAACGGCAGCAGCCGAAATACGATTCAGCAGAAAGCAGTTGCCCTCACGGTCGCCACTGACCGACATGTGCGTGAGGGCTGTTTTTTCACGTGCTGGATTGCTGAACAGTTGTTCTTTTGAGCAGGTACGAAGCTTGATGTCGGAACAGCTTACCATTTGTCCCAACAGGGCGCCGATTTCACCAGCCAGGGTTTGCAGGCCGGCCTTACAGACTACATCTATGAGAGCCCTTTGCTTCAAAATAACCTCGCGTTGCGAAGATGAGAGCAGGGCTAGTTGAGCTGATATTTTATCTCAACAAAAAACTGACCCTGGCTGATGGTAAAGGGTACGACAACCCGCTGACTACCTTTAGGTGCAGAGATCACGTAGGACTGTCCGGTTACTGCCGTCGGAATGGCCAATTCCAGGCTGATATTCTCTGTGATTAAACGTTCTTTGATGCCACCGGCCAACATATTGGAAATCTCGCCGAGGGCATCTTTAACGTCGGCATCCACCTCATCCAGTTCCATGCCGAGCATAGCACCAGCCACTGCCAGGCCAACAGTGTTGGGGCAGTGGATGCCCAGCATAGCAGAAAGGTCACCAGTCAGACCAATCATGGCAGATACATGACAGCCGATCGCTTGTTTGCCTGATTCAAGAGGAGGCGAAGCGGCAATATCGATGAAGATCATGCAGTTAAAGATCTCTTCGGTTGTTTCCGCTATTATTTTAGCAAAATCCACACGGACGTCCTTTTTGATCGCAGTTTTTCAGGTTTTTTCAGGCTGGTCAGCTGTCTTTGCGCAACTGCAGTTCGACCAGAAAACCCAGGCCGTCAAAAGTAAAGGGAACAGTAACAGCTTGGGCGCCAGCCAGACAGTCAACCGAATAGTCTTCGCCGTAAATTGCCGACGGCATTGACAGTTTGATATCGCTACCACTCGGATCAAGGATCGACTTGATGCTGCCGGCCAGCATGTTGGCCAGTTCACCGATGGCATCACGAACATCATCGTCAATTTCTTCAACATCCATACCTAAAAACGCCGTCGTCACCGCCAGGGCAGCAGCATTGGTCATGTGGATGGCGAGCATCCCCTTGGTGGCTCCGGCGAGGCCGACAATCCCGGAAATGCTGTTGATCAGCTTATCATTATTACGAATAAATGACTCCCCGGGCGCAACCTCCAGCATAATCATGCTGGAAAAAATTTCCTGGGTGGCATCAATAATATGCTGTGCGTTCTCCACTGTCTTCTCCTTTGTGCTGTAGCGGCTCATCTCTCTCGGGGGAGAAAGCAACCATGAGGGTTTATGCCATTACAGCAGGGCGCCGAGGGTTTCGTTGATCAAGTCCGGAGTAAAGGGTTTTTTGATCGCCCCCTTGGCACCGTAGGACTTGGCTTCATCAATAATATCAGCGCCGGTCTCGGTAGAAATCATGACCACCGGAATGTCCTTGATGGCGGCAATCTCTGATTTGGCTTTAAGAAACTCCAGCCCGTTCATATTGGGCATATTGATATCACTCAGGACAACGTCAACATCGTTGGCACTCAAGACGTCGAGGGCCTCTTGGCCGTCACTTGCCTCGAGGATGGTGCTGAAATCGATGCCGGCTTGGCGCAGCGCCCGTGAAACAATCTTGCGCATCGTGTTTGAATCGTCGACAATCAGGACAGTTTTTCCCATTGTTAGGCTCCTTGTGAATGAATGAATTGTTTGGAGAGTTTGTTATTCGGCTTTAGTGTGCATGGTAAGTAGCGACTCCCCGCCGGCATAAATTTTTAACGGCTCCTCGTCACTGTTAATGAGATGCCAGACCACTGTATGTTCATCTGCTTCCGGCAGTTTACCGGATTCCAGGCTGGGCAGGCCGATTTTGTATTCCTGGTTGGGGAGTAGCTTGGTCATAAACAGACCCCCAATGGTATTAAGCAGCTCGTTAAGGATGTCATAGGCTTGCGATGTGGTGACTTCCTCCTCATCAATACCAAAGACGTTACCGGAGATCTTTTTTAATAATACGGCCGGCATGGCCAGACGAATTTCCCCTTGAACCGGGTCATTAATCAACATGCTGCTCCAGGTCAGTTCCGCAGCCGGAATGTCTGTTGGTGTGCCGCGCTCTTCAATAACCTCCATAAAAACCATATTTTCCAGGGTTTGCTGGACAGCTTCGATCATCGCCGGGTAAAACGAATTGTACTGCGTCATGCTGAGTCTCCTCAATGGTGTCAGGTTAATCCAGAAATTCTTCCAGAGCTTCCATCATCATCGGCGGTGAAACCGGTTTGTTGAGCACCCGATAAGCCCCGAGTTCCAGTAATTGTGCTTCTTTGGCAGGATTGCCGGCGCTGGTGATGACGATAATCGGCATATCACACAGTTTAGGGCTCGCTTTGACCCACTTGACCAGGGTTTGTCCGTCCATTACCGGCATGTTCAGGTCCGTCAGCAACAGATCGGCAGGCTCTTCCTTGGCGGCTTCAAGGGCCTGTTTGCCGTCCTCTGCTTCGATAATTTCGGCATCGCCGAGACCGACAATCTGCAGGCAACGCTTAATGAACATCCGTGCGGTAGCAGAGTCATCTGCAATAATTATTCGCTTCATCAGCTTTTCTCTCCTGTGTCGGATAAGGACTCCGACAGTTTATTAAACTCGGTATCCACCACCAGCATAACATTTGCCAGAATAGTTGCATTGATCGGGAAAAAGTCAGCGTAATGTGGATCCAGCTTATAGCGCATACTGTCGGAGCCGGTACCGAAGCCACCCATCATGGCGATACTGTCACCTAGGTGCACCGCATAGACCAGGGGTCGCCAGGCTTCCTCTGCCAGTGCCGGCTGGTGATGATGACGGATCACGGTGATCAGTTCCGGTGGCAGTTGCCAGGCCATGGCAAGGGCTTCGCCGGCAATGGTATGGTCAACGCCGACCAGATGTTCTTCTGCTGCGAGATAATCAAGACTGTCGTGGCTGCTGATCAGTTCCACAGCATCCGGGGCGCTGCCACGCAGATAATCGGAGATCAGCGCTTTGCCGATATCGTGCAGCAACCCGGCGGTAAAGGCCAGGTCCGGGCTTAAGTCTGCACCCGACTGAATTACCACCTCGCGCGCAGCAATAGCGGTGCGGAGATCGTGTTTCCACAAATCACCACCTACAGCCTCATAGCCGGAAAGCTCTTTGGCAAAAAGTTCACCGGCGCAGCTTTCGATAGCAATACTGACAATCACCTGTTGGCCAAGATAGGAAACGGCCCGATCGACGGAAGTGATTTGGTTGACCAGACCATAGGCGGCGGAGTTGACCACTTTAAGAATCCGGGCCGTCAGGTTAGCATCGGTTTTCACCAGATTAACCACGTCCATTATGTCATGATCAGGTTGCGAGGTGATCTGCAGAAGACGGCTGGCACTGGCAGAAATCATGGGAACCGATGACACAATTTTCTGCAGCTCAGCCGGATTAATTTTTTTTACCATGATATTCCTCCTAAAGCTGCCAATTCGGTTTGCCGGGTGAGCTTAATATAACCTGTCCTGCCGCAACCGAGATGGATACGGTACGGCTGTAGTTGCCGCCGAGATCTTCAGCAATGGCTCCCATGCCGTAAGACCAGAGGATTTTTTTGATGGCCAGCGCATTGCGCTTACCGATCTGGAAGGTGTCGTTGGTATCCATGACGTTGGCGCCACCACAGAGTTTGACGATAATCCCTTTGCCGCGCTTGTCGCAACCCAGTTTGGCCATTTGCGCCAGCAGCTCGGGAATCGCGGTATCAGCAAAGTAGCCGGGCTTTTCGGTGGCTTTGACCTTGTTGATAGTGGAGTCCGGCAACGCAATGTGGGCCATGCCGACGCAGCGTGTTTTCGGATCAAGAAAGATCACGGATACACAGGAGCCCAGCGCAAAGGTTTTAATGCTGTCTTCCTGGATATTTGATGCGCCGTAGTCGCCGACGCCCAGTATGATTTGCCCCATCTTATTTTTTCTCCAAGAGCAGCTTCAACAAGGAAGGTGCGATGTGATCGAGGGGCACCAGGCTTTGCGCTCCTCCCTTTTCATAGGCCACTCTGGGCATACCGAAAACGACAGATGAAGCCTCATCCTGAGCGATACAGCGGGCACCACCCTGGTGCATGGCGAGCATCCCTTCAGCACCGTCTGAACCCATGCCGGTGAGCATGGCACCGATGGCATTGGCACCGACTTGTTTGGCTACCGAATGCATCATCACATCGACGGAGGGGCAGTGGCCACTGACCTTTTCCGGGCCACCCAGGCGGATCACGTAAAAACCACCGCTGCGAACCACTTCAAATTGTACTCCGCCGGGCGCTATCAGCACCAGACCAGTACGTACGCGATCGCCCTGCTCAGCTTCTTTCACCTGCATGGCGCAGAGCTGGTTAAGGCGATCGGCAAACATTTTGGTAAAACCGCTCGGCATGTGCTGAACAATAACCGTTCCCGGGGTGGTCGCTGGAAAACCCTCGAGTACCCGGCGAATGGCCTCAGTTCCTCCGGTTGAAGCACCGATGGCGATGACCTTGTCGGTGGATTCCGCCAGGGCCATGGACTTGCCGGCCATAGCAGCTACCGAGGGATCAACCCGTTTGCCTTTCCAGTGGGAAACATTGGCCCCACTGGCAATCTTGACCTTGGTGCGCAGTTCCATGAGCATGGAATTCAGTCCCGCAGTCACGTTGCTGGTTGGTTTGGCAACAAAATCGACCGCACCGGCGTCCAGCGCTTCCATGGTGATCTGCTTGCCACGTTGGGTCAGGGAGCTGACCATCACCACGGGAAGCGGGTATTGCGGCATCAGTTTGCGCAAGAAAGCGACACCGTCCATGCGCGGCATTTCGACATCGAGGGTCAACACATCAGGCTCAAGCTCAAGGATACGATCACGGGCGATATAAGGGTCGGAAGCGGTTCCTACCACCTCAATGGCCGGGTCGAGGGCGAGGCCCTGGCTGAGAATGTTGCGAACCAGGGCGGAATCATCAACAATCAGCACCCGGATTTTGCGTTTCATTTAGAGTGTTCCCTTCTGGTAGAGCGCTGGTTTCAGATAATTGTAAAGGGTCTGACTGCGTCCCAGGGTTTCCGAATGGCCGATAAAAAGATATCCGCCGGAATCGGTGCACTGGTGGTAGCGTTGGACCAGAGCTTCCCGGGTGGGCTGGTCAAAATAGATCATGACATTACGGCAGAAGATCATGTGAAATGGCTTTTTAAAAGGAAAACTGGTGTTCATCAGGTTGAAGCGCCTGAAGGTCGCTTCTTTTTTGACCTTGTCGATCACGGCCATATTGTCGGCACCGGCCGGAGTAAAGTATTTGCGTCGCAGGTTTTCCGGTACCTGTTTTACCCGATCGGTGGCATAAACGCCACGGCGGGCAATGGTTAGTGCCCGATCTGAGATGTCGGTCGCCAGGATGCCGGCGTCCCATTTGCCATAATCATTACCTAAATATTCCATCATCAACATCAGCAGGGTGTAGGGCTCTTCACCACTGGAACATCCGGCGCACCAGATCCGTAATTCCTTACGATTCTGCTGCCTGAGTTTATTAATAGTGGCCGGCAATGCGGTTTCGGCAAAATAGTCGAAGTGGTCTTTTTCACGGTTGAAATAGGTATGATTGGTGGAGATCAGGTCCACCAGCTCACCCAGAGACTTTTCGGTTTTATCGCCGGCCAGATAGTCAAAATAGGCAGAAAAGGTTGACAGCCCAAGGTTGCGCATCAGCTTTTGCAGGCGCCCGACGAGCAAAGAACGTTTCTGATCGGTCAGGTTGATGCCGAAGCGTTCCTGAATCAGATTGCGTAGCTGGGCAAACTCCTGGTCAGAGATCGACATGGTGTTGGTATATTGTGATGCCTGTATGGGGCTGTTGTTAACCATGAGGCTAATCCGTTTACTCGTCGTCGCCGTCGTTCTGAAGCAGGCGTTGCATATCACCACTGAATAGCAGTTTGTGAACATCAAGGAGAATAATGACGCGATTGTTCATTTTTCCCATCCCCTGGATATAGCTGTTGTCAGAGTTTTTACTGGTACGTGGTGCCGGTTCCACCTGACCTTCCGGGATGTCGGCAACCTCACTGACTTCGTCTACCACCAGACCGACCTCGGTCGCATCGACATTAATGACAATAATGCAGGTACGGTCATCGTAGTCGCGCGCTGACAGTTTGAAGCGGGCGCGCACATCCATGACCGGTATCACCTTGCCGCGCAAGTTGATGACGCCACGGATAAAGGCGGGCATGTCGGGAACTTCAGTAATCGACTGGATTCCAATAATTTCAATGACGTAACAGATTTCAATACCATAGTCTTCACCAGCTAAGTGAAAGGTGAGGTATTTGTCCTTCTGGGTATCTTCGTTATCTGAACCATTGAGGGAAAGATCTTCCGCCATTTATTTGCCTCCTTTGCTGATTAAAGCGGCATCAGCCAATTCTTTTTTGCTGTCAAATGATTCAACCAGGGTACCGACATCGAGAATCAGGCTGACGCCGCCATCGCCAAGGATGGTACACCCGGAAACACCGGGGACCGTACCGATAAAGTCGGACAGTCCCTTGATGACGGTCTGCTGCTGACCGAGAATTTCATCGATAAACAGGCAGAAACGACTGTCCTGGTATTCAAGAACAATCAGGATGCCGTCGCAAAGTTGTTCTGAGTCGGGTTTTTTATTAAGAATCTGATGCAAGCGGACAACCGGGAAAAAGTGTTCTCTGACCCGAGCCAACTCATCGCCGTCAGGGGTGACGGTAATCTGCTCCATCTCGGGGCGGTAGGCCTCAAGGATCGATAAGGTCGGAACGATACAGGTGGTGGTGCCAGTCCGTACCATCATGCCGTCAATGATCGCCAGGGTCAGGGGAATGCGTAGATTGATCCGGGTGCCCTGGCCTAGTTTGCTGGTGATATCGATCTTGCCTTTAATCTTTTCAAGGTTTCTTTTGACGACATCCATACCAACTCCGCGGCCTGAAATGTCGGTGACCTGGGCCGCCGTGGAGAAACCCGGAGCAAAGATCAGATTGTTGATCTGCTTCTCCGTCAGGTCGGAGCCATCTCCATCAATCAGCCCCTTGTTGATGGCCTTTTCAAGGATTTTATCGCGGTTCAAACCACGGCCGTCATCTTCAATGGTGACCCAGACTTCACCTTCTTCATGGCGCGCTGAGAGCTTGATCGTCCCTTTATCGGATTTGCCGTTGGCGCTGCGCTCTGCGGGAGTTTCCAGACCATGATCGAGGGAATTGCGCAACAGGTGAACGAGGGGATCGGTGATGGTCTCGATGACGGTTTTATCAATCTCCGTTTCTTCGCCGATCAGTTGCAGATCCACCTTTTTGCCGGCCTTTACCGAAATATCATGAACCAGCCGGATCATCCGCCGGAACAGACCGGAGACCGGAACCATGCGGATTGACATGGCCATTTCCTGTAGCTCGCGGACCAGTTTCGACATATGCTGCGCCGCCTTGCCGAAGTTTTCCAGCTCCAGTCCTTTGAGGTCGGGGTTATGGATCAGCATGTTTTCAGCAATAACCATCTCGCCGATCAGGTTGATCAGGTTATCGAGCTTGCCCAGCTCAACCCGGATATCCTGCCGTTTAGCCGGAACCTTGGAACGGGACACCGGTTTGGCCTTGGATTTGGCCTCCTCGCTCGATTCCTGCTGGCGTTTAAGCGCCTTGGCAATCTGCTCAGCAGTAGCGCTGCCTTGTTGCATGAGGATTTCGCCGACCGGTTTTTTCTGGATCTCCACCGCAGAAGAGATAGCCAGCTTATCGACACCCTCTTCGGCTAACAGGTCTCCGAGCAGGGGGGACATGAGGTTTTTCAGATCGTCGAGATGGGAGTCAAGATCCTCAATGAAATCCTCTTTGCCGTCGGCAATGTTGTTCAGCCCCTGCTGCAACAGATCGAGGCTTGCCAACAGTTGTTCTGTCGGGTTGTCAACCGCGAGTTTGGAGCCGGACTTCACCCGATCCAGCACGTTTTCCATCTGATGGCTGAGTTTTTCCAGGTGGCCGAAACCAAAAAAGCCACAGTTCCCTTTGAAACTGTGAATATGACGAAAAATGTCGCCGATGGAATCTGAATCTTCAGGATGCTCGCCCCAGTTGAGTAGTCCCTGCTCAGCGTTTTGCAGCAACTCACCACTCTCCTGCACAAAGCTGGTGCGCATCTCCTCGGTGATCTCCAGCTCCGGAAAAACCGGTGCCGGTTCGCTGGGAACAGCAGCTGCAGGGATGTTAGCAATACTATCTTCAGGATCTTCGATGCTGGTGGCAGGGCCATCGATGGCCTGATGGAGTTGCGCAGAAATGGTGTCTGCAGCAACATTCATCTCGTCGTCGCTGAAACTGGCATCAACCGCATCCAGGGCATCTTTAGAGAAGTCGCAGGCAGCACAAAAAAGGGTGACGTGTTCGGGAAGAAGTTCGATTTCGTTATTACGAATCAGATCGAGCAGGCTTTCGGCAGCATGCGCGACGCGGGTCAGATGGGTGAATTCAAGAAAACCGGCACTGCCTTTCATCGAGTGAAAGAGGCGAAAGATAGCATTCATGGTTTCAGGATCGCTGTTCTGCCCCAGCTCAATGATTGCCGGTTCAAGCTGTTCGATCATGTCACGGCTTTCGGTGACGAATTCCTGAATAATTTCAATCTGATCGTCGTCGAGCTGCATACTCATGGGGGATCCTCAACTATAAAAAAAAACAAAAAGGGTTGCTAAGCAATATCTAATAATAGACAACAGGTGCTGGAAAAGAAAGGCCTTTATGGCATCCGGGCTATTATTATGAGATTTTTCTTCGGCTTGCCCCACGTTAGCGAAGTGGCAGACCAAACTTTTCTAAAAACGCCGAACTAACGTGCTTTTTCAGGGAGCTGTTGGCTGCCGTGAGAAATTGCATTTGGTACGGGGGCCTGGTCTTTCAGAACGAAACGGCCAAGCTGTTGTTTAAGTTGGGCCGCCTGACCGGCAAGCTCGGCGCTGGTGGCGGCACTTTCTTCTGCGGTGGCGGTATTTTGTTGAATAACCTGGTCAATTTGCTGTAGGCCGGTAGTGATTTGGCCAACACCCTGGGCCTGTTCCTGGCTGGCAACCGAAATTTCAGCGATCAGGTCGGATGTCTTGCCGATGGAATTGACAATTTCTTTTAACGCATTAGCAGTTTTTTCCGCAATCTGGGAGCCGTTGGCGGTTTTTGCTACTGATCCTTCAATCAGTTCCGCTGTTTCTGCTGCGGCTTTGGCGCTGCGTGCTGCCAGGTTGCGAACCTCTTCGGCCACAACCGCAAACCCTTTGCCATGTTGACCGGCACGTGCAGCTTCAACGGCGGCATTCAGGGCGAGGAGATTGGTCTGAAAGGCAATCTCATCAATGACCTTGATGATTTTGCTGATATTGTGGCTGGCATCACTGATCTCCTTCATGGCCCCGATCATTTCAGTCATGCGCTCGCTGCCGACATTGGCGGCTGTCCGCGCCGAGGTCGCAAGTTCGCTGGCCTGACGGGCATTGTCGGCGCTGGCATTGGTCTGGCTGCCGATCTGGTTCATTGAGCTGCTGATCTCTTCAACCGAGGCGGCCGAGGTCGATGCCCCATCGGATAAATGCTGTGCCGATTCGCTTAGTTCGGCACTGCCGCTGTCGATCTGTTGACCTGCCGCCTGGATTTCGGCGATGACCTGATTAAGATCATCACCAAGGGTTTTCAGTGAATTGCGCAGACTGTCATGATGGTCATGGGGGGTCACTTCGAAGGTCAGGTCGCCCTTAGCCAGCTGTTGTAAGGGGGTTACAACCTCATGTTGCAGGCTGTCGGCCAGTGCGTCGAGGGTTCTTCCGGTCTCTCCAAGCTCATCATTCTGGGTCAAGTTAAGGCGTTCATCCAGATGTCCATGTCCGATGTCGGTCAGAACCTTTCTTATCTGTGTCAGGGGAGCAACTACCAATTTTTTGAGCATAAACAACAGGGCCAGCCAGATGATGATCAAACAACTGAAGCCCATGACAAGGCTATTGGTGAGATTCTGGCGATTGCCGGTTGCAGCCATCTGCTGGAGATGTTCTTTCTCCTGGTTGAGTTTGGCGAGACTGAAGTCCACATAGAGAACGCCGGACAGTGTGCCTTCCTCAGCTTCAGGGTGGCAACCCATGCAATGGGCCTCAAACATGTGGCCGTGGGCCATGAAATAGCTTTCAGAACTTTCCTGATTTAGGCTGTAATTCTGGTCAGTACGGGGAATGTTGATCTTTTCATGGGAGCTGCCGATTTTATCTCTCTGGCTGGAATATGTGGTAACCCCTTGCGGATTGGTCAACCCTACTTCAATAACCCCTGGTACGTCACCAAGGCCCACAATGAGCTCATCAAAAACATCCATTTCGCCGCGTTCAAGGGACCCCTTAGTCCCGATTTCCAAACTACTGAATACCCCTTGAGCCTGTTCTATAATTGTATCATGCAGGGCACTGAGAGCCTCTGTTTCCTGTGCCCGCACAATACCACGTGTTTGCAGGGCAGATAGAGTGAAACTGATCCCTAAGATGATGAGCAAAATAAGAACTAGGGCTCCCCCTAGTTTAGTCTGGATGCTGTTTAATTTCATGATGTCGGCCTCTACACTGGAGGTGTAAGATAGTTAATTGGCAATTATTCATGTGAAGACTATCATTGAAAAAAATCTAGAGCAATAAAAAAATAAAATATTTGTTCCGCACCGACCCTTGGACAAGGGCGGAACTGAATAGTTGCACAATAAAATACAAGACATTTAACAACGATGATGGGGTTAAGCACCATTGTTGTCAGGAGGGAATAAACAAGCTGCAACGTGAAGGATACCTTGAGGTACTTAGCTGTGCTTTGTTGTTGGAGCAGGTTTCTTTTTACGCCGTCGGCGTTTGCGGCGAATCGGAACCACGATTGGCCCGCCGAGTGTGTTGATTGTGGCGTTCCACTCCTGTAGCAGCACCAGCAGGTCGGGTCGAACCTTTGTCCACAGGCTAAAGAGTTCCAGAGCCGTGGCAGTGGCAGGATGGCGCAGGAATTTTTGTTCGCCGCGTTGGCCGCGACCGCGAACCAGGCGGAAACAGCCGATGAGCAGATCGCGTGCTTGAAGACGGATGCCGGCAGCGATGCTGAAATAACGACAGTGAGGGGTGAGGATATCGTTGGCAGATTGCAGAGCGGTGGTGATCGGGGTACTGCGCCCTGGCGGACAGCTATCCATAAACAAACGCAGATAAAGAGCAGCAAGAGCAAAGCTTTCATCGATTGTTACGCCACCGCGGGTGCGTGCATCGACCTGTGCGAGCATGGCAATCCCCTCGTCAGTGCCGGGATAACCGGCGAGCAGATGCGGGAGCATGCCCAGTTCGCGGCACTGATGGAGCACCGGCGCGGCAATGCCATAACGGAAGAGCGCCATGATTTCCTCACGAACCCGGGCTGGTGCAGCTGTTGCCAATAGCTCTTTGTGTTGATCGATGGCCGGAATAATGTTTTCGCAGAGTTTGAAATCAAGGCGGCCGGCAAACTCGATGGCGCGTAAAATGCGTACCGGATCCTCGACAAAACGGATCAGTGGCTCGCCAATGACGCGAATCCGGCGTTGTTGCAAATCGGCAAGGCCGCCGACATGATCAATCACACTGAAATCAGCGATGTTGTAAAATAGGGCATTGATGGAGAAGTCGCGGCGGTAAGCATCTTCACAGGGAGTCCCAAAAAGGTTCTGGACAAAATGCAGATGATCGTCCGGATCCTTCGGGAGTTCCTCTTCTGTGACCTCACGGCGAAAGGTCGCAACTTCGATCACCTTGTTGCCGGCAAAGCGGATATGGGCAAGGCGAAACCGGCGTCCGACCAGAAAACAGTTGCGGAACAGACGTTTGATCTGATTCGGGGTGGCATCGGTAGCGATGTCGAAATCTTTAGGCGTGCGTCCGAGCAACAGATCACGTACGCTGCCGCCGACTAGATAGCTTTTAAAGCCGTTGCGGTGCAGCCGGTAAAGAACCTTCAGGCAGTCTTCGTCGATCTGTCGGCGTGAGATCGGGTGCTGGTCACGTTTGAGGATGATAGGCGGATCGGGATTCATGTCAGTCCGATGCTAAGGGTTGATTGAGGTCAGGCGGACTATAGCAATTCAACCACTGAAAAAAAACCGTTTTGATTGGGAAAATGGTGGTGTTTTGATTATCCTGCTCAAAATATCCAATACAATGGTGGAACACTGTGAAAAATACGATTGATGCACTGGTCATTTTAGGCGCGACTGCCGGCGGGAAGACTGCCCTGGCAGTGGCAGCAGCTCGCCATTTCGGTGGTGAAATCATCTCTGCTGATTCCCGTCAGGTCTACCGCGGGATGGATCTGGGGACCGGTAAAGATCTGAGCGAATACGCTGAGGTTCCCTACCACCTGATTGATATCGCCGAGGCCGGCAGTGAATACAACCTGTTTCAATTTCAGCGTGACGGCTATGAAGCGATCACAGCTATCCACCAGCGCCAGAAGTTGCCGATTATTTGTGGTGGCACCGGTCTCTATCTGGATGCGATCCTGAAAGGTTATCATCTGGTCGAGGTGCCGGTTAATCAGCAACTGCGCGAACAGGTATCAACCTGGAGTGATGAGTGCTTGCGCCACCAGCTGCTGGCAGTCAAGCCGCAGCAACATAATCGTACCGATCTTGATGAGCGTGAGCGGCTGGTACGCGCTTATGAGATTGCCTTGAGAGAAAACCACGCTGAAGCAGTCGACCCCTTTGTCTGGCGACCACTGGTGTTCGGTCTGAAGTGGCCACGTGAGGTGTTGCGGCGACGGATAGGCGAACGATTAAAACAGCGCCTTGAACAGGGAATGATCGCGGAGGTAGAGAACCTTCATGCCGGCGGAGTGACCTGGGAGCAGCTCGAGTTCTATGGCCTTGAGTATCGCTTTATTGCCCGCTATCTGCAGGGTGAATTGCGGCG
>Ga0102938_10000894_pt1 | contig 22471 bp, 13 predicted proteins | sample SalPonR2_B_D2_MG_FD_84516 | JGI IMG/M metagenome (GOLD analysis project Ga0102938, IMG submission 84516) | Salt pond soil microbial communities from South San Francisco under conditions of wetland restoration - Salt Pond MetaG R2_B_D2_MG | ecosystem: Environmental > Aquatic > Marine >... | reverse complement strand
TCAACAATAGAACGGTACCGTTCTTCATTATTTTTAAGAGAAAATTCTATTCCTTTTTGATCCCCACTTTCCAGCTTCATCAGTGTAATCTCCGATAGTTAAAATAGTCGCTTCACATCCATGCTTCCGGAGCACCTCCGCCTCAGAGACTGCCCCGAGGGCTTCTTTGCCCTCTTAGACATTATTGTATATATAGCATTTATTAGAGATTATAAACCTTTTTGTTAGAAACTACAATACCTGATGGCCTCTCCTGCTATTTCTGTTCGACCGGAATCCGTAACGTAAAGACTGTAGTTGGACTTTTTTTCAGTTCTATCGTACCCTTTAACTGTTGCACAAGGGTAGTGATCAACTGTAACCCCAGGCTCCCTGTAGTGGTTATTTCAACATCCTCAGGAAAGGGATTACCGGTATTGGAGAGGGTAAGAATGTAGTGTTCCCCCTCAGAGTCGGTCCTCATATCCACCGAAAACCGGGCCTCTTTTTCAGGGGTAAATCCATATTTGATGGCATTTGTGGCTATCTCGTTTACCACCAAGCCTAGGGAAATTGCGGTTTTTGTGCGAATGTTTACATCTTCAATACGGGCATCTATATTCACTTTCTTAAATGTAAACCATGAAAAAACGGTCTCTAACAACTCCTGCAGGTACTCTTTTACCTTGACCCACTCTACCTCGTTGTACTGGTGTAGTTTTTCATGAATCAGGCCGATTGCATCTATTTGATGTTTAATATCGGAAAGATCGCTGTCAATCTCCGAGTTTTTCAGGCTGATTAGTGAAGAGATCATGTTAAGATTGTTCTTTATGCGATGGTTTATTTCCTGCATAAGAAAGTTTTTCTCTGTAAGGGCATCACGGAGGTCATTTTCAACCTGCTTATACTCGGTAACATCATGCATAGCGATAACAGCTCCGATCTTCTTACCTCTCTTATCGGTTAGTTGATGGCCGTTGCAGCTTAATATGTGGGGGCTTCGATTTTTTGGAGAAACAATAATCTCTGCATTGCGCACCTGCTCACCCCTAAACGCACGGTACAAGGGAATCTCCTCCTGAGGCAACGGAGTGGATCCATCCATTCTATAGAGGTCATAATAACCTGCCCATTCACTGCTTTGAATTGGTTTTTCGGGTAAACCATGTAAACGACGAGCCGCTTCGTTAAAGCGGATAATCTTACCCTCTTCGTTACAGATAATTATGGCCTCTCCTATGGTGTCCAATACCGTAGATAAAAAGATACGCTCACGGTTGAGAGCTTCTTCAGAACGTTTTTGTTCGCTGACATCCTGCACCATCCCCTTGGAACCTATTATATCTCCCTCACTATTTTTTATATGATTACACTTTTCATGTACCCGCCGTATTTCTCCGGTATCCTTCCGTACGATTCTATGTTCAATTTCATAGCCCTCCAGGTTTTGCCGAAGTGATTCTTTGTATACCTTGTCTACTTCCCCCCTGTCATCAGGATGCACCGCCTCAAAAAAAGCTTCGAAGGTGGGTTCACACTCCCGAGGCTTCAACCCAAAAATACGGTACACCTCATCGGTCCACGACAGGCGATCAGCACCCAATTCATAATTCCAGCCCCCGATATTGGCGAGCCTCTGGGTCTCCTCCAGCAGTTCTTCCTTTTCCCTTAGCTGTGTATCTTTTTCATATTCCTCGGTCACATCCCGGAAAACCAGTACTACTCCGCTAATAGTTCCTTCATCGTTTTTGATTGGAGCGGCACTGTCGGCAATTTGGTGCTCTGAGCCGTCCTTGGATATCAAAATGGTATGGTTCGCAAGGCCTACTGTTTCACCTGTGTGGATAACCCTGGCCACAGGATTATCCACCCGTTCCCGGCTCCTCGCGTTTATGAGGAACAATACCTCTTCCAGCGTTTTTCCATAGGCCTCTTCCCTCTTCCAGCCGCACAGTTTTTCCGCAACCGGATTCATCCGCACTACAAGCCCCTGCTCATCGGTGGCTACAACGGCGTCGCCGATAGAATTGAGGGTAATGCGGAGGTTCTCTTCACTACGCTTGCGTTCGCTGATATCCCGGGAAAGGGTCATTATGTAGGTTGTTCCACTAATGAACACCTTTGATAAGACCATTTCTACAGGGATGATAGTACCGTCTTTGCGTGTATGCCGTGCCTCAAAGCGGTAGGGTTGATCATACTCAAGGATATCCCAAAAATGGCCGTTATCTTCCCGTTTGTAATAATCGGGGTCAAGGTCCGGTATGGACATGGTCAGAAGTTCTTCACGGCTGTAACCGGTATGTTCCACACCCTGATGATTTACATCGACAATATTGCCGTTCATATCATGAAGGGTCAGCATATCGATGCTCTGCCCCATGAGGGTCTGCAACTTCTCTTCGCTGTTCCGCAGGTCGTTTTCCACTGTTTTACGAACGGTTACATCCCGAGCTGCCGCGTAGATGATATGTCCAATGGGCTTAGACCGCCACTCAATCCAGCGATAGGAGCCGTCCCTGCATCGATAGCGGTTTTCAAAACTTTGTACTTCCTCCTGCGCCTCCAAACGGGATACAGCAGATAGGGTCTTTTCTCTATCATCAGGGTGAACATAGTCTATAAATGAACAGCCTTGAAGTTCATCAATTTGATATCCAAGCACCTTTTCCCATTCCGGGTTCAAACGGATAAAACGGCCCTGGGTATCGGCGATGCAGAGCATGTCCAGGCTTGAAGTAAAATACCGGTCCAACTCGGTACTCTTTTCGATAAGTTCTTCTTCTATCTGCTCCTGCTCCACCAAGGCAGTCCTCAGATGCTCTCCCTGTCGTTTTAATTCCATGTGGGCCTTGTAAAGACGAAAGGCCATTTTAATAGAGGCAATCAGGACCGTCTCTCCCGAGTTTTTTACAATATACCCATAGGAGCTTATTCCTTCTGTTTTTTCCACCACTTCAGGTTCGGTATGTGATGAGAGAAAGACTATGGGCAGATCGTGCTCTTCCAGTATTCTCTGGGCCGCCTCGGTTCCGTCCATTCCCGTTCCAAGGTCTATGTCCATAAGAATGAGTGAAATCGGCGGATCGGAGTCGACCGCCTCTACTGCCTTTTCGCCGCTATGTACAGTTACTACCCCAAAGCCGTACTTCTTGAGCATTTTGGCTTCCCCCAGGGCAATGAGGGGTTCATCTTCAACCAGTAAAATCTTCTTTTTCATACACCACCGTACTAATTATATCCTTGTAAGCCTGTATTTACAATCAACAACTCCCACTGCCGAACCCAAGCCTATGGTGTTACCATGGTGTGAGCATGGTGGGAAGGGACTTCGTTTAGATTTCCTTTACTTCTGCTTATTCTTCTGCTTATTCTCCCATCGGAAAGGAAATTGTAAATACAGTATGGGGATTCTTCTGCAGCTCTATTGTCCCCTCTATCTGCTTTACCAGGGTTGTGATTATCTGAAGGCCTAGGGTTTCCGGATTATCTAAATCAATATCTTCCGGGAAGGGTTTTCCGGTATTGGAGACAGTCAGACTATACCGAGAATCAGCAGCCTCTTTTTTCATCTCCACACTAAATACCGCTTTTTCTTCGGAGGTAAAGCCGTGCTTTATCGCGTTTGTTGCTATTTCATTTAAGATAAGACCCATGGATACCGCCTGCTTAGATTTCAGGCTTATATCGGCTATATGACACTCAGTAGTAACATTATACGCGGTAAAAGTAGTAAACACAGTACTGATAAGATCATATATATAATCCCGGGCTGAAATTTCAGTTATTTCCTCTTTTCGGTAGAGGCGATCGTGTATAAGTCGGATTGCATCTATTTGCAGATTTAAATCCGATAGGTCTACTTCATCACCCAGTTCGGAATCCTTAAGATTTATAAGAGAGCTAACCATAGCAAGATTGTTTTTCACTCGATGGTTCAGTTCCTTCATAAGCTCATCTTTCTCTTTTATTGCATTTTTAAGCAAAGTGATGTCGCTTATAGCCACAAGGATAGTATCTTTTTGCTCCGGTTCGTAAAAGATATTGATGCGCATCATGATGTCCAGGACTGTTCCGTCGAGCCTCTTCGTTTTCATCTCTCCTTCAACAAAGTCCCTGTCTTCAGCAATCGCTACAAGCTCACTTTTTATAAATTTTAAAGTCATCTCGGTAAGATATAAGGTCTTATCTAAACTACCTATCAACTCTTCCTTTGATTCGGCCCCATACAGTTCAAGGGTAGTATCGTTCACGTCCAAGACTTCTATCTTTTCTACTATTCCTTCCATCATTTCAGGATGTTCGGTAAAGTATATATTGAAATCGTGTATACCCCTCTGTTTAAGCTGCTCTATATCTTTCCTCACCAGGGAAATATCCTCTTCCCAAAGAGATACGGCGGACCGGTTAAAAATCCTGCGGTACCTTGTTTCACTTTCCTTTAGGGCCTTTTCGACCACTTCACGTTCTGTAATATCTTCTATTAAGCCGAGTCCCGAATAAATTTCCCCCTCGTCATTGCGTAGTCCCTTAAAAAAGACCCTTACCGGTGTCCTTTTAACTGCTGTAATGGAAGTATAGTAACCATCATAGAACCCTTCTCCCTTCTCTAGGGATGATTTTATCTCCTCAATTAAACCTGTATCTTGAAGGTCCTTTATCATGTTAAGCCCGATCAGCCTTTCCCTTGAAGAGCCTATTATCTCGACAAATTTATTATTGCAATCCGTTATCACTCCCCTCTTGTTATATTCAATAGCACCCAAGGGTGTTTCATAAAAAAGGGCCTTATAATGTTTCTCCTTCTCCTTTGCCTGCTTTTTTGAATAAAACAGTTCGTATGCCATATGAATAGATTCTAGAATGACAAACTCTCCGGAAGTTTTGAGTACGTATCCGTAGTTACTGATTTCTTTTACTTTTTTCACATATTCCTGTTCCGAATGGCTCGTAAGAAATACTATGGGCAGGTCATGCTTCTTAAGTACTTCCCCGGCAGCTTCCGTACCATCTATACCCCTTCCAAGATCTATGTCCATAAGTATAAGAGAGATATCCGGGTCGGTGTCTACAATTTCTACAGCTTTCTCACCCTTATACGCTACCACTACTTCAAAGTCGTGTTTTCGAAGCATTTGTGCTTCCGACATAGCAAGAACAGCTTGATCTTCAACGAGCAATATTTTCTTATTCATAAAATGTTAACTCTCACCTACCCCGACCATTTTTCAAGGGTCTTTTTTAGCTCCATCTCCTTGATCGGCTTGGAGATAAAATCGTTCATTCCGGCTTCATAACATTTTTTCACGTCCTCTTCGTAGGTGTGGGCTGTAAGGGCGATAATCGGCCTCTCTTTCTGATGGGTCTCTTTTTCCCACAGACGTATTCGATTGGCCGCCTCCAACCCGCTGATATGGGGCATTCCCAAATCCATAAGTACTATACTATAGTTCTTCTCTTTTACTTTAGATACCGCTTCTAATCCGTCGGCAGCAAGGTCTACCTGATACCCTAACCCCTTTAGATATTGTGAAATATACAAGCGGTTTATTCCCTCATCCTCACACACAAGTACATATTTAAAAGCAAAATTCCCCTCTTCCTCTGTACTCTCCTCTTCCTCAGAGCCTTTTTCTTCGGTTTTACTTGGCCGGTTGGATTCAGTTTGATCCCCCTTCTCCGCAGGTAATAGGGGCAGCTCAATTCTGAAACTTGTTCCCCTGCCCAAAGTACTTTCTACAGAGATATCTCCCTTCATAGCCTGGGTAACTTGCTTTACTATCGCAAGACCGAGTCCGACCCCACGGGATGATTTTGTGTATCCGTCATCAAGCTGCTTAAAGTGATCAAAAATCGAATCAAGATTTTCCTTTGCAATTCCCATTCCCGTATCTTCTACCTCAAAAATATACGTCGCTTTTTTTGGATCTTCCCCTGCACTGATTCTTACTGTAACCCCACCCCGGGGGGTATATTTCAAAGCATTCCCCACCAGGTTGGTTAAAATCTGGACAAGCCTATTACGGTCTCCAACTACAATATCAGAGCTGTTGTGCAGAAGTATTTCTATGTTCAGGCTTAACCCCTTTTCCTTAAAGGCCGCATGAAAAAGACGTCTCATGTAGTCGGCTACTTCATTTAACGAGAATTCCTCCCGATGCAGCTTTAACTCACCGGCTTCTATCCGTTCAAAGTCGAGCAGATCATTCACAAGGGTGTTCAGCGTTTCTGCAGATATTTTTGAATACTCCACATACTCCTGCTGTTTTTCCTGTAATGAGGTTTTTGAAAGGAGTGAAAGCATCCCGGTAAGTCCGTTCAGGGGAGTTCTTATTTCATGACTCATGTTAGCCAGAAAAAGGGTTTTTGCTTTGGTCGCCTCTTCAGCCTGGGCACGTGATTTTTCAATTTCTGCGGTCCGCTCTTTAACCTTTTTATCAAGTTCTTGATTGATTCTCTCTTTCTCCGCAATTTGCTCTTCCGCGGCCACTCTTTTTTGGTGCAGCCTATGATATACTAATACTACAACTAAGGATAAAAGAACTATATATCCAATGTAGGCGATATTTGTGTGCCACCACGAGGGCTGCACTTCAATTGGAATAGCAACTCCCCTTTCATTCCAATTCCCCCTGCTTCCGGCTCCTCTTATTTTCAGTGTGTAGGTACCAGCGTCGAGGTTGGTATAGCTTACGAAGTTGCGTTCACTCATTTTCCACTCGTCATCAAAGCCTTCAAGAAGGTAGGCGTATTTGTTTTGTTCCGGACTCGCGTAATCCAGCGCCGAGAACTCAACTGAGAAAAATGAATCCGAATGGTCAAGCTCAACTTTTTCGAAGGTGTGGGAATTGTTTTTAATCAACTCTCGTTGTTTCCCTAAAACGGTAAACTCGGTTATGGCTATAGGAGGAATATAGTCCGATTGACGTTTATCCATATCACCGACAATAGAGACTCCCTTTACACTACCAAAATAAAAATCTCCTGATGGACTCTGGACCGAGGCCTTCGTCAGTTCATTTGAAAGAAGCCCGTTTGCCTCATTGAGAGTGGTAAAACTCTCCTGCTCAGGATCATAGATTGAAATCCCCCGGTTAGTCGGAAACCACATTTTTCCACTCTTATCTTCAAGAATTCCGAGCACATGATTACTCACAAGCCCGTCTTCCACCGTGATATAGGCAAAAGAATCGCTCTGCCGCTGATAAATACTTACCCCTCCTCCCATAGTGGCAATCCAGATTCTTCCCTCTCTATCCTCATGGATTTCACGTATATTGTCGGCGCTTATCGTACTTCCCGGTTTGTCGATATCATGCAGATACCGTACAAATTCACCGGTGTCTCTGTCGTAACAATTTAAGCCGTCATTTGTACCTACCCACACCTTGCCTTGACTGTCATGGAGTATCGTCCGCACAAGATTATCACTTAAACTAGAAGAATCCTCCGGATCATGGGACATAACTTCATAACGACCTGTCTCATAGTCATAGACAGCAAGCCCGGAGGTGTTTGTGCCCATCCAAAGCGCTCCCTCGGGCCCCTCCTTTATTTCAAACACTACATCCTCAGGAGGGGTATATTCATCGGAGCCCGCGTAAATCCGCTCAAAAGAACCGCTTTCGGGAATATATTTATTCAAACCCACGTTGGTGCCTATCCAGAGATTACCCTTGGAATCCCTAAATATATCGTTCACGATGTTGTTACTTAACGATCCAGGATCATCCTTATCGTGGGTATAGTGCGTAAAGGAATCTGTAGTGGGATTGTATCGATTTAAGCCTCCATTATACGTTCCAAACCAGCCGGTTCCATCGGAATCAAAATATACGGCCGTTATTTTCCCCTTCGAGATGGTAGAGTCGTCATCCGAGTCATGAATAAATGACCGGTAACTGTTTTCCCAGGGTACATACTTATATACACCCCCTCCGTTTGTGCCAATCCAGATTATCCCGGAGGCATCTTCCAAAAGAGAATAGATAATATTATTTGAGGTAGATTCAATAGCTATATATTTTCCAGTCTCCGGATACAGTACATATACACCGTTTCCCCAAGTACCGACCCACATACGTCCTTCAGAGTCAAACATCATGGTATATACTTCATTATGCGGAAGCGTAAAGGTAGTAACTTCTTCGGTCTGCGTATTGACCCTGGATACACCCCCGCCCCAAGTGCCGACCCACAGCACGTGGGGCTCCTGCGGGTCGGGAAGGATATACATCACGTAGGGTGAAGGAAGCCCCCCCTCCTTTTCATGGGATGCGCATATTTTAAAAGTGTCTTTTTCTTCATTATAGGAAAATAGACCACCGTAGGTACCAACCCATAAAGTACCCTGTCCGTCAACCGCAAGAGACCTCACCACATCGTTCGGCAGCTCGCCCTCCATATAACGAACAAACTGCTCGCTCTCGGCATCATACCGGTTTAAGCCTTTCAGGGTGGCAACCCACAAATTTCCGGCTGAACTTCGAACGATATCCACTACTACATTGTTACTGAGGGTTTCAGAAATACCGGATTTATGGGTATACCACTTAAAACTCTCGCTTTTTGTATTAAACCGATTAAGTCCACCGTAGGTACCAATCCACAGGATATCGGAGTCTTCATAAAACATTGTTTGAATTAAATTATGGGAGAGGGAATTCCTATTAAAAGGATCATGCTCAAACCTCTCAAAAGAATACCCATCGTAACGGTTTAAGCCTGATTGAGTGGAAAACCATATCAATCCTTGTCGGTCCTGCACAATGTGTGATACCGAAGAACTGGTTAAGCCGTCTGTAATACCTATATGCTCCAACCTGAGCTCTCCCGATAACAACTCATCAGACTCATTACAGTGGGCCATAGGAACAGGAATAATAAAAAACAGCAGTACTATGGTGAAAATTAAATAATTCTGTAAACGCACAACACCTCCCAATCAGTCCAATCTTAATGATAAGAAAGGCGTAGCATTTCCGCAAGGAGAATGGCAAAAAAAGGGAGTGGTCCAAACCTTGTGGGTAACTACTTAGTACCGGTACAACAGCCTTACATAGAAATTGTCGTTCCAGGGGTTTCTCCTCAAATCAGCATCGGGAGGCTCGCCAAGGGTAATGTCCGCCCCGCTCTCCAAGGTCCAGTAATCGGTCAGGCTGTAGGCCAGCCGCGGTGCAAGGTAGATCTCGGGGGAGAAGAAGAACCCCAGGTTGAGCTGGGTTTTAAGTTTTTCACGGAGAAAACTCTTCTCAAAATGGCCTACCAGAAAGGCGATATGCTGCAGGGGCTGGGTATGAAAGCCTTGTATCTCCTCCGCCAGGTACTCCGTCGCTTCCGGGTTACTGCCGGGCTTGTAGCCCTTGTGATTGAAAAAGTAGGAGTATATGAGGCTAAATTGCCCCAGAATATCCCCAGGCAGATTTGTCAGAAGCTGGGTATTGACGGTTATATCGGAATTTTGGGCGCCGATGTCCCTCCCCGACAGGTCTTCAGTGAGGTTGAAGGCGAAATCCTGACTCAGCGTTTTGTTGCCCAGCCGGGTGGAGTACGCGACGCCGAAGGTATGTTTTTTGTGATACACCGTCTCAATGTTGGTGGGTACCTCGCTGTCGATCTGCGAAATATCAAAGTCGGGGGTATGCTCGGTATACCAGCCGTAGAAAAGCTGCCAGTCGGCCTTTAGGCCGTAGCGGTTGTAATTGAAAAAAAGGGAGTGGGGATTATCCGTAAGGTAGGGATCATCACTCCACGCAACTGTATCCTGGGTATCCGACAGATATACCGACCCGCTCCGCTCCCGATCAGGACGGGTCAGGGGCACATAGGTTACTTCGATGGTATCCTCAAAGCTGGGATAAAAGCGCAGCTGCACAAGCGGGTCCGGACGGCGGCCGTCATATCCGTCGTCCAGGCTAAGGGGAGTACGGTTCGTACTGTGAAGCGCATTTAAGGGGCCGTACACATCCGCAAACCCGTAGGTTACAATCTTCTGCCCCAGGGAAAGGTCGAATTTTCTGAAGGGAAAAAGAAGATAGGCCTCGTGGAGTATATCCCAGGAATCGATTGCATAAGGCCCGCCTTCGTAGCCCCCGCCCTCATTGGTACCGCCGGGTTGAAGGGGTTGGACCCATAGAGCCGCCGAAAGCACCCATTCAAAATTTAAAGCCTCATTGAAACCGGAAAAACGGGGCCGCATGAACAGCCGAGTCCTCAGGTTTTCGTAGCCCTCCTCCGGCTCCACACCCCCGTAGTAATCAAAGAAGGAGACAAACCGGAACTCCTGGGCGCTCAGGGGCAGCGCAGCACACAGAAAAACTACAAGCACTCCGACCCGCAGCAGATTCCTTTTTAAACTCCTGTTCATACTCACCCCTTTTCATTCTCCCTCTAGTTCCTTTGGAGATAGCGGGTGGTAAAATATCTGTCGGGTATCTCCTCGGTAGTCACATCGATTATCTCAAGCACAGACCGATGGCCGGTCTGTATATTGGACATTGAAATTTTTGTGGGATAGATATAAGGATCAAGGTCGAGAAAATCTTCTACCTTATACACCTTAAGTAAATCTCCATTCAAATCGAAAAAATTCCTGCGGTGCACCATGTAATTATCTTTGCGATAATAAGTTATAAGATACCCGTAGCCATGCTCCTGACGAATCTCGATCGTTTTACCCCGTGCCTTAATTACATAACTGTCCTGACCTTCCACTTTCTCATCCGGAAGCCGTTCTATTTCCATATTATTATAGTCGTTGTTGATAAGATCTCTATACGTAAAATCACTACCCATAAAATATCCGCCCCCGGAGCTTTCCAGGGCTATTCTCTTGATTCTGCGAACAGCAGGCAGGTAGATCCACATATTGTTTTCACGCCCGTCATTGTAGGAGTGCAGCAGCAGGCCGGTCCCCCGAACGGTCGGAGGAAAATCAAAGATAAACAGTCGGTTGTTCTGGGCATCATCCACATGTTTCTGAAATGCCCGGGCTTCGATTTTACGTACATCCCCCTTCCGAGAGATAAGCTCCAGATTAAAAGACCCCTGTATAGAAGGCACTTCAAGGGTCTTTGCATTGTTTGCAATAATCTCTTCGGCAGTCTGGGCGACTAAAGGACTTACAGAGGTGAGTAATACTACAATGGTATACAAAAAAGTACGCACCGGCCTACTCCCTTTTTAAACGATTGGGTAGAATGATTAACGGTATTAAGTATAAGCTCAAGAAGAAGGATAACACAAGCGAAGTTATTAAAAGAAAACCTAAACTTCGGGCACCGCTGAAAGACGAAAGCAAGAGGACCATGAATGAGAGCAGCGAAGTCATAAAACTCAAGAAGATCGGAATCCCGCTGTATCCTACAACCAGTCTAAAGCTCTCCTCCAGGCTGTGTACTTTTTCTATGTGATTCAGGGCTACCAGGGTATGTATACTGTAGTCAATCACAAGTCCCGTGATGATCGCCACAAATATTATAGAGAACGCATCTATGCTGATTCCCGCCATACTGATGAGGCCGAAGGAAATAACCATACTGATGACCCCCGGAATAAGACTAATAAGCGCCAAAACGAATCGGCGGTAGAAAAACAGCACCGTAATAAAGATAAGAATGCTTCCGGCCAGGAAGGAGAGAAGCCAGTTATTCCTCAGGTTATTATGCTCCTTCACCAGTTCATTCACCATTCCATGCACACTCAATGACCAGCCTTCCGGAAATTGATTCTCTAGTGTATCGATCATACCGAGAAAGCGCTCCATATCCCCATAGTTGCTGTAGTACAGCAGCCCCTTAATAGAGAAAAATCGGTAGGAATTGTCCAGCAGCGATTCGTACTCCAGGGGGTCGACGCTGGATGAGTAGTACAATAGATATTGCTCTATAAGAGCATCATAAAAGTCGTCGTATTCCGTGCTGGTCAGCAAGGTCTCCTCGGAGCCCATAAAATAGTAGTTCATCCGCTTTAGTACACTGAGCATAGAAAAGGCATAGCCCACGTTTCCCGCTTCCATTATATTGTGAATCTCATCGAGCCTGAGAAGGGTGTCCTTTTTCATAATTCCCATCTTCTCGCCGGTATCCACCTCGATAAAAAAGGGCACTGTGCCGTAGAACTCCTCGTTGATAACCGTATCGGCCTTTTTAATAGTGGTAGAAGGGGGCAGTTGTTCAATCGGATAGGGCTCTATCGAAAGGTTCCCCAGTTGTACCGCCCCCCAGACCACCCCGCCGGCAATAAGAAGGAAAAAGATATAGCGATACTTCGCAATTTGGGTAAAAACCCGGGCCTGGGCATCCCGGAACCCCGCCATCATCTCCCGGCTCTTACCGGGAAAATCCAGGTAATCGATCCAGAGAAACACGCCACACCATGTAATAATTACAGCAGTAGCTATGATAAGCCCTATCTGCAGATGACCGGAGCCGTTTATCAGACTTAAAGAGAGAAATCCTGTTACAGTTGAAATCGCGGTAAGGGAAAGGGGGAATAGAAGTCTTGCACGCAGGCTTTCTGGGGGGTGTACACCTTCGCCTCTATCAAGGCCGGATGTATGAAAATAGTGATAGAAGTAGTGGATAAGATAATCGCTTAAAAGCCCCAGACTGAAAACGGGAATTAACAATACAAGGGGAGTATCCGCAATACCGAAAAAACGGACAAAGCCGTAGGAAACTCCCATGGCCGTCAGCATAAGAAAAATGGAAACAACCAGCACCCGCACACTCCTGAAGAGAGAAAAAACGGCAATGACCATGAGTGCCAGCAGGGGAAAAAACAGGGAAATGTCGCCGGTTAACTGGGATTCTGTTTCAGCTATGATTGGGGCCTTGCCGGTAAATTCAAAGGGAAGAGTTCCCTCCCATTTCTCCCTGAGATCTCCCAGGACCCGGTAGATATCCGCGGAGGGCACTTGATTGCCGAAATAAATGTAGTACAAAAGAGTGTCCTGCTCTTCGTTTACATAAGGGGTCAGCTCGGGAAACTCCTCAAGCTCCTCAGACAGCCGGCGAAGATACTCATTCGTCACCCCTTCTTGCTCACCGGGAATTGCCTTGCTGACAATTATCTCGTCATTCTCCGAAATAACTCTGGAAGCGCTGAGTATTGATTCAACCTTCACCACTCCAGGCAGCTGAATAAAGTCTTCCTGCACATCACGAAGAACGGGAATATCAGATGCTCGCTGTAAAGACAGCCCCGCCCTGTTCAGGTCCAGCACCGCAATAGCCACATTGTGCTGGGGAAGCAGCAGCTCCCCCTCCTTCTCAGCATACACATCGGTCCCGGGATCCTTAGATTCCGGCGACCAGAGTATAAAAAGCAGCACAAAGGCGGCCACCACCACTAAAAACAGGTATTTCTTCATTAATCTGACTTTATGGCATAACACCCCAAAAAAGCAAGCAGAGGGCCAGATATATATGCTTATTTATTAATGTATGGACTTAGATCAAGCCCAACAGGTTCTGCAGAACTTGTTGATAGTCATCGGCGGTCATCGGCCGGGGATTGTCCGCGTTGCTGCCGTTGCGGGCCGAGTTTTCGGCGAGTTCCTGCAGATCTTTCTCTTTGACCCCGAGGCTGCGGAACTCCGGAAGGCAGACCTCTTCGGCCAGCTGCTTCACCCGTTCCACCGCTTTTTCAGCCCCCTCGGCGGCGTTTTTGAATTCAAGCCCCATCGCCCGGGCAATGCGGGCATACCGATCGAGGGCATAGTCGCGGTTGTACTCCATCATCACCGGCAGTGCAATTGCATTGCACACCCCGTGGGGAGCATCATATTTACCCCCTAGGGCCTCGGCAATACAGTGTACCCCGGCTACGTCGGAGTGACTGAAAGCTATGCCGGCCAGAAGACTGCCGGTCATCATGCCGTCACGGGCTACTTCATTTTCCGGTTCCTCTACTGCAGTGACGATATGAGTATTGATGAGCTCTATGGCATGCAAAGCGGCGGCGTCGGACAGCGGATTGGCCGCCTTTGCGGTAAAAGCTTCAATTGCATGGGTAAGGGCATCCATTCCGGTGGCAGCGGTCAGCTCCGCTGGTTTTGAATGCGTGAGCTGCGGGTCAATATAAGCAACCCGTGGAGCTATTTTCGGGCTTTTAATTGTAAACTTGTACTGCTCCTGAGTATTTGTGATAACGGAGCTGAAGGTCACTTCACTGCCGGTGCCGGCGGTAGTGGGAATGGTGTAAAGCGGTAGAACCTCCCCGGTAATTTTAGAAGCATCGGCATAAAAACGAACATTGCCGCCGTGGGTAGCCACAACACTTACCGCTTTAGCACAATCTATTGGGCTTCCTCCGCCAATTGCAATCAGAGCGTCTACCTTTAAACTGACCGCCTGTTCGGCAGCCTCCTCTACATTGCGATCCTTCGGGTTCGCTTCTACCCGGTCAAAGAGGTACACGCGAATATCCTCAGCCACAATGCTGTCTACAATCTTCGTACTAAACGGCTGCGAGCGAATCATTTTATCGGTAATGATCAGGACCGATCTCACTTTCTTAGATAGTAACTCGGCCGGAAGAAGACGAGCAGCATCTTTCCCGTACTGAATTTCTGTTGGCAATATAAATCCAAAACTATTTTTCGCGTTCATTCTATCTACCCCTTTCGTATACTTTATTTAGTGGTACAAAGCTTGTAGGTTTTATAAAATTTAGATGTTCACCCTCTCAAAGGCTATAAAAACGGGACTAGTTTACTGATTTTTATATAATTACTCGCCGGTAGAGTGTGAAAATTTTTATTCCACAAGATTTGTACCACTATCTATACTATAAACCTAATTTGTTTCTCTTCCAAGTTTTCACTCCTGTTTCAGAGTTACATTTCAGACTTACACTCCAGCCTTTAATTTCAGCGCAATAACATCTCCTGCAAAGTTACCTCGGGATTCCGGTAGCGAGGTTTGCTCTGTGTAAGTTCTTTGAATTCGATTGCGGCGGCAGGGCACCACTGAATGCAGGCATGACACATCTCACAGTCGTCACCCCAAACGGGGCGGCCCTCTACTAGTTTGATATTTTCACGGGGACAGACACGTACGCAGGTACCACAGGCAGTGCAGTGCTCGCTGCTCCAGAAATCTTTGGCCATGCCCTTGAAAGAACGGGCTGCCAGCGGATTCAGAAGTCCTCCCAGCACATTTGTAAGACGGGTGCTGGTTTCAATCGGATGTGTCTGTTCTGCAGCAACAATCCGGACTATTTCCTCCAACCGTACGTGGCTTTTCTCCGGCATTTTTCCGCGATTAGCTGAAATCATGATTTTCTGCAGCGTATCGTTGTCCGGGTCGTTGATAAGTGAACTGCGAGCATCGAGTACGCTGAATCCTGCCTGCAGAGGCCGGCCCTTTTTTCTCAGGATACGGTCAAGCTGCCTCAGGGTAGGCCCCGGGATCCCGCAGTTTGAGGTAATGCCGAATATATACGCCTTTTCAGGTAATTGAAGCCGAGACACGAACTCCTGTACCATCCGAGGGAGACCGTAGGCGTAGGTCGGAAAAATAAAGCCGATTCTCCTACTAGTTACCTGAATCTCTTGTTCAAAAACCCGTGGAATCGATACTACCTCGGATTCATCCAACTTGCCCGCAATCCTTCGTGCAATCGCCAATGAATTACCGCTTCCTGTAAAATAGTAGATTGTTGTCTTCATATCGTCCTCCAAATAATATATTTACTATTCTAATATTAGAATAGATAGGTAAAAAAAATCATTTTTCATCAAGCCATTGAATTTCAGCCGCGATTATTCGGGCAAACCGTTCAATAGCCATAGCCACCCTCTGCTTCTGTATAGTCCTCTGAGGGAGTTCTTCGCGAAAAAACTGCAGTTTTCTCTGCAGGTACGATCGATACTCGGCCAGACACTGCTGAAACTCGGAATCGCTCAACACGTCCGACGAAACAAGTGCCACCGCAAAATCGTCATGATGATCTGAGGGCTCCGCCAACATACGCTTCACCTCCCCTCTTAACTCTGTCCTGCCTTGCTCGCTTATGCGATACACCTTGCGCTTGGGCGATCCCTGTTCTTTTACATAATAGGAACTCACCAGCGCCTTGTTTTCAAGCTTATTGAGCACATTATAAATTGAAGAAAAACCGATATCCGCCCAATAGCGCATCTTATTTTCTTCAATGAGTTGATCAATCTGATAGCCGTAGAGGTCTCTGCGTGTAAGCAGCCTCAAAATAATTACTTCACTGTGTGTCATCCATATTACCTATTCTATTATTAGAATAGTACGATTCAATACATTTGTCAATGCCTTTCGCTTATAACGTGCTTTTAAAGTTCGCTTGTAAAGTGTAGAACTATTTTGTTTACTATTTTACATATTTTGTGATATTTTTTTTGGCATGGGCAAAAAAATGAGCAAAAACCTGTATAGAATATTCTTGATCCAAGTAATTGCCTTTATTCTGGCAATTCTTGTAATCGCATTTCTTATGTTCCACCAAATCGCAGTCGACAACATGGAACAACGGGTCATCTCCAACTACAAATCGGAACTGCAGATTTTAGCCGCCGAGGTGAACAACAAAGTACTCATTTCACAGGAAAAGGTGAAGGCCCTCTCCAGCCGCACGATGATCAGGAAACAACTGTTTGCATATGTAAATGGTGAGGTCTCGCTGGCCGAGCTTCGCGATTATACCCGGCCGAAATACCGCGACGGCGCGGCGGTGTACAGCAATCTCCTATTGGCCCGCCGGACCACTCTCGACGGAAGTGTAGTGGCCGAATACCTTCAGGGAGAGTTCGATCTGCCGGAGACGGGTAACGAAGGGGCCATCAATTTTTTAAAATCTGAAGACGAATACCACCTGTATATTCATAACGAGATTGTGCATGATGCACAGCATATCGGCTACGATACCGCAGTATTCGACTTGAGTTCGGCGGTGAATGCTGAATCCAATTTTATCCGCACTATTCATATCAGCAATGAAAAACAAATAGATACCACCATCCCGGCGTACACTTTCTCCTATCCTATCGGAGAAATCGGCTGCTATGTGAGCGCCGATCTGAACCAGTCGATCATTGAGAACGAGAAGAATGAGATAAACCGCTCTGTGCTGCTCTTGAGCCTGCTGTTGATAGCCGCCATTACCGTACTCTCCTACTTCACCATTCTCAGGCTCACCTTCAGTCTGATCCGAGAGCGGGATGAAGTAAACCGGCAGCTGAACCAGTCGCTGCAGGACAAGGATAACCTGCTGAAAGAGCTGCATCACCGTGTGAAAAACAATCTTAATCTGATCACTTCGTTTATCGGCCTGCAATCATCGGAATCCGACAGCCGTGAGTTGATCGAACGCAATGAAGTCTTGATAAGCCGCATCAATGCTATCAGTTTGGTACATGAAAAACTGCAGTCCTCCGACACCTTTCTCGATTTTGACATCGGGGCCTACATCGAGGACCTCTGCCGGAAAATCATTGAGACCACCCGCAGCGGGGAGATCTCCCTTTCAGCCGACATTCAAAAACAGATTATTGTCTCCTCCGAAAAGGCGATTTCAGTTGGTCTGATTTTTTCTGAACTCACAATCAACTCACTCAAACATGCCTTGAGCCGAGATGGGCTGGAGATTTTTATCGGCGTGTATTTACAAGAGGACGAACTCTTTCTTACCTACAGCGACAGCGGAGCCCCGTTCCCGGCGGATTTCGACCTGATGAAAGCTGACTCGCTGGGACTGATGGTAATAAACGGACTCGTGGATCGCCTGGACGGCCGCATTGAGTACGATTTCTCACAAAACAAGCAGATTACAATTATTCTACCAGCTCCTTGAGCTGCTCCGGAGTGAGTTCGTGAAAGTTGAGGTAGCGGTAGATCTGCGGCTGCCGCTCTTTGCTGATCTTTTTGGGCACTATGTCGTTGTACTCCGCTTTGCTCGGCAGGCGCCCGAGCAGTGCAGTGACCGCCGCAAGCTCCGCGCTTCCAAGATATACCTGGGCGCCCTTGCCCATACGATTATTGAAGTTGCGGGTACTGGTCGAGAATACGGTTGCCTTGTCACGAACGCGGGCCTGGTTGCCCATACACAAGCTGCAGCCGGGCACTTCAGTGCGAGCGCCGGCCTGTCCGAAAATTGAGTAGTACCCCTCTTGAAGCAGTTTGCGCTCGTCCATTTTTGTCGGTGGGGTTATCCACAGCCTGGTCGGTGCCTGCCCCTCACCCTTCAATACCTCTCCGAGGGCACGAAACAGTCCAATATTGGTCATACAGCTGCCGACAAACACCTCATCAATAGCATGGGGACGGTTCCCATCGGCCAGAACTTCGCTGAGGGTGGCCACATCGTCCGGATCATTGGGACAAGCGACGATCGGCTCGGTGATCTGGGACATGTCGATTTCGATCTCCTCGAGGTATTCGGCATCCGAGTCGGCCTCCAGCAGCTCGGGCTTCGCGAGCCAGGCCTGCATCTTCTCCTTGCGCCGCTGCAGGGTGTTTTTATCCTCATAGCCCTCGGCAATCAGCTGCTCGATCAGGGCGATGTTAGATTTAAGATATTCTATGACCGGCTCCTTGTCGAGCTTCACCGTGCAGGCGGCGGCGGAGCGTTCGGCCGAGGCGTCGCTCAGTTCAAAGGCCTGTTCAACTTTCAGCTGTTCCAGCCCCTCGATTTCGATAATTCGGCCGGCGAAAATGTTCTTTTTGTTGCTCTTCTCCACGGTCAATAGACCCTTTTTAATCGCTACGTAGGGAATGGCATTGACCAGGTCGCGCAGGGTAATGCCCGGCTGCATTTCTCCTTTGAAGCTCACCTTCACCGATTCGGGCATATTCAGGGGCATACTGCCGGCCACAGCGGCAAAGGCCACCAGTCCGCTGCCCGCCGGAAAAGATACACCTAAGGGCAGCCGAGTATGTGAATCGCCGCCGGTGCCGACGGTGTCGGGCAGGCAGAATCGGTTGAGCCAGGAGTGAATGACCCCGTCCCGGGGTTTGATGCTTACGCCCCGGCGGCTGGTAAAAAATCCTGGCAGCGTGTGGTGCAGCTGAGCATCGGTGGGCTTGGGATAGGCGGCGGTGTGACAGAAGCTCTGCATCACCAGGTCGGCCCCGAAGTTGAGAGCGGCCAGCTCGCGGATTTCGTCCCGGGTCATCGGCCCGGTAGTGTCCTGGCTGCCTACAGTAGCGGTCTGCGGCTCTACATACATACCCGGCCGCACTCCTTTCCGACCGCAGGCCCGGCCGACGATCTTCTGGGCCTGGGTGAAGCCCTTTCCGCTATCGGAAGGCTGGATCGGCCGGGTAAAAAACTCCTCCTTCCCGAGGCCCAGAGTCGCCCGGGACTTGTTGGTGAGGTTCCGCCCGATGATAAACGGGATGCGGCCGCCGGCACGGATTTCATCGCTGAGGGTGTTGGGGGTGAGGGTAAACTCGCTGACCACCGTCCCCTCCTTCAGAATTATGCCTTCAAAGGGTTTGATGGTAATAATATCTCCGGTTTCGAGCTTGTCTACATTGGCCTGAATCGGCAGTGCTCCGCTGTCTTCGGCGGTATTGAAAAAGATGGGCGCGATGATACTGCCGATGACCACCCCGCCGGTCTTTTTATTAGGGACCCCGGGGATCGAGCGGCCGAGGTGCCACTGGACCGAGTTGATCCCCGATTTACGGCTGGAGCCGGTACCGACTACATCCCCCACATAGGCTATCGGATAGCCCTTTTGCTTCAGCTCGGCAATGGTCTCGAGGGGCGCCTCCATTTTATCGGCCAGCATCGAATTGGCGTGCAAAGGAATATCGCTGCGGGTAAAGGCTTCGGAGGCAGGGCTCAAATCGTCGGTATTGGTTTCACCGGGCACTTTGAACACCGTAACCGTGAGCTCCTTCGGTACCGGCGCTCGATTTTGGAACCACTCGGCTTTAGCCCAGGATTCAATGACAGATTTGGCATAGGCGTTGCCCTTGTCCATCAGCGTCTTTACATCATCATACGAGTCATACACCAAAAGGGTATTCTTGAGCTGCCCGGCCGCCGCGGTCGCTACAGCTGCATCCTCATTAGTCAGAGCCGCGATCAATGGGGCAACATTGTAGCCGCCGAGCATCGTACCCAATATTTGTACCGCCTTCAATTTCGTTATGGCAGGGGAAGAGGCGGAACCGCTGATGATATCTTTCAAAAAAGAAGCTTTCACATAGGCCGCATCATCAACCCCCGGGCTGATATGATGCTCAAACAGCTCCAGCACATACTCTGATTCGGGAATCGGATCCTGCTGCAGGAGGGACACTATCTCCTCGGTTTGGGCAGCGGTAAGCGGAAGCGGAGGAACTCCGAGTTTTTCTCTTTCGAGGGTATGTGCTTTATAGTCTTCGATCACTCCCATGCAAATGCTCCTTCATTAGTTTTGACGTATTTTAACACAAATAACGACTATTTGAAGTGCTGCCGGGAGATTTTTCCCTGCCCCCTGACGCCGGTCTCCACCCGGAGAACCAAGGAGAACCACCGCGGGCTCTGGGGCCCTGGGGCCCTGGGGGCTATGGCAGGATATAGGGCCCCTGGAGGCCGCGCTTCTGCCGGATTGGAGGACCCGCCGGGCCCTCCACAACGCACCCAACACAGAGGGCCTCAGCCGGGGAAGAGGGCTACTCGCCGGAGGCCTCTTCCAGGGCCTTCTCCAACAGCTGTGCGCCGTATTCAATCGAAGCGGCATAGGAGAGGTCGGAGTTGATCGGCATGACCCCTTCCGGGAGTTGTCGTCCTTCCAGCTCTACCGGGTCGAATACCCCGCCGACCACGCCGATTACCTGGCCGTCGGTTACACTTATCAAGGGGCCGCCGATGTCACCGTACTGCACACGACGATCGAAAATAATGAGGTTGGTACCGGTGCGCGATTTCACCCGGCCTGAGAGCACCGACTGAGCAGCAATTACTCCGTGAAAGCGGTAGTAGCCGAAGGGCACCCCCAAAGACATGAGCACTGCTCCACGAGGGTCCTGTTCGGGATCTCCGAGGATTCCTTCCGGCATATTTATCTCTATCTCCGGGGTCATTTTCAGCAGAGCCACGTCGCGGGCATGGTCACGCGCGACCACCTCGACCGGCACCGGGGCCACCTCTTCCCGAGTGACCGGCATGAAGGCCTCGCCGGCCTGAGGAGGGACAACCACCAAGTCACCGTCTTCGGCGATAATGCGGGCTGTGGTAATCAAATATCCGTCGGGATGCACCAAAAAACTGCTTCCGAGAAAGTTTACCTCGCCCCCCAACTGGCGCATTACCATCATACAACTGCCTTGAAACCGCTGACTTACTGTCTCTAACATGCTACCTTCCTTCTCTATCGTGCTTATTCTATTACTTCAATCCAGCTGTCCACCATATCCTGATGGAGTTCTATCCAACGTACCGCCTGGGCGTAGGGATCGGCCTCCTCATCCTCATGGATCCAGCGCATCAGCCGCTCGAGATCCTCCGGCTGGTAGGAAATTTGTTGGAGAACCTTATATGCATCGGGGATCTCCTGTTTCAAATCGGGTCGCACCATAGTGTGAATGGACTCTTCGCCGCCGAAAATACCTTTCGGGTCCTCCAGAAAGCGCAGGTTGTACAGCTCAAAAACCCAGTGGGGTTTCCAGCCGGTAAACACAATCCACTCCCCCTGCTGTACCGCTTTTCGCAGCCGACTGAGCATACGCTCTTCATCGCCTGTAACCACATGGTAGTCAACCTGCAGGCCATAGGCGGACAACGCCTCCTGTGACCTGGTCACAACTCCGGCCCCTGATTCGATTCCTACTATGCGGCCGTCAAACTTATCCACATACCCGGCCAGCTCTTCAATAGAACGGATCGTTACCAGCTCGCGGCCGGTCTTGCCGCTGGCATCGGTCTGACGTCCGGGGCGCACGGTAGGCACTACCAAGCCGATTCGCGCTCCTAGAAGGTTCGGCCCCAAATCTTCTAGTCGGTCGCCGTACTCCTCGTAATACCCCTGGTGGGTGATCGGCAGCCAGGCGCCGGTCAGCACATCGGCCCGGTCTTCGGCCACTCGGCGCCACATCTCTTCTACCTCGACCGGGATCATACGGACACGGTATCCGAGGCGCTCCTCCAGCACCGCCTGTATTAGGTGGGCACTGGCAATTTCAGAAGACCATTCGGGATAGACCAGGCGAATTACGGTGTCGGCTCGCTGGGAGTCTTGCGGGGTATCTTGCTGCTCCCTTGAGGCATCCGCGCCGCTTTCACGGCCACAGCTGATCAAAAGTGCCGCCAGCAGCAGTGTAGTGACAACCGCGGTCCCTATCAGTAGTCCCGACTTAAGGAGATTCTTTACAATTGATTTTCTCACTGCCGGCCTCCTTCATCTTTATTTGCTCTCTTCTGCTTTTTACCGACGAAAAGACGCCTAACCCCCCGCTTACCGCCTTTCTCCCGCTCGGTCTCGCTCGGTACCCGCCGCGGATGCCGCTGTTTTCCCAGCCAG
>Ga0102938_10000891_pt1 | contig 22508 bp, 20 predicted proteins | sample SalPonR2_B_D2_MG_FD_84516 | JGI IMG/M metagenome (GOLD analysis project Ga0102938, IMG submission 84516) | Salt pond soil microbial communities from South San Francisco under conditions of wetland restoration - Salt Pond MetaG R2_B_D2_MG | ecosystem: Environmental > Aquatic > Marine >... | reverse complement strand
TCGGCCACCAGGATCGGCCCCGCGCCCTTGACCGGGTTGTCGTAAGTCTTGCAGGAAAACCCCATCGCACCAAGGCGCGGCGTCATGGCCTGTTCCAGATAGCGCGCCAGTTCCGCCGCCTGCTCGGGGTTCTGGCTTTCGGTCTCATACCCCACCAGATCGGCAAGTTCGGCCTGAAACCGGCCCTCATCGAAATAGGTGGATACGGTGTCGATCGCGTCGCTTCGTGTCATGGTCTACCTGCTTGGTTCTTCGCAAATGGCGTCGCCCCAAGGCGACATGATCTCGGTGCATCCGGTATTGACCGCGCCCTTTCGCAACACCCCGGCAGGACAGGCAAAGGCATAGGGAAAGGGGCTGCGCCGCGTGGTATGGATCGGGTGACGCGCGCGCAGGGCGTCAAGGATCTCGTCCGACAGGGTCTCGTCGGCCACAACCGCCTTGCCACCCGACACATCGATGCGCGGATGATGGAAGCAATCGGCGATATCCATGCCGAAATCCGCCACGAAAGACGCCATCTGCACCATCGCCGAGACGATCTTGCGTCCCCCCGAGGCCCCGAATGCAAAGCGCGCATCGCCGCTTTCGCCAAGGATCGGGCAGACATTCATCAGGCACCGCTTGCCCGGCGCCAGCGAATTGGGCCGCCCCTGTACCGGATCAAACCACATGATGCCGTTATTCATCAGGAAACCGGTTGCGGGAGACACGACGCGCGCGCCGAAGATCGACAGCAATGTCTGCGTCTGGGACACCATGTTGCCCTGCCGGTCCACTACGGAAAAATGCGTCGTGCAGCCCGGATGCGTCTCGCTCTCGCCAGTGTCGCCCATTGTCGCCAGTCGCTCGCCATAGGCCGCGCTCAGCCCCCCGGCATAGGCGCTGAAGGCCTCTGGACCCGGCGCGGCACCGAACGTCGCAGTTTCCATCTCGGCAAGTGCGTGGCGGAATGTCGGGCCTGCGGTCAGCCCCGGCATCACGTCAAACCGCGCGCCGCGATAATCAAAGCTCAGCGGGTCGCTGAACTCGGCGCGATAGGCGCAAAGATCCTTGTGGCTCAGGCTGCCGCCCTTGGCCTGAATGTCGGCTGCCAGCGCCGCACCAAGTTCACCGTCATAGAACTCGCGCGCGCCCTTGCGCGCCAGTTGCTCCAGACTGTCGGCCATGCGCCCCTGCTCCAACCGCTTTTCGGCCAGCGCGGTCCAGCCGCTGATCGTCGGCCACTGGCCGTCCTCAAGGAACATCGCGGCGGCATCCGGGTCCTTGGCCAGTTCGCGTGTGGTCGAGGCGATGATCAGCGCCGCATACCAATCCACCAGCAATCCCTCGCGGGCAAAGCCGATCGCCGGCGACAGAAGCTCGCCCCAGGGCATGCGCCCGAAACGCTCATGCGCCTGGCCCATACCATCGACCAGCCCCGGCACGGCCACGGCGGTCGCACCTTGCACGTTGCGGTTATCGACCACTTCCTCCCAGGGGAACAGATCGCCCGCGACCCCCCTGCCCGACAGCGGATAGTCGGCGGGGTCAAGCGCCGCCGGGGCGCGCATCCCGTAATTCAGCGCATGCGCCTTGCCGGGATCGGCGCGCCACAGCATCAGCGCACCACCCCCGGCGGGGCCACTCATCCAGGGTTCCAGCACTCCGATGGCAAAGGACGTGGCCACAGCCGCATCCACCGCATCGCCCCCGGCCTCCAGCACCATGGCGCCCGCCTCGGCCGCGAGCCGGTGTTGCGCGGCGACGACGCCGTATTCGGTCTCGATGACGGTCTTGTGGATTTGCGCGCTACGCGACAGGTTCGCGGACATATCAGGCGACCTTCGCGTCATACATGGGGCTGTCAGGGTCGTGCAGATGGCACTCCACATGGCCATGGCTGGTGGGCACGGGGCGCGGCGCGACGCTCTTGCAATGCGCGCCCGCCATCGGGCAGCGCGGGTGGAACTGGCAGCCGCTCGGCGGGTCAATGGGGTTGGGATAGGCCATGCCAAGCTGGGTGTCGGGCACGCCAAGCCCCGGCTCGGGCGTCAGCACCGATTTCAGCAGCGCCTGCGTATAGGGGTGGCGCGCATCATCAAACAGGCCCGCCACGTCGGATTCCTCGACGATCCGGCCCAGATACATGACCGCCACCCGCGTCGCCAGATGCTCGACAACCGCCAGATCGTGGCTGATGAACAGATAGGTCAGGCCGAATTCGCTGCGCAGATCGCCCAACAGGTTCAGGATCTGGCTTTGCACCGACACATCCAGCGCCGAGGTCGGCTCGTCGCAAATCACGATCTCGGGTTTCATGATCAGCGCCCGCGCAATCGCGACTCTCTGGCGCTGGCCGCCTGACATCTGGCTGGGAAACGTGTTCATGACCCGCGCAGGCAAGCCCACAATGTCGAGAATCCGGCGCACTTCCTTGTCCCAATGCGCCTGGTCGCCGATCCCGTGCACCCGCAGCGGAAGCGAGACGATGTCATAGATGCTCTTGCGCGGATTGAGCGATGAATAGGGATCCTGGAAAATCGGCTGGATGCGCCGCGCTAGGCTCAGCCTGTCCTGCGCGGTGATCTCCTGACCGTCAACCAGAACCTGCCCGTTCGTGGGGGCCTCCAGACCCAGCAGGATCTTGGCCAGCGTCGATTTCCCGCAGCCGGATTCGCCCACCAGACCCAGCACCTCGCCGCGCGGCAGCGACAGCGAGACATCATTGACCGCCGTCAGCGGCTTGGCCTTGCCGAAAAGACCCTGCTTCACGCGATAAGTCTTGGTGACGCTGCGCAGTTCAAGCACGGCCGAAGTCGTTGTCTGCACCGTCATGCCATGGCCTCCTCGTCGTGGCGTTTGCCGTCCTCATGAACGCAGCGAAAGGCGTGATCCGGGCGGCCCTGCAGGGGGATGGCGCTTTGACATGCGGGCAAGGCATGCGGGCAACGGGTGCGGAACGCACAGCCCTCGATATCACCCACCAGCGACGGCACGATCCCCGGAATCGTGCCAAGCGTGCTACCGCGCGCGGTCTTGCCGGGCAGCGGAATGCAGCGCAACAGACCGCGCGTATAGGGATGCGACGGGGTGTTGAACACATCCACCGCCGAGCCGGTCTCGACCAGCTCCCCGGCATACATCACCGCCACCTTGTCGGCGACCCGCGCCACCACGCCCAGATCATGGGTGATCAGGATCATCGCCATGTTCAGCTCCTGCCCAAGGTCATGCAGCAGGCGCAGGATCTGCGCCTGGATGGTGACATCCAGCGCCGTGGTCGGCTCGTCCGCGATGATCAGCTCGGGTTCGCACATCAGCGCCATGGCGATCATCACACGCTGGCGCAGCCCGCCCGACAACTGGTGCGGATATTGCGACAGACGGCTGGCGGCGGCGGTGATGCCGACCTTTTCCAGCAACTCGATGGCGCGCGCGCGGCCCGCCTCGCGGCTGACCGGCTTGTGCAGGCGCAGCGCCTCGATCAACTGATCGCCGATCGTGTAGGCGGGATTGAGCGATGTCATCGGCTCCTGAAAGATCATCGACATCCGCGCCCCGCGCAGCGCGCGCATGGTGCGCGGGCTGGCGGTGGTCAGCTCGGTGCCGTCGAATTCCATCCGGTCGGCACTGCGATCGATGGTCTTGCCCAGAAGGCCCATCAATGCCAGCGAGGTCAGCGACTTTCCCGAGCCGCTTTCGCCGACGATGCACAGGGTCTCGCCGCGGTTCAGATCGAAGTCGATGCCGCGCACCGCATGCAGGGTGCCCCCACCGACGGGAATGTCGATCGTCAGGTTTCGGACGCTCAACAGGGGTTTTTCCATTGTCTCAGCTCCGGTTTTCGGGGGCAGTCACGTCGCGCAGACCATCGCCCATGAGGTTGATCGCCAGCACCAGCAGGAACAGCACCGCGCCGGGAATAAGCACCATCCAGGGCTCGAACAGCATCATGTTCTTGCCTTCCGAGACCATCAGGCCCCAGCTTGGCGTCGGCGGTTGCACGCCAAGCCCCAGGAAGGACAGCGCCGCCTCCAGAAGAATGGCGTGGGCCATCTCCAGCGTGACCACCACGATCAGGTTATTGGCGATATTGGGCATGATCTCGGACAGGATCACGCGCGGGGTCGATGCGCCTATGGCGCGCGCGGCGGCAACATATTCGCGCCCGCGCACCTGTAGCGTCGAGGCGCGCATGACCACGGCGAAACGATCCCACAGCAGCAGGCCAAGCACCACGATCACCACCTGGAGCGACCCGCCAAGGATCGCCACCACCGCCAACGCGACCAGCACCACCGGCATCGCCAGACGCACATTGATGAGGAACGTGACCACCATGTCCACGCGGCCGCCGAAATAGCCCGCGGCCACGCCCATTGCCGTGCCGATCACACCCGAGATCAACGCAGCGACCGCGCCGATCATCAGCGACACCCGCGCGCCATAGATCAGCCGCGACAGGTAATCGCGCCCCAGATGGTCGGTGCCTAGCGGATGTTCCCAGTCGCCGCCCAGAAAGACCGGCGGCTGCATGCGGGTCATCAGGCTTTGGGCATAGGGATCATGCGGCGCCAGAAGCGGCGCGAAGATCGCGATGAACAGCAGGATCGCCAGGACAATCCCGCCAAACAGGAGCCCCTGGTGCCCGAAGACGCGCTTGCGCAGCATCTGCCCAGGCGTGGGGCCGGTGATTTCCTGCAGCAGGGAATCCGTTGTGCTGGTGCTGGTATCGGCCATCTCAGCTGCTCCTCATGCGCGGATCCAGCCAGGCGTTCAGAACGTCGGCAAGAAAGGTGAAGACGATATAGAACATCGAGAAGACAAGGATCGGCGCCTGCACGGTGGGCAGGTCGTTGCGTGCGATGCTCTCCCAGGCCAGGTAGCCCGCGCCATGCAGCGCGAAGATCGACTCGACCACGATCGAGCCGCCCAGCATGAACCCCATCTGCACCGCCGCCAGCGAGACCACCGGGATGATCGCGTTGCGCAGCGCGTGGCGGAACAGAACCCGCCCCTCGGGCGCGCCTTTGGCGCGTGCGGTGCGGATATAATCCGATGACAGCACATCCAGCATCCCCGCCCGCGTCAGGCGCATGATCGCCGGCATCGCGTAATAGCCCAGAACGATGGTCGGCATGATGAAATGCATCGGGCCTGATGCGCCCGAAGGCGGCAGCCAGCCCAGTTTGATGGCGAACAGCACGATCAGGATCAGACCGAACCAGAAGCTCGGCATCGCCTGCCCGGCGACCGACAGGAACAAGGCCACCCGGTCGATGATCGAATTGGGCCGGATCGCCGCGGCCACACCCAGTGGCACCGCCGTCAGCAATGCAAAGCTGATACCGCAGACGCCCAGCGTCATGGTCACGCCCAGCCGGTCGAAGATCAGCGACGACACGGGCAGGCGGAAATAATAGCTCTCGCCGAAATCTCCGCGCAGCGCCGAAAACAGCCAGTCGCCATATTGCACCAGCATGGGTCGGTCGAAACCGTATAACTTGCTGATCGCCTCGATGTCCTCGCCGCTCGCGGTTTCGCCCGCCAGCGCCGCGGCCGGATCGCCAGCAAGGAACAACAGGGTGAAACTGATGAACGAAACCGTCAGGGCCACCAGAACGGCAAGACCCAATCGTTTAAGAGTGAATGTGAGCACGGAGACACCTTCGTTTATCGCGCGCTTGACGGCGCGGCGACTGCATGGGGGCTACAGGCGCTGGCGGGGGCCGTGATGGCCCCCGCGCATGGACCCGGATCAGTTCCAGGACATCGTTGTAAAGCGCAGCACCTCGTCGGCGGTGGGCACGTACTCGACCTCGTTGGTGAACACGTAGTTCGTGTTGTACGAGAACATCGGCGCCCAGTAGGCCTGCTCGGTGATCCGCTCGATCGCCTTGGCATAGTGCTCGATACGGGTCTCGGGATCCGTCGAACTGTCGGCAGTGTTGAGGTACTCCAGCACCTGATCGTCGCGCGCATCGTCAAGCGAGCCGTGCTTGAAGAACTGGCTGACCATCGCCGAGGCATCGTTGATCGAGAAGCTGCCCCAGGTCAGGAAGGCCAGCGGCACCTCGCCTTTCATGTTCTGCTCGCGCAGGGCGGAGTATTGCAGGAACTTGAAATCGGTGTCGATGCCGACCGCGTTGAGATAGCTCATGATCGCTTCGGCGTATTCCCGGTTGCGGTAAGCATAGAACTCGATGGTGAACCCATCGGGATAGCCCGCTTCCGCCAACAGCGCCTTGGCCTTCTCGGGGTCGTAGTCGTAGCTCTTGGCCGCCTCTTCCACGCAGCCGAACTGGCTGGGGAAACAGGGCGTCGAGACCACGCGCGACTTGCCCTTCAACAGCGCGTTCACCAGCTCTTCGCGGTTGATCGCGTGGTTGATGGCGCGACGCACGCGCAGATCGGTGACGGGCGTGTCGCCCGAACGGCCCGCGGCATCCATGTTCAGATAGCCCACCCGCATCGTGGATTCGTTCTTCACGGTGAACTGATCCATCGTGGCCAGCTTCTCGGCCTGGTCGGCGGGCACCTGCCAGATCAGATCAAGCGATCCGCTGAACAGCTCGGCCATCTGGGTGTTGACGTCCGGAATGGTGCGGATGTCGACATTGGTGATTTCGGGCTGCCCCTTGGGGCTGTCATGGTAGTTCTCGTTCTTTTCCAGCACGAAATGCTGACCGGGAACGACCGACACCACCTTGTAGGGGCCGGTTCCCACCGGTTCGAGTCCCATGCCGCTGGGGCCGACCTCGGCATAATATTCCGCCGGATACATCGACACCGGGCCGGACAGGAATTCGATCGCCGCCGGGAATTTTTCCTTGAGGTGGATGCGCACCGTGTAGTCATCCACCTTCTCGGCGGATTCCATCCAGTTCACGTTGCGCTGTGTCTTGACGCCATTCTCTTCCTTGGAAACGAAATTGACCGTGTAGACCACGTCTTCGGCGCTGAACGGGGCACCATTGTGAAAGGTCACGCCCTCGCGCAGCTTCAGCTCCAGAGTGGTGTCGTCGATCCATTCCCAGGACGTCGCAAGGTTGCCCTTGTATTCGTTGGTCGCCGGATCGCGGTAGATCAGGCCATCCCAGATGGCGCGCTGCAACACGACGCCCTCGCGAGACGAGTTGAAGAAGCTGTCGACATTCTCAAGCTCCTTGGTGAATGCCACGCGCAGCGTGTCATTGGCCTTCTCGGCCCATGCACCGCCCGTCGCCGCGACAAGCGCGATGCTGGCGATACCGGATTTAAGCCAGGATGTTTTCATCATTGTCTCCCTGTTCTGATGTTTTGCGAACTGGCGCCGCAGATTTCTGGTTTCATTTTTGAAATATCATACTATGATACCTTGAACCTTCATATGATCCATTAATTCCAACCAGCCCACCTGCGTCAACCCCCTTGGATGATCCATGACGGAAAATATCGAGACAGCCATGACCACAAAACAAAATACGCTCTATGTCGGATCACTCGCCAAGGGTTTGCGGCTTTTGCGGGCATTCGATGAAAGCCACACCGAACTCTCGCTCTCCGACCTTGCCAATCGCAGCGGGCTCGACAAAAGCGCAACGCAGCGCCTTGCCAATACGCTCCACGTCGAAGGCATGCTCGACAAGGACCCGGTGACGCGGCGCTTTCGCCCCTCCCATGCATGGCTCCAGATGGCCTATGCCTATTACTGGTCGGATCCGCTGGTCGGCCAGACGATCCCCAAGCTCATCAGCCTGTCACAGGAGATCGGGGAAACCGTCAACCTGGCTGAAATGTCGGGGGATCACATCATCTATGTCAGTCGCCTGCCCTGCAAGCGCACTTACTTCGCCGCCACCATCATCGGGCGCCGCCTGCCGGCGCTTTCGACATCGGCGGGGCGCGCGATGCTGGCGACCTTCCCCGAAGACGAACGCCGCGCCGCCGTCGACAGCTGGCCGATCATCCAGTTCACGCCCAACACCACGCTTGACCGGGGCAGCATCCGCGACAGTGTCGAGCGCGCCGTACATGACGGCTTCGCGATCTCGACCGGCCAGATGATCCTCAACGAGATCGGCGTCGCCGCGCCGATCGCTGGCCATGACGGGCGCGCACTGGCGGCGGTGCAATGTTCTGTATCGGCCCATACCTGGACGCGCGAACAGATCATCTCGGACCTGCTGCCACGGATTCAGGATACCGCGAATTCCATCTCGCCGTCATTTCAGGGGCAGCGGGGTTTTTATTGCGACCCCGCAAGCTGACCCCCCAACGGTGCGCGGCAGGGCCTGAGGATCACCCCTCGTCGCTGCGCTTTGGCGGGTCCTGGTAGACTGACCAGCCGTATTCGCTCTGGGTGCCGGGCAGATCGGACTGGCGCAGATTGGCCTGCAAATAGGTCTTGGCGATGAAATTCGCGGTGATCGGCGCGGTCAGGAACAGGAACAGCGTGATCAGCAACTCATGAAATGACAGCGCGCCCTCCACCAGCAGGAAATACAGCATCGAGGCGATCAACACCCCGCCGACGCCCAATGTCGTGGCCTTGGTTGGGGCGTGCAGGCGCTGCATCGTGTCGCGCAGCTTGATCATCCCGAAGGATCCCACCAGCCCGAAAATCCCTGCCACGACAAGGAAGAACGAAATCAGCAATTCGCTTACAAACTCCATGATCGCCCCCTATTCGATGATGTCGCCGCGCAGCACGAAGCGGCAATAGGCGACGGTCGAAACGAACCCCACCATCGCCACCAGCATCGACGCTTCGTAATAAACGGTTGTGCCCTTCATGACCCCATAAAGGATCAGCAGCGCTATGAGATTGATGACCATCGTGTCCAGCGCCAGAATGCGGTCGGCGCTGTCCGGCCCGGTGGCGATGCGCCACAGGTTGAACAGCAAGCCCAGCCCGAAACAGCCGAAGGCAAAGTAGAGCGCAGCGGTGATCATTGGAAAATCTCCTTCAGGCGCCACTCATAGCGGCTCTTGATGTTGTCGCGCACGCCCTCCGGGTCGTCGGTATGCAGGCAGTGGACCAGAATGCTGCTGCCATCGGCGGCCAGCATCGACGACACGGTGCCCGGCGTCATGGTGATCGTGCCCGCCAGCACGGTGATCGCCTCGGGCGAGGTCAGTTCCAGCGGCACGGTGATCCAGTGCGAATGGATGTCGCGGTTGCGCTTGAACAGGATGATCATCGAGACCTCGACATTGGCCACCACGATATCCCACAGCACGATCATGAAATACTCGATCACCCTCAGGGGCCGCCCGATCTTGGCGCGGCGCGGCCAGTAGGGCGCGGTCAAGATCGGCACCAGTATGCCCAGGATCGCGCCCAGCAGCAGGTTGCCGGGGGTAACCTTGTTGGCCAGCCCCAGCCAGACCGCCGTCAGCAAAACGCTCAGCAAGGGATGTGGAAAGATGTGCCGGATCATTTCTTGACCTCCGCTTCAGGGTCCAGCACCGCCTCGACATAATCCGATCCGTCGAACAGCTGATGCGCCGCGTTATCCATGAAACCGGTCACCGGCCCGGCCAGAAACGCCAGCAATCCCAGGATCGCCAGCGCCATCACCGTCGGCGCGACCTCAAGCGGCCCTGCCCTCGCCGGGCCCGGCGGCGGCGCGTCCTTGGCGTCGCCCGCCTCACCCTCGGCCACCTCGGGCGCGAGGGCGGTCGCCTTCCAGAACAGGATCGACCCCGCCCGCGCGAACCCCACGATGGTCATCAGCGACCCCAGCAGGATCGCGACCCATGCCATCGTCATCGCCGGTGCATCGCGCAGCCCGTCAAGGATCAGCAGCTTGCCAAGAAACCCGCTCAGCGGCGGCATCCCCGCCATCGCGATCGCCCCGGCAAAGAACAGCGCCGCAAAAAGTCCGTTCTGCACGACGGGCGGCTCGGCCCGCAACAGATCGCCGCCCGGTCGGCGCGACACCACCAGGTCGGCCAGCAGGAACAGCGCCGCCGCCGAGAATGTGGAATGCACAAGGTAATACAACGCCGCCGTCATCGCCTGCGGCGTGAAGGCCGCCACCGCCAGCATCATCGTGCCCATCGACCCGATCACGGAAAAGGACAACAGCGGCATCAGGCGCCGCGCGCCCAACACGCCGACCGCGCCGACCGCCACCGTGACCACCGCCGCCGGCATCAGCCACTCGCCGATCAATCCGCCCATAACCGGCACGTCCGGCCCGAACACCACCGCGTGAATCCGGATGATCGCATAGGCGCCCACCTTGGTCATGATCGCAAACAGCGCCGCGACCGGCGCAGGGGCGTTGGCATAGGTCGCCGGCAGCCAGAACTGCACCGGGAAGAGTGCGGCCTTGATGGCAAAGACCACCATCAGCAGGATCGCCGCGACCCGCACCAGCGCCGCATCCTCAAGCGGCATTTCGCGCACCTTCACCGCAAGATCGGCGATGTTGAGCGTCCCGGTCGAGGCATAAAGCGTACCAAGCGCGAACAGAAACAGCGTCGATCCCGCAAGGTTCATCACCACGTATTGCAGGCCCGCCTGCAGGCGCACCCGCCCGCCGCCATGGATCATCAACCCGTAGGACGCGATCAGCAGCACCTCGAAAAAGACGAACAGGTTGAACGCGTCTCCGGTCAGGAACGCGCCGCAAATGCCCATCAGCTGGAACTGGAACAATGCGTGGAAATGGCGTCCGCGATCATCCCAGCCGGTTGCGGTGGCATGCATCAGCACCACCAGCGCCAGCACCGACGTGACCAGCAGCATCAAGGCCGAAAGCCGGTCCAGAACCAACACGATACCAAAGGGCGCGGCCCAATCGCCCATCCGGTAAACATGCGTGGTGCCATCCGCCACCATCACCATCAACCCGATGGCGATACCCGCAAGCGCAATGGTCCCCGCGAAAGAGGCCGCGCGCGCCAAAGTGATATCATGGCGCATCACGAACGCGATGATCGGCGCCAGCAGCGCCGGCAGGATGACCGGGGCAACTATCCAGTGACTCATACTCGGTTTTCCCCTTGCGCTGTGATGGCGGCATCATCGCTGCCGCTGTCGCCCTCACCGTCGTCCTCGGGCGCATCGGTCATGTCGATCCGGTCATGATCCGCCTCGAGATACGCGCCAAGCGCGAACATCACCAATACCGCCGTCATCCCGAACGAGATCACGATCGCCGTCAGCACCAGTGCCTGGGGCAACGGGTCGGAATAGGCGACATCGGCATATTTGTTCAGCACCGGCGGCGCATTGACCGCCAACCGCCCGGTGGCGAACAGAAAGACATTGACCGCATAGGTCAGCAGCGCCAGCCCCAGGATCACCGAAAAGGCGCGCAGCCGCAGGACCAGATAGACCCCGCCCGCCGTCAGAACGCCGACTGCACTTGCAACCACAATCTCCATGTCACTCAGCCTCCGGCTTTTTCTTCTCGATCGTCAGAGACGGGTCGTAATCCATCGGTTCGACGTTGACCGTTTCACCGGCATAGCGGGCGATCCGCGACAGGCTGTAAAGCATCAGCATCACCGCCCCCAACACCGTCAGGAACACACCAAGGTCGAATGCCATCGCCGTGGCCCATTCGAACTCCTCGATCGGCGGCCAGTGAATATAGCCAAAGGCGCTGGTCAGGAAAGGCTTGCCCGCCAGCCATGCACCCGCGCCGGTCAGGCCCGCGATCAACACGCCCCAGCCGATCATCACATGGTATTCGATCCGCTGTCGGCTCTGCGTCCAGGCGAAACCCGACGCCATGTATTGCATCAGCAGCGCAATCGAGATGACCAGCCCGGCCACGAAACCGCCCCCCGGCTCGTTATGGCCGCGCAGGAACATGTAGACCCCGACCATCACCGCGATCGGCATCATCGCGCGGGTCGCCACCACCATCATCAGCGGGTGGCGGTCGCGCGAGCGGTCGGGCGGCACCGGGCGCGCCCGCAGACGGCGCCCCGCCGGCCCATCCAGCAGCGCCTCCATCAGCGCATAGATCGTCAGCCCGGCGATCCCCAGCACGATGATCTCGCCATAGGTGTCATAGCCCCGGAAATCCACCAGGATCACGTTGACCACATTGGTGCCGCCACCGCCCTTGTAGGCATTGGCCAGATGGAAATCCGAAATCGGGCTGAAATCGCGTGTCAGGAAAGCCATGGCCAGCGCCGCGACAGCGCCCCCCGCGACCAGCGCGATCGTTCCGTCGCGCAGGCGCAGGCCCGCACCGCTTTCCCTGGGGCTTTCCTTGGGCATGAAATAAAGCGCCAGCAGCAACAGCATGATCGTCACCGTCTCGACCGAGATCTGCGTCAGCGCCAGATCGGGCGCTGAAAGGTAAACGAACCCGACCGAGATCATCAGGCCGATCACCCCGATCAGCACCAGCGCACGGAACCGGTTGCGGTGATGCAGCACCACCAGGATCGTCGCCCCGACCAAAAGCAGCCAGCCGACTGCCACCACCGGCGGAACCGGCAGTATCTCGCGGGTGGGCGGGCGCATCTCGCCGCCCGAAAAGGCTGCGTATCCCAACAGGACCGTGGCGGCGATGAAGATCGCTAGGTAACGGCTGATCGCGCCATTATGCAGCCCCTCGGCCAGCGCGCGCGACAACGCCGCGATACCCCCGACCAGCCCGTCGAAAATGGTTTTCGCCTCGGGCCGCGGCGCGGCGATCCACAGCCGGTCCAGCGGCCGGTGCAGCGCCAGCAGGACAGCACCGCCCAGAACCGCGATGATCGACATGATCAGCGCCGGTGTGACCCCGTGCCAGATCTTGAGATAGGGCTTCAACTCGTCGCCGGTCACGGCGCTGGCGGCCGCCGCCACCAGCGGCTCGGCCAGGTGCGGCATGATCCCGATCACCATCACCAGCACCGTCAGAAAGGCGGGCGCGGCCCACATGCCGAAAGGCGGGTCATGCGGATGCGCGGGGTAGTCGTCGCGCGCCGGCCCGGCGAAGACATGAAAGATGAAGCGCAGCGAATAGGCCACCGACAAAAGCGCGCCCACAGTGGCCAGCACCGGAACGATCCAGGGATTGCCGAACCAGCCGGTATGCGCGGCCTCTTCCAGCATCAGCTCCTTGGACAGGAAGCCGTTGAAAAACGGAATCCCCGCCATCGACAGCGCCGCCAGCGTGCCGATCAGCGCCGTCACCGGCATGAACTTGGCCAGGCCCCCAAGCCGCTTGATGTCGCGGGTATGGGTCTCGTGATCGACGATCCCGGCGGTCATGAACAGCGCCGCCTTGAAGGTCAGGTGATTGATGACGTGAAACACCGCCGCCACCGCCGCCGCCTTGGTGCCAAAGCCCAGCAACATGGTCAGCAAACCCAGGTGACTGACCGTCGAAAACGCCAGCAAAGCCTTGAGATCATCCTTGAATAGCGCGATCAGCGCGCCCAGAACCATGGTCACAAGGCCGGTGATGGACACGATATAGAACCAGGCGTCAGTGCCCGAAAGCACCGGCCACATCCGTGCCATCAGGAACACGCCCGCCTTCACCATCGTGGCCGAATGCAGATAGGCCGAAACCGGCGTCGGCGCCGCCATCGCATGGGGCAGCCAGAAATGGAACGGGAACTGCGCCGACTTGGTGAACGCGCCCAGCAGGATCAGGATCAGCGCCGGCAGATACCATTCCGAGGCGCGGATCGCCTCGCCCTGCGCCAGGATGTCGGTCAGGTTGTAGCTGCCCGCGATATCGCCGAGGATCAGCATCCCCGCGATCATCGCAAGCCCCCCGGCCCCGGTCACCGCCAGCGCCATGCGCGCGCCCTGACGCCCCTCGGGCAGATGCTTCCAATAGCCGATCAACAGGAACGAGGACAGGCTGGTCAGCTCCCAGAAGATCAGCAACAGCAGGATATTATCGGAAATCACGATCCCCAGCATCGCGCCCTGAAACAGCAGCAGATAGGTATAGAACTGCCCCATCGGATCATCGCCCGACAGGTAGAAGCGCGCATAAAGCGTGATCAGCAGCCCCACGCCCAGAATCATACCCGCAAACAGCAACCCCAGCCCGTCGAGAAAGAAACTCGCGGTCAGGCCCAGCTGCGGCAACCACACGATCTCGGCCTGCAACACCTCGCCGCGCAACACCGCCGGCGCCAGCGTGCCCAGCATCACCAGCGCGGCCAGCGTCGGCACGGCCGTGAAGCTGGCACAGGCCGTGCGCCCCGCGCGGATCATCAGCCCCGGAACCAGCGCGCCCAGAAAGGGTAGCAGCGCAATAATAGGTAAAAGACTTCCGCCGTCGCTCATATCCGCTCCGTTTCAAACACTCTTCGCGCGTTCTTCAAGCGGAATCGCCACATGAGCCACATGCAATTCCCCCGCCCCTGTCGGTCTCGCAACGGTGCGCATCGTCACGCGCGCTGCCGCTGCCTCCCCTACATAAAAATTCGTGGCCCTCGCGGCAAGTCAACCCGAACCGAATCTTCAACCCGCGTCAAATTGCTCACTCCGCGCCGGACGACACCTTTCATCGCAGGAACGGCCACGCGGGGCAAGGTTCCGCTCATGGCGCCCCACAAGGCCTTGCGGCGCCGCAAAACGATTTGCGCAATACGTGCCTTGCCGACTACAAACACTCCGATACAAACGGTTCTGTTCAGATATGTTTAAGCGCACCGGTCCAAACATTCCAACTCAAGCACGAGCCAGACAATGCCGCTTTTCCGCCACGACGGAGATATTTATTTCTTTGCGCATGTTCCCAAAAGCGGGGGCTCGACCATCGAGCACGGCCTGCAGGATGCCGGGCTGACACTGTCGTTTCTTGATGCCGATTGGCGCGGTCCCGACGTGCCGGACTGGAACAGGTCCTCGCCCCAGCATGTGCCGCGCGACGTGCTGGCACGGCTCTTCGCCCCCGGTTTCTTTGACCACAGCTTCGCCTGCATGCGCGATCCCGTCGACCGCTTTCTCAGCGCGTTCAACTTCAACCGCAATCTCGATCACATCCCCCACCGTCAGAGCCTGCGCAGATTCCTCGACCGGCTGGAAAGCTCGGGAAACCATTTCGAAAACCGGTTCGACAACCATTTCCTGCCCGCCGACCGGCTCGTGCCGGAAGGCTGCACCGTGTTTCACCTCGAACACGGCCTCGCGCCGCTGGCCGCGTGGTTGAAAAAGCGCTCGGGCGGCGCGATCACGGTCGATTTCGGCCACCACAACAAGTTCATTCCCGCGCCGCCTAACCGGCCCAAGGGTCTGATCGACACCATCATCAGCGACGCGCCCGAAACCGACCACATCACCGCTGACATGCTTGAAGGTGACATTCGCGACTGGATCAAGGACCTCTATGCGGCGGACTACCGCCGCTTCTATTGAGCGCCCCTCGCGCGCAGCGCGCGCCGCTCAGTAATTCCCGGCGACATATTTGGCGATCGCCGCCCCGCGCGAATTCACGTCCAGCTTCTGATAGATCGCCTTGAGGTAATATTTCACCGTGTTCTCGCTCAACCCCAGCCGGGCCGAGATCTGGAAATTCGTCAGCCCGTCCACCAGCAGCGCCAGGATTTCATGCTCGCGCCGCGACAACGCATCGGCATTGTCCGAGGTCAGCCGCCGCAGGATCTCGGTGGGCATGATCGCATGCCCCTCGACCAGCTTGCCCAGAATCCTCGGCAGGCTGGTCAGGATCTGGCTCATCATGCAGACCGAATTCGCGCCCTCCTTCACCGCCATGCGGATAAAGGCGAACTCGGTATCCTCGGCGATGACCACCACCATGACGTCCGGGTGATCCTTGCGCACCATCTCCAGAACCTGCGTCAGGTCGCCATCCGCCAGCCGCACGCCAAGGATCAGGATCGACTGGCCGCGCGCGCCCGACAACAGCTTCTTGAGGCTGGCCTTGTCGGTGGCGAAGGCGCCCAACGCCACTTCCGGAATCTGCGCCACAAGCGAGCCGATACCCTGACATACGATCGCCTGCCTGTCGGCAACGATCACCTGCGGCACATCGGACGCCGCGCCATGCGCGGGCGTTCCCAAGATGGGTTGGCTCTCCTCCATGGCACAAGCTTACACCAGTAAATGCTTCGCGCCATGCTCTGAATTGCGACATATGATCGCCTGAAACCGATGATTTTAAAGGAAAAATCAGCATACCGGCGCATACTGGCGTATTCCGTTTCACTATTTCACTCGAACGGGTGGGGCCACCCTACCCATTCGTTGGCAGGCCCGCGCCGCTGGCCTTGATGACCATTCCTTCGGGCGTTTCGCAGCCGCCGCCCACTGGCCGATAAAGGGCGTGACCCTGATTTCGGAGGAAGATCATGAACGGTTACCAACATCTTTTCATTCCCGGCCCCACCAATGTGCCCGAACCCGTGCGCCAGGCCATGAACATCCCGATGGAAGACATGCGCGCCCCCGATTTCGGCGCTTTCGTCTCGGGCCTGCTCGAGGACCTGAAACAGGTCTACCGGATGCGCAATGGCCGTGTCTTCGTCTTTCCCTCATCGGGCACGGGCGCCTGGGAGGCGGCAATCTCGAACACACTCAATCCCGGCGACCGGGTTTTGATGTCGCGTTTCGGTCAGTTCTCACTGCTCTGGGCGGACATGGCGCGCCGCCTCGGACTCGAGGTGGACCTGTGCGATGTCGAATGGGGCAAGGGCGTCCCGCTCGAGGACTACGCCGCCCGCCTTCGCGACGACCGCGACCACCAGATCAAGGCCGTTTTCTGCACCCATAACGAAACCGCGACCGGCGTGACCTCGGATATCGCCGGTATCCGGCGCGCGCTTGATGACGCGGACCACCCCGCCCTGCTTTTCGTCGATGGCGTGAGCTCAATCGGTTCGATCGAATTCGAAATGGACGCCTGGGGCGTCGACCTCGCCGTCGCGGGGTCGCAAAAAGGCTTCATGCTGCCCGCGGGGCTTGGCTTTCTCGGGGTCTCCGACAAGGCGCTGGCCGCCCATGATCAGGCCACGATGGCGCGCTGCTATTTCAGCTTCGCCGACATGATCGCGCTCAACGACACCGGCTATTTCCCCTATACACCGGCCACCCAGCTTTTGCGCGGGCTTCGCTCGTCACTCGATCTCCTGCTCGGCGCGGGCATGGAAAACGTCTGGGCACGCCACACCCGCCTGGCGCGCGGCGTGCGCAAGGCGGTTGCCGCCTGGCAGGGCTGCCGCCTCGTGGCCGACGACCCGCAATGGTATTCAGATACCGTCTCGGCGATCTACACGCCCACGGGCATCGATGCGCGCGACGTGATCTCGACAGCCTATTACAAATACCAGACCTCGCTTGGCTCGGGCCTCAACATCCTTGCCGGGCGCGCCTTTCGCATCGGTCATCTGGGTTCGCTCAACCCGGTGATGCTCTGCGGGGCGATCTCGGCGGCGGAAATGGCGCTGCGCGACGCGGGCGCCGTGATCGAACCCGGCTCCGGCGTGGCCGCGGCGCAGGAATGCTACCGCCTTTCCACTCCCGAGGGGATCGAACAGCCCGCCTCGCAAGCCGCCTGAACGCGCCACATCAAAGGACCCTGACATGAGCTACACCCTGCACCCCCTGAAGAAACAGCGCCTCCAGCGTTCGGAACTGGCCGTGCCCGGCTCCAACCCCTCGATGATCGAGAAAGCCGCCGACAGCCCCGCCGACTACATCTTTTTCGACCTCGAGGACGCGGTCGCGCCCCCCGACAAGATCAAGGCCCGCGCCAATATCATTCAGGCGCTCAACGATATCGACTGGAAGGCCCGCGGCAAGACCATCTCGATCCGCATCAACGGGCTCGACACCCATTACATGTATCGCGACGTGGTCGAGATCCTGGAACAGGCCGGTCAGCATGTCGACACGATCCTCGTCCCCAAAGTGGGCGTGCCGGGCGATCTCTACATGGTCGAAACGATGGTGTCCCAGATCGAGACCGCCTGCGCCCTGCCCCACCGCATCGGCCTCGAGGCGCTGATCGAAACCGCGCTCGGCATGGCCAATGTCGAAGCCATCGCCGCTGCGCCGGGCCGCCTTGAGGCGCTGCATTTCGGCGTCGCCGATTACGCCGCCTCCAACCGTGCGCGCACCGTGGTGATCGGTGGGCTCAATCCCGACTATCCCGGCGATCAGTGGCATTTCGCCCTCTCGCGCATGACCGTCGCCTGCCGCGCCTACGGTTTGCGCGCCATCGACGGCCCGTTCGGCGATTTCTCGGATCCCGACGGCTATGTCCTTTCGGCCAAACGCGCCGCCGCTCTGGGGATCGAGGGCAAATGGGCCATCCACCCCAGCCAGATCGCGCTGGCCAATGAGGTGTTCTCGCCCCCCGAGGCCGAAGTGACCCGTGCCCGCGCCATCCTCGAGGAGCTGAAAAAAGCCGCCGCCGAAGGCCGCGGCGCCGCCAGCCTCGACGGCAAGATGATCGACGCCGCCTCCGAGCGCATGGCCAACAACGTCATCGCCGTGGACGACGCCATCGCGGCGCAGCACGGCTAGGAAAGGGAAAGCATCATGGATATCCACGAATACCAGGCCAAGGACCTGCTCAAGCGTTTCGGCGTGCAGGTACCGCGCGGCGGCATCGCCTACAGCCCCGAACAGGCCGTCTACCGCGCCAGCGAACTTTCGGGTGACAGATGGGTCGTCAAGGCTCAGATCCATTCCGGCGCGCGTGGCAAGGCGGGCGGCGTGCGCATCTGCGCCTCCGAGGAAGAAGTCTGCGACGCCGCCGCCTGGATGCTCGGGCGCAAGCTCGTGACCCACCAGACCGGCCCTCAGGGCAAACTGGTCAGCCGCCTCTATGTCGAAGAGGCCACCGCCATCGCCCAGGAAATCTATCTCGGCTTCGTGATGGATCGCAAACTGGAACGCGTCGTGGTCGTGGCCTCCGCCCAGGGCGGCATGGAGATCGAGGAAATCTCCGCCAATGAACCCGAGTCGATCATCCGCTCGGTGGTCGACCCGGCAGTGGGCATGCAGGCTTTCCAGGCGCGCGAAATCGCCTTTTCTCTGGGGCTCGAGCCCCCGCTCATCGCCCAGGCGGCCAAGACCATCATGGGCTGTTACGCGCTGATGAGCGACATGGATGCCAACATGGTCGAGGTCAACCCGATGGTCGTGACCCGCTCGGGCGAGATCGTCGCCCTCGATGCCAAGATCAGCTTTGACGACAACGCGCTCTATCGCCGCCCCGAAATCTCGGAACTGCGCGACAAGAGCCAGGAAGACCCGCGCGAAACCTTCGCCGAGGATCGCGGCCTCAGCTATATCGGGCTCGAGGGCGAGATCGGCTGCATCGTCAACGGCGCCGGGCTGGCGATGGCCACGCTCGACATGATCAAGATGGCGGGCGGCGACCCGGCCAATTTCCTGGATGTGGGCGGCGGCGCCAGCCCCGAACGGGTGCTGATGTCCTTTCAGGCCGTGCTCAACGATCCCAAGGTCGAGGCGATCCTGGTGAACATCTTCGCCGGCATCAACCGCTGCGACTGGATCGCCGAAGGCGTCGTGCGCGCCGTCAAGGAGCTGGATCTGGACCTTCCGGTCGTGGTGCGCCTCTCGGGCACCAATGTCGATGAGGGGCGCAAACTGCTGGCCGAAAGCGGCCTTGCGGTGATCACCGCCGACACCCTGTCCGAGGCCGCCGACACGGTCGTCGCCCAATGGAAAGATGCCAGATACAAGGAGGCTTCGTGATGGCCATTCTCATCGATAACGACACCAAGGTGCTGGTCACCGGCCTGACCGGCCGCATCGGCAGCTTTCACACGCAGGACATGATGGATCACGGCACCAATGTCGTGGGCGGGGTGACGCCGGGCAAGGGCGGCACCACGCATATGGGCCTGCCGGTCTTCAACACCGTCAAGGGCGCAGTCGCCGAAACCGGCGCCGAACTGGTGGTCAGCTTCGTGCCACCCCCCTTCGCCGCCGACTCCATCATGGAAGCGGCCGATGCGGGCATCAAGACCTGCGTATGCATCGCCGACGGCATCCCCGCCGCCGACATGATCCGTGTGAAACGCTACATGCGCCGCTACAAGTCGGATCGCCGGATGCGCCTGATCGGCCCCAATTGCGCGGGCATCATCACGCCCGGCCAGGCCTTTGCCGGGCTCATGCCGCCCCATATCTACATGCCCGGGCGTATCGGCATCGTCGGGCGTTCGGGCACGCTGGGCTATGAGGCCGCCAGCCAGTTGAAGGCCAGGGGGATCGGCGTGTCCTCCTCCATCGGCATCGGCGGCGATCCGATCAACGGCTCCAGCTTCCGCGACATTCTCGAGCTTTTCGAATCCGACCCCGACACCGACGCCGTTGTCATGGTCGGCGAGATCGGCGGCCCGCAAGAGGCCGAAGCGGCGGCCTATATCCAGAGCGCGATGACCAAACCCGTCGCCGCCTATGTGGCCGGGCTTTCGGCGCCCAAGGGGCGACGCATGGGCCATGCCGGCGCCATCGTCTCGGCCTTCGGTGAATCGGCGCAGGAAAAGGTCGAAATCCTCAAGGAATCGGGCGTGACGATCGTGCCCACACCCTCGTCATTCGGCGAAAGCGTCACCCAGATGATGAACTGAGGCGCCCGCCGCGCGAACACGGATTGGGGGCGCTGCCCCCAAACCCCCGAGGTATTTTCAGCCAGATGAAGAGCAGAACGCCCCGGCTTCATCTTGCTTGAAATACTCCCGCCGGAGGCCCCGCCCGACAAGGGCGCGACGCTCCGCGCACAGGGAGCCGCTCAGATGTCGAGCGTGTTTTCCTTTTCCCAGCGGCTGAAATGGGACACGAAGGAGTTCCATTCCCGCGTCTTCATCTTGATGAAGGCCTGCGAGAATTCTGCGCCCATGGCCGCCTTGAGAACCTTGTTGCGGTCATAGGCGCGGATCGCGTCGAGCATGTTGAGCGGCAGCTTGGGCGCACCGCGCACCTTGTGACCTTCGGCATACATGTCGATCTCGTAGCGCTTGCCGGGATCGGCCTTGGTGCGCACACCGTCCAGACCCGCGGCAAGGGTGACCGCCTGCAGAAGATAGGGGTTGGCCGCGCCATCGGGCAGGCGCAGCTCAAAGCGCCCCGGCCCCGGCACGCGCACCATATGAGTGCGGTTGTTGGAGGTCCATGTCACCGTATTGGGCGCCCAAGTGGCCCCCGAACTGGTGCGCGGCGCATTGATGCGCTTGTAGCTGTTGACGGTCGGGTTGGTGATCGCCGCCATCGCGGTCGCGTGTTTCATGATCCCGCCAAGGAAATTGCGCCCCTTCTCGGACAGGCCCAGCTCCATGTCGTCATCGGCGAAGACATTGACCTTCGAATCCGCTCCCGGTGCATCCCAGACCGAGATATGCAAATGCGCGCCATTGCCGGTCAGCCCCTCGATGGGCTTGGGCATGAAGGTGGCGCGAAAGCCGTGTTTCTCGGCGATCGACTTGGTCATGAACTTGAAGAATGAATGCCGGTCGGCGGTGACCAGCACATCGTCGAATTCCCAGTTCATCTCGAACTGGCCATTGGCGTCCTCGTGGTCGTTCTGGTAGGGGCCCCAGCCCAGCTCCAGCATGTAGTCGCAGATCTCGCGCACCACGTCATAGCGGCGCATCACCGCCTGCTGGTCGTAGCAGGGCTTTTCGGCCGTGTCATAGGGATCGCTCAGCGCGTTGCCATCGGGGGTGAGCAGGAAATACTCGGCCTCGACGCCGGTCTTGACATGCATCCCCTCAGTGGCCGCCTCCGCGATCAGCCGCCGCAGCACGTTGCGCGGGGCTTGCGCCACGTCCTCGCCTTCCATGATCGGGTTGGCCGCGACCCAGGCCACCTCGGGCTTCCACGGCAGCTGGATCACGCTGTCGGGATCGGGCACCGCCAGCATGTCGGGATGCGCCGGCGTCATGTCGAGCCATGTGGCAAAGCCCGCAAAGCCTGCGCCATCGGTCTGCATGTCGGCGATCGCCTGTGCCGGCACCAGCTTGGCGCGCTGCCCCCCGAAGAGGTCGGTGAACGAGATCATGAAATACTTGACGCCGTTTTCGGCGGCATAGGCGGCCAGATCCTTTGTCATGGTCCTTTTTTCCTTTCCCTGTTGGCATGAAAGGTGGCGGTTGACCCGCCCCCGATTATATCTTGATCCTCAGAATGTAGCGCCGGGCTTGCCCGGCCACCAGTTGGTTCCCGCCAGAGGCACCTGCGCCATCGCCGCGGCCTCGAGCGTGAGCGCCACCAGATCCTCGGGCTCCAGATGCTGCACATGGTTCTTGCCGCAGGCCCGCGCCAGCGTCTGGCATTCCAGCGCCATCACCTTGAGATAGTTGCGCAAGCGCCGCCCGGCCTCGATCGGATCGAGCCGCGCCGCAAGCTCGGGGTCCTGCGTCGAGATGCCCGCGGGGTCGCGCCCCTCGTGCCAGTCGTCATAGGCGCCCGCCGTGCTGCCCAGCTTTTCGTATTCGGCCTCCCATTTGGGATCGTTGTCGCCCATCGCGATCATCGCCGCCGTGCCGATGCTGACCGCATCCGCGCCCAGCGCCAGCGCCTTGGCCACATCCGCGCCCGAGCGGATGCCACCCGACACGATCAGCTGCAC
>Ga0102938_10000890_pt1 | contig 22509 bp, 25 predicted proteins | sample SalPonR2_B_D2_MG_FD_84516 | JGI IMG/M metagenome (GOLD analysis project Ga0102938, IMG submission 84516) | Salt pond soil microbial communities from South San Francisco under conditions of wetland restoration - Salt Pond MetaG R2_B_D2_MG | ecosystem: Environmental > Aquatic > Marine >... | reverse complement strand
TTGGCTTTAAGAAAGAGTTTCCCTTTTTACCTGTAGCTTTTGAGGTTTAGGACTGGAGGAGTATAGATGTCAAACGGCGGCACAAGCCCCGCATCGGGGATCATAACCCGGAGTTACAAACCCGGTTCTATTGTCTACTTCGAGAATGATAAGAGTGAATATATCTACGTGGTAAAGGCCGGACTGGTCATTCTTACATCAACCAAGCCGGAGACCGGGGAAGAAGTCAAAGAAGAGGTTAAGCCGGGAGAATTCTTTGGGGTGAAATCTTCGCTGGGGAAATATCCCAGGGAAGAAACAGCACAGACAGTAAAAGAAACAGTTTGTCTCGTGCTTACCCTTGCTGATTTTGAGCGTCTTATACTGAAGAACGTAAACGTGGTTGTGAAGATGCTTCGTATTTTCAGTAACCAGCTTCGCCGAATTGGAAGAACGGTTCGTGAAGTTCTCGGAGAATCAAACACGGTAAATCCTGAAATGGAACTTTTTAAAATCGGGGAATATTATTATCGTGTGGGCCGTTTTCAGCAGGCCCTGTACGCATATAAAAGATACATGGAATATTATCCGGACACCAAGTATTCTGATGTCGCGATGAAACGCATTCGTGAAATTGACTCCGGCCGCGCAGAGGAGAACGTGGGCTCCGGGATGTCAATGGATATGCCGGATGAACCGGATGTACCGGATACACGGGAATCGGGCGACGTGGATATGACTGATTTCAGTCTTGATGATTCGGGCCCGTCTTCAAGTGAGGACATGTTTCAGGATAGTAATGATAATGAAGAATCGATAGCAACTGAAATGGATGAGTTTCTCAACGATCCTGTTGACAGCGACCTGGAAAGTTTCAGCTTTGATGATGAACCAGCAGGTGAAACAGCATCAGGAACCGATATAACAGAGAAGTTTTATGACGCCATGAGCAGTTTTTCACAGGGTAACTTTGAAACCGCTAAAGATCTGTATGAATCAATTCTTGAACAAAAGAATCTCAAGAATGATTCTGAAAAGAAAATATATGAGAAGGCTCATTTCGAAATTGGAAGAACATACTATAAAATGAAAAAATACAAGGATGCAATAAACGCGTTCAGCCTTTTGCTAAAAACATTTCCCAAATCAGAAAATGTAAAAAACGCGTTATTACATATAGGTATGATTTTTTATGATACCGGAAAAAATGACAAGGCCAGTACATATTTTCAAAAAGTTGCATCAATGGAGCCCAAAGACGAGGTCTCAAGAAACGCGATGAAGTATCTTAAGGCATTGGAGAATAAATAGGATGCGGGTAACGTCATGCTGATTGACGAAAAACTGTTCGATAAATTTGGGGTTGAATTCTCACCCGGTGAAATTGTCTTTTGTGAATTTGAGCCTGGTAATGAATTCTATTTCATTCAGTCGGGAAAAGTTGAAATAGTTAAAATTATTAACAACCGTGAAAAAACACTGGACATACTTGAAACCGGGGATGTATTTGGCGAGATGGCGATTCTTGAGGAGGAGCCCAGGTCGGCCTCTGCCATAGCACTGGATCATGTAAAGGTACTGCGTTTTCACAGGACAAACTTTGATACCCTGCTTCATGGTAATCCGCAGCTGGCATACAAGCTTCTTGTCATTTTTTCAAAGCGGATTTATGACGCGAAAAGGCGTTTAATGATCCTGCTACTTGATGATCCGCAGGCAAAGGTTATGGATGTCATGAATATGCTTGCAGAACAGGATCCTCATATAGACATGCAGGAAGCGGTCACCCTTCACATTACTATTCAGGATGTGGCCAACTGGGCAGGTATGCAGATAGCAGAAGTACAAAAAATATTGACACATTTGAATAAGCTTGGAAAAATTGAATTGTTCAATGACAGAATAATTGTCAGAAATATTAAGGACTTCCAGCGGCTTGTAAACACCCGCAGGAAGAATATGTATTCTTAGCACATCTGCTCCCGTAGCTCAGGTGGATAGAGCAGTAGTTTCCTAAACTATTGGCCAGAGGTTCGAGTCCTCTCGGGAGCGAAAAAATATTTAAACTGGCGGGTTTTCCCGCTATTTTTTTTATATTGAGGAAACAGTATGGAAAAGCGACTTGACCAGGTAAAAGAGAAATTCAGACATATTGAAACGCAGATGAGTGATCCCGGTGTCATCAGTGATCAACAGAAATTTAAGCAGCTTTCACAAGAGCATTCCCAGCTTACTCCTGTGGTGAAGAAATATGATGAATACAAAAATACAAAAAAAGAACTGGAAGACTCCACGCAGCTCCTTGATGAAGAAAAAGACCCTGAAATGAAGAATATGCTTCTTGAAGAGATTGACAAGCTGCAGAAAAACCTGGAGGAGTTAGAAGACGACCTCATGGTTTTGCTTCTTCCAAAAGATCCCCACTCGGGGAAGGATGTCATGATTGAAATACGCGCAGGAACAGGGGGGGATGAGGCAGCCCTCTTTGCAACGAATCTTTACAGGATGTATTCCAGGTATGCTGATATCATGGGGTGGAAATGCGAGTTTATCGAGGGTAATTTAAATGAAATTGGCGGATACAAAGAGGTAATATTTTCTGTGCGGGGAGATAGCGCCTATGACAATCTTAAATTCGAATCAGGTGTTCACCGGGTGCAGCGTATACCGGAAACTGAATCAGGTGGGCGAATTCATACTTCGGCAGTTACCGTTGCGGTTATGGCTGAAGCCGAAGAAAATGAAATTGAGATCAACCCTGAAGATTTACGTATAGACGTATACCGGTCTTCCGGTCACGGGGGGCAATCTGTAAATACAACGGATTCAGCGGTTCGTATAACCCATATACCTTCGGGAATGGTGGTTACCTGCCAGGATGAAAAATCACAGCTTAAAAATAAAACGAAGGCTCTTCGGGTTCTTCGCGCCAGGCTTTTCGAAAAATCGGAGCAGGAAAGAATGGCCAGGGAAAGCGAGCTGAGGAAATCACAAATTGGTTCAGGTGATAGAAGTGAGCGTATACGTACATATAATTTTCCGCAATCAAGGGTAACAGATCACAGAATAAATCTCACACTTCATTCACTGGAACAGGTGTTGAATGGAGAACTGGAGCCGGTTGTGCAGGCATTGAAGAAATATGAAACCGAACAACAATTGCGTGATGTTGAAAGGTAATAAATGTTCTTTATAAATGGTACATCGGGATGAAGGTTGGAAACATATTACAGGAAACTATTGATTTTTTAAAAAGTTCACTTACACAAAGTCCTCTACTTGATGCTGAACTGATAGTTGAAGAAGTTACCGGTATGCCCGGACATAAAGTACGGATTAATCCCGATGAAGAAATAAGCCAGGAACAATATGAAACAATATGTAATTATCGGCAGCGCCGCAAAGAATGTGAGCCGATAGCATATATTCTCGGTAGAAAGGAATTTTATTCTCTAAACTTCAAGGTAAACAAAGATGTATTGATTCCCAGGCCCGAAACAGAGCTCATTGTTGACCTGGCTATTTACTATACCCCTCCCCATGGCAAACTGGTAGATATTGGTACAGGTTCAGGTGCCATCGCAGTTGCTGTAAAATGTAATCGCCCTGATATTCAAGTGTGTGCATCGGATATTTCAGAAAAGGCCCTTGTTGTTGCAAAAAATAATGCTGAAACAATACTTGGCCCTGAGCGGCAGGTCGAATTCCATAATGGATACCTCTTTGAGCCATTTAGTAATGTCCGTTTTGACATGATAGTGAGTAATCCTCCATATGTTGATCCTGCACTAAGAGAATACCTGCAAAGAGACCTCGAATACGAACCACCGGAAGCTCTTTACTCCGCTGAAGGAGGAAAGGAAATTGTGACAAAACTTATTGAAGATGCCAGGGATATGCTCAATGACGAGGGAATGTTGCTTATTGAGATCAGTGAGTCAATGAGTGAATACATTATTGAAAAGTCCTCAGAGAGCGGTTTTTCTGTTTCAATATTTCAGGATTATTCCGGTTTACCCAGAATAGCAGTGTTAAAAAATAAATAAAAAGATATTGAAAAATAAACCATATCAACAATAATCTGCCCGGTTTACAGTTAATAATCACATTATTACGTGTTTTTATTTATGTTTTCGGTTTTTTAATCGATACATTAATAACAGGATTGTATAAGAAATACAATGCCCTGGCTTCGTTACATGATACCCTGTTAACACGGCGTTATAATTCAATGAGAGTGTTATTTCTGGAGCAGGTCGCCTTATGATAGGAAAGCAGGATGAATTTTTACATGATTCAGATAAAATGGATAATCATGTAGAATCCTACAAGGTCTCCTTTGTGAGTAAAAAGGATAAACTGTATGGAGTAAGTGAATTTACATGGCTCTCAAAACAGAATGTGATGGGGTTTGAGTGGAGTATATTTATAAATGAACTCCAATTCCAATATGAAAACAGTATACAACTTGATGGAAAATTGCCTCAAAAAGTTTTTACTGACAACAATTTTAAATATAAAATCGTAAAACCCCTTGAAAAATTCGAATTAAAACTGCAAAATTCTGAAATAACAACTGATCTCATGGTAAAGGGAATGTACCCGTATTATGATTTTATCCCTGATCAATTTGATAGTTCTGAAAGTAGTGAGCAACTGCAGAATACCCGGCTGTGGAACAGTTATGGTCAGCGTTGCCGGGTAATCGGTGATTTGCAGTTTAAAAAAGGCTCTCAAAAAGGCGTGACAAAAAAAATAGATTGTATTGGTTTCAGGGAGCATACATGGGGCGATATTTATATGCCTGGTATCAGTTCAAGGAGCAGGATTACGGCTCATTTCAGGGATATGACAATTGACATGACCTACCTTGAGCTTGAAGGAAATAGATATTCACATGGATTCATTTCAAAGAAATCAGGAAATATTGGTATCGTCAACATAGAAATGGAGCTCGTTACATTTCCAAGGGGGCAAAAGATTCCCTGTTCGACAGAGTTTTCATATAAAGATACACAGGATGATATTGATCTGCTGGTCTCAAAGGCACTACACTCTGAAGAGTTACCGGTTGATAAAAAAATGAAAAAAAAGTATATACGTTTTCGAAACTTTTCAGATTTTACCATTATCGGTACAAACAAAAAAGGTGTTGGGGTTGAAGAGCACCTGATATCAATTGAAAAACTGAAAAGTCTGGAATAGATGGTTGTAAAGATGCCCCTTTCAATACTAAAAGACCTTGTGCGTCGGTTGATCCCATTTCTTGTCATACTTGGATTGTTGCTGATATATACCGCGTATTTCAATATGCATTACGAGTGGTATGGTATATCACTGGTAACCCGCGCATATATTTTCATGTTATCATTTTACATTATTTTTAATTATGCTTCTATAGATATTGAAGAGAGGCGTGAAGCATACATGTCCGCCTTTGGGAAAACAGGAGCCTGGAGACTGTTCTTCCATTCACGGATATTACCTTTTATTATTATTTTTCTCATGACCGTTTTGTACGCTTTTACTGAATATACTGATTCAAAGAACTGGCTTCTGGATTCAGTTCTGGCATTGCTGGATGGTGAATTCGTAAACATCATTTATTATTCATTGATTCTATTGCTGGTGTTGAAACTGAAAAAAAATCCTGGCATTACAGTTCCACTGTTTGTGATTTTGTCAGTATCATTTTATTTTCTTGATCAACTCGTGTATGAATCCATTCAGGGTGGTGTTGGCATACTGGTGCTGAAGCTGCTAAAGGTAATGATCTTGATCTATTTCCTTCTGTTTGAATTTTTTTCCGGCAGTATATCATACGGGTTAAAAGGATTTATTGCTGTTGTATTAAGTGGCCTCCTGGTTTCTTTTTCTACAGGAATGTTGCACCTGGTATATGTTCAGGCTTCCCGGGGTGACCAGGCAAAAATTCAAACAGGTTTTTTGTTAATGAAATACGGGTTCGCATATCCCATGTCCTACCTGGAGCAGGAAATATTACATGCTCCTGATTACCAGGATTTCGCAAGGCTGCTTGAACATGCTGAACATGCGGATACAGATTTTACCTATTCCACTGAAGAGTGGAAATCCCTTTTATTTGCCCAGAATGTGCATATGGCAGACCTGGTGTCCCGTTATCTTCTTCACGAGCATGTAATTCTCAGTTATACCCAACTGGTCAGGTACGCAGCTGAAAAATCAGAATCAGCAGATGAAAAACTTGAAGCAGCAACAAATTTTGTGAAGCTTACATCCAGGTATTGTGACGGTAATGAACAGGACCTGATGAACAGGATAAAAAGAGGCAATGAGCACTTCACGCTATGGGGCATAGGTGTAATAGCACAACATCGAAAGATAGTGTACATGCCATTTTTGATCAACTACCTTACCCATATACAGAGTATATATGAAAATGCCGCGTATGGGGCTCTCGCTTCAATTACAGGTAAAGATCCTGCCGGGGAGTTTAATCGCCAGGTGAATGACCCGGGTACAATACTGTTCTTCAGAGATTATTATTTACAAAATCGCAATAACGATATATAGGACACCTGTCACATGATGGTTTTCTCGACAGGCAAATACTTCTGCCGTGAGTAATAAAAAGAACATGACTTTCTATCCAGTCTTCTTCAGCGATCAGGCCAGCAAGAGACCTTTCCACCTCTACGGGATTTGTTGAAGTCGTGTATCCAATTCTTTTACTCACCCTCATCACATGGGTGTCAACAGGTATGGCGGGAATGCCAAATCCAAAAGCCCTGACCACCTGTGCTGATTTTCTCCCCACACCGGGTAAAAAGGTGAGATCTTCCAGTGTATCCGGTACTTTTCCATTATATTTTGATGTGATTATACCTGACAGCATGACAATATTTTTGGCTTTATTGCGGTAGAACCCGGTTGACCTTATAATGGTCTCAATATCCGCGATTTCAGCCTGGGCGAGGCTTTTAAAATCGGGGTATTCCTGAAAAAGAACAGGAGTAACAGTATTAACCTGTTTGTCAGTTGTCTGGGCTGATAATACGACGGAAATCAGCAGTTGATACTGATTATTGTAGTGGAGACCGGGTTCAACCTGACCATATGTTTCTCTGAGAATTTTGAGTATGGCTGATGAAATTTCCTGTGTCATTCTTTGTTCTGCTTTTTAGCAGCCTTTTCTTGTGCCTTGGCCATTTTTTTTATTTGTTTCTGCTTTTCTTTTTCAATTTTCTTTTGTGCTTTCAATAATTCTTCCTGGTTCGTCTCTGGAGAGCTATCTTCATCGTGACCATGTTTATTATTAATTTCTTTATTCTTTTTGTTTTCTGCCGCAGGTAAGCTTTTCCCTTTCCTGGTTTTGTCAATAATGAAATTGGCAAGCTTCTTCCCGAACTGGGCAATAAAGCCGGTAATAAGAATGGTTATCACCCACTTAAGAATTGTGACAGCATCTTCGTTTAGAAATTTCATGGTATATTGCCTTTCAGATATTGTCGGGCCTCATGCTTTCTGTTTTTTAATATGTTTTCTGTTGCAATATCATTGTTGGAAAAATACAGTCCACATACCAGTGGTCGAGAATATTCTATGGATATAATTTTTTTAAAATCCTTTAAGGATTCAGACCTGTTACCAAGTTGCATATATGCATTTGCCCGGTAATATAAAGCTTCGAAATGTTCAGGGTTTTCTTTCAGGGCCATGGTGAAAAAATTCACTGATTCGGAATATAATCCCTGGTAATACTGGGCCATACCTGCGCCAAACAATATATCATAATCAGCGTAATCTTTCTGGATAAGCCGTTTGAAATCAAGGCCTCCCCATTCATAATTATTCTTTTGAATGTGTTCCCACCCGCCAATAATAATTTCGTTGATGTCCGGATTTTTATATCGGCGCAGGTTTTCGTGGTTCCCAGTGGTTTTCAGTTCAAAACTGCTGCATGAAAGGGCGATGAAAAGAAACATTACTGGTATAAATTTTAATGTCATGTAACAAGTCCTTTCAGGTTTTTGTTTCGGGCAGTGATGCAAGTAGATCAGCTATCTTGTGAAGTGCCTGTGCCCTGTGGCTGATGCGATTTTTTTCAGCAAGTGGCAGTTCGGCCATCGTTTTTCGGTGTTCTTCAAGGTAAAATATGGGATCATACCCAAAACCATGAGTTCCACGCGGCTCATGGGTGATTAATCCTTCGCAAGTACCCGTACGTGTATATATTCTGCCATCGGGAAATGCAAGTGCCATCACGCATACAAAACGACCAGCACGATCACTGTCGGGCACGTGTATCATTTTATTCAATACAAGCTGGTTTCGACCAGTGTCATCAAGTGAAGGACCGCCATACCTGGCGGAATATACTCCCGGTTCTCCATTAAGGGCATATATTTCCAGGCCTGAATCGTCTGCAAGAGAAGGAATACCGGTGTGGACACAAACGGCTCTTGCTTTAATAGAAGCATTTTCCTCAAAAGTTGTCCCGGTTTCTTCGATGTTGTGGATTTCCGGATAATCATTCAAAGTAGACACCTTCTGTACCCCAAGTGGTTCAAGTACAGGTAGTATTTCCCTGACTTTGTTTTGATTTTTTGTTGCTATGACAAGTTTCATAAGTATATTCATTTACAAAAGGTTGTATTTACAGTGATGATATCACATGTGAAGCCAGGGAAGTCAATACAATTACGTTATCATGTGACAAGGTTAGATGAAAAATATCAAAAGAATATATAATTATATTGTAGTTTTTATTATTGAAGTATAAATCAGAAAATGTATAGTAAGGATAATGGTTACAACTATAAATGGATGATAACAGCCCAAAACAGGAAAATATTCTGAAGGTTGGCATAGCTGAAGCAGACAGGCTTGATGATATGGTTCGTTCTTTCAGGTTAATGAACAGGCATTCCAACAGAAGAAGATTTGTAGTTTCAAGGGAGAACGTGGTCGGTGGGAATGGGAACATTATTGTGGAGAAGGCGAAGGATATAGACATTTCTGTGGTAAAACAGTTTCAGCGTTCTTTTGACAGGAACACGGAATTCAAGGTATTCAGCTCAGATGAGGGGATTGCTATTGTTACTAATACTGAAGCGGAATACGGTAGAGATTTCTCAAAATCACTTATAAACCAGGTGATGAATATCGGTGGTGGAATTTATAAACCGTTTATCGATATTGTGCAGAGTTTTTATGAATTATCTGCCCTTTTTCAGAAAGGTCTGTCCCCAAAACTTATTATCGTGGGATATATACCAGTTAAGAATATCGGACAGGAAGTCAATATGTACAATGAACTCAAAAGACATGACCCGTATATACGCTATTTAGATGTACTGCACACTGAGTTGAAACCAAGGTCGTTTATTAAAGGTGTACCACAGTTTATGCTTGATACAGAAGATGAGAAGGCCTGGCATAAGTTCGTTCTTAAAGTTATTCATGAATACACTAAGCCATATTTTATGGAAGAGATCTGATTAAGTAAAAATGAAACGTAATATACAGATACAATTACTCATGTATATCCCGGATGTGCTGTTACTTGCACTTGCGGTGTTTGCCTTTGTTGGAATGTTTAATCAGTATCAGCAGGCGTTGTTCATTGTTATGGGCCTTTTGATTGTATTGATGATTGTTCGGACAATATTCATAAATAACCTTATTCGAAAGCTTTATACATCAAGAATAATTGATATCCGTACATTAATTAATGCCTTCAAAAAGGGAAAGTACAAGTTGCGGACAGAGCAACCCAGGGGGGATGACGCCCTTGCCGACATACATCGTGATCTTGTCATAGTTGGTACGCATTTTGATAATATTATATCATCACAACAGGGAGAGATTGAGAAGCTTCGTGAATTATACGATAGTATTGTATTGTCACTGAATTCATATTTTCTTGTGCTGAATGAAAGGGAAGAGATCATTTTCGCCAATGAAGTGTTCTGTAAAAAATTTCAGATAAGTTTGGAATATATAGCAGGGAAAAAGATTGATGACATATTTTATTTCGTTACGGGTAGAATTAAAGAATCAATACAGCAGGTAAAAAGGAATGGAAACTCGGTAGTTCTTGAGAAAACACATCTTCTGTCAAATGAAAGGATATCAATAATTGCTGATATAAAAATATCATACATAACAGTAAAAGGCGAGAACCAGATTGTGCTGGTTATGGATGATATAACCAACAGGTGTCGAAAAGACTACCAGATTTCCCTGATAAGCCAGATATCCGAGTCTATTCAGCATGATAACAGGCTTGATCATGTACTGCACACAATTCTTACCGGGGTTACCTCTGGTACCGGGCTTGGTTTTAACAGGGCTATGCTTTTTTTGAAGGATGAGAAGAGACATATACTATCAGGTAGAATGGCAGTGGGCCCGGATACTATAGAAGAAGCAATAAAGATATGGAATTCTGTAGCGTCTGAAAGAGAAGAGAACAATAATGTGGCTATTGAAGATACCGCCGAGGGCAAGGGGCAGGAGCTTCTCAGGAATGTTCAGACAGCGAGTTTTGATCTTAAAGAGGACAATCTTCTTGTATGGGTACTGAATACCGCAACCAGTATACACATTCATGACGCGTCCAGCGACAGCCGGGTGGATGAGAATATTAAGAAATTCATTGATGTGAATGAATTTGTCATTGTCCCGCTGGTTGCCGGAAACAGAACGATTGGAGTTATCGTAGCGGATAATAAATTCAACCAGATCCCAATTGGAATAGACAGTGTTGATCTTCTTTCAATATTTGCCTACCAGGCTGCACTTTCAATTGAGAGTTATAATAACCTGGAAATGGTGCAGGATGAAATGGACAAGATACAGCACAGGCAGGAGGCCATTGTGGAGTCTGAAAAGCTGGCAGCTGTTGGACGGATCGCGTCTCATATTGCCCATGAAATCAGAAACCCCCTTGTTACCATGGGGGGATATGCCAGGAGGATCATACAGCAAACAGATTCTGAAATTCCAAAGGGTGCCCAGGTACACAAGGCGGCAAATGTTATCATAAACGAGGCTGACAGGCTTGAAAAAATTCTATCCAATGTTATGGATTTCACCAGGTCGTCGCCATTCATACTTAAATTTAATAATATAAACGAAGTTATTGAGGACACGGTTGATCTTCTGAGAAATCTATTCCAGGAAAGAAGGGTTGAAATAGACCTGCAGCTGGGAGATGACATACCACTTGTAAAGTCTGATTTTAACCAGATGAAGCAGGTTATGCTTAACCTTTTGCAGAATTCTATTGACGCCACGGCATCTCATGGTAAGATTTATGTGGAAACCTTAATGAGAAACAAAAAAGTTGTAATAATTGTCCGGGATACGGGACCTGGTTTCGAACAGGATGATATAGAAAAAGTCTTTGATCCATTTTTCAGTACAAAGGTAACAGGGGTTGGTCTTGGCCTGGCAATTGTAAAAAAAATTATTATGGATCATGGTGGAGAAATTACTGCAACAAACAGGGAAAATGGTGCCGAGGTGCAAATTTCACTTCCCTTACCCGGGTGATTCAAAAAGTATGTAAAATGTATTTGAAATCAGCAGTGGGTTAGTTGTATACTTTATTAATCAGCAATGGAGGTGGCGATGAGTAAAATCCTGATAGTTGAAGACGAACAACATCAGCGCGAACTGTATGCTATGGAATTGCAGGAAGAGGGGTATGAGGTAGATCAGGCTTCTAATGGAAAGGAAGCAGTAGACATGGTAAAAGATAACAAATATGATCTGGTTATACTTGATATACGGATGCCTGAAATGGATGGCATAGAAGCTCTTGGAAAAATTCTTTCCCGGGATAAGAAGATACCCATTGTAATCTATACGGCATACTCAAACTATAAAAGTAACTTCATGACATGGACAGCTGATGCATATATTACAAAATCATCAAATCTCGACGAGTTGAAAGAAAAAATTAGCGAATTGTTGACGACGCGCAATCAATAATGGCTGATGATTTTCTAAAAAAGACACTGGTATTCGTGCTGGCAGGTGGGCAGGGAGAAAGGCTGTATCCATTAACAAAAGACCGCTCCAAGCCTGCCGTGCACTTCGGTGGGATATACAGGATTATTGATTTTTCGCTGAGTAACTGCCTCAATTCTGACTTGCGACGTATAATAGTACTTACCCAGTATAAATCACTATCACTTGACCGACACATAAAAACCGCGTGGAATCTATACAGGCGTGAGTCAGGGCATTTTATTGACGTGGTTCCTCCACAACAGCGTTTTGATTCAAACTGGTACCTGGGCACAGCCGATGCAATATTCCAAAATATTTATATAATTGAACATGAGAAACCTGAATATATCGTAGTTCTTTCAGGGGATCATGTGTATAAAATGGATTATAAAAAGCTTATTGAGTATCACATCAATAAAGGCGCGGATATGACAATAGCAGCTATCGAGACACCTGTGGAAGAAGCAAAGCGGTTTGGCGTTTTACAGACAAATGCTGATTTGCAGGTGACAGGATTCCAGGAGAAGCCCGATAACCCGGCAGTTGTGCCGGGGAAAGATGATACTTCTTATGTTTCGATGGGGATTTATGTGTTTACTACAAGTAAGCTTGTGCAATATCTTTCCGAGGACCATAAAATGGATAGTAGCAGGGATTTTGGAAAGGATATAATTCCCAGGGTATACGCTGATGAAAAAGTATATGCGTATGATTATGTGCATAATGCGAAATCCCATCCTTACTGGAAGGATATAGGAACCATATCTTCTTATTTTGAAACACACCATGACCTTGTGGCAATTTCGCCAGAGTTGAATCTCTATGATAAGGAATGGCCTATACGTACCTATATGGAACAATGGCCCCCGGCTAAAATGGTGTTTAACCAGGAAGGTCGGAGGGGGTTAGCTGTAAATTCGATTATATCAAATGGGGCTATCATCAGTGGCAGCCTGGTGGAAGATTCGGTTATATCACCAGGTGTGAAAGTAAACAGTTATTCTGAGATACGAAAATCCATCATTCTGCATGGATGCAGGGTAGGAAGACACACGCGAATACAAAATGCAATTATTGATAAGTATAACATTATTTCAGAAAATGAAGAAATCGGTTTTGACCTTGAAAAAGATCGACAGCGATTTACTGTTACACCAGAAGGAATTGTAGTTGTGCCGAAAGGATTGCTTCAATAAATAAGGTATATTATTTTTCTTCCTTGTGTTCTTCTTTAACCTTTTGTTTTAGTATACTCTCTTGTATCAGGTGGTAGTGTACCGGGGAGTGAATAACCATAGTGGTGAAAATATATTCGTCCTTGTTCTTCATCATGACATTCACATGCGATACGAGATCCTTGATCTCGAAATCAGACCTGCCAAGTTTCCGACCAAGATCATTCTTAACCAGTTCCTGCATAAACTGGTAATGAGAGTTGACAAATTCAAGGGCGATCTCTTTCTCGGGAGTATCACTCTTGTATTTATTCATTGCCGCTGTAATGTTATCAGAAGAAAGAAGGGAAACCGCTTCTTCCGCTACAAGCATGCGATTAGGTTCTGCGCCTGTACCCGTTTCGTTACTGGCAGGAATATTGTTTTGTTCTTCTGACATCACGGAAAACCATTTTTTATTTTCTTTAAGAATAAATTTTTAATATGCTACTGTCGTAACTGTATGGTGTCAATCAATAAAAAAGAGGGTATATCGTATACCCTCTTTTTTGCTGATTATAGCCGATATACGGTTATTATTCAGCAGCTTCTTCTTTGGCTACTTCTTCTTTTGCTTCTTCAGCAGGAGCAGCTGCTTCATCTGCCTGCTCTTCTACTGTGGCATCTTCAGGAGCCTTGGCTTCCTGCTTGCAGCCTGAAAAAGTAAAGCTTACTGTAAAAGCAAAAATTGCAGCAAAGATCAGCATAAGGATATTTCTCTTCATACGATGTAACCCCTCTTTATTTAAATAGTTTCTTTTAAAAAAACATTATTCAAATAAAAAATCAAGCATTAATTTAAAAAAAATTTATGTAACCATATATCATTCCGGAATAAACGTACATCTTGATGTGCCTGATTCCCATACGGTTACCGCTCGAACATGTATATCTTTCCCGAAATCACCTTCTGATATCATCTTCTGAACAGCTGTTGCAATGTACTGTGCTATGTTTTCCGAGCTGGGGTTTATTGTGGAAAATAATTCGGTTTCATTGAGGTTTCCATGATCAAGATCAGCCAGAACAGATTTTAAAATGTCCTTCAGATCATGGAAATCAATCAACAGCCCTATATCATTAAGTACGTGTCCGGCCACTTCCAGCTCAATTTTCCAGTTATGTCCATGAAGATTCTCACATTTCCCCATGTAGCCGTGTAACTGATGTGCAGCGGCAAAAGAATCTTCAACAGTAAGTATGTACATTGTTTACCTCTTCTATAATTATACAAACATTGATAATGCCCTGGCAACTTTTTCTATTTCTTTTCGTGTCAGGGTTGGATAAATGGGAAGTGAGAAGAGCTTTTTGGAAAACCTGTCACTTCTGGGATAATCAAGACCTCTTAATTCACAGTAATCATGCAGCGCGGGCTGTACCGGCTTGAAAATCTGAATATTCTGTTTTTTCCAGAATTTTTCGATTTTTTCGGGGATGGAATCAAAGAGTATGGGGAATGATTGATATGTGAAGTCATCATTAAAACTGTAAATGCTCTGGTGAGGTGTTTTTTGAAGGGCATCATAATATATTTTCGCGATATCTTTTCTTCTTTTAATGAAGTTTTTTATTTTTAATACCTGGCTTATCCCCATTGCCCCCTGCAGGTCTGTCATTGTATAATCAAAACCGGGAATGGCTGCAGAGGGCGCACCGTTGCGATAATCCCTTATCTGTGAATAATAGCGTGAATTTGCAGTAAAAACCATCCCGCCATTACCAGTGGTAATCATCATTTCCGGCGAGAAGGAAGAAACGAGAATGGATCCCTTGAAAATGTTGACGTCCTCCCCCCTGTCCTTACCGAAAATATGTGATATATCTTCAATCACCGGGATATTCAACCGGGAAAAGAGTTCCATATCAAGTGGAAATCCGAATAGATGCCCAACTACTACTGCCCGGGTGCGCTCTGATACCAGTTCACTAATCTGTTCAACAGATGGTGAAAATGCCCCGTCGTCAATGTCCACGAGGACAGGTTTGGCTCCGCATAATTGCAACGCACTCAGGGGAGCTGAATTAAAATATGATGGGATGATTACCTCGTCCCCGGATGCAATATCAAGCGCTTTGAACGCAAGATGATATGCAGCGGTGTGTGAACTGGTTGCAAGGCAGAACTTCATGCCAGTCATTTGCGCACAATGTGCTTCAAGTTTTTTTACGGTTGTACCTGTTGTCAGTTCATCCTGAATCATGCAGTCAAGTACACCTTCCAGTTCTTTCCTGGTAATGGTTGGTTTGCTTCCCACAATTCCCATTTTCATCATCTCCGCCTGTTTAATAGAAAGCAACTATCATGAGTATTATGTGGAAGGTCAAGCATGATTTCTCCACGAAAAACAGCTGAGAAACTATACCCTGTGCCATCTGGATACAGGGATTGCGGTAAGAGATAGCCTGCTTCACGTGACATTCATAAATAATCGCCTAAATTAATGTATAGTAGAGTTTTTCCTGTAAAGAGATACAGTGCATTATCCGATATGTCAAGTAGCAAGGAATAGTGGAGGTATATCTTATGAGTTCTGGTTCAAAGTTGAAAAGTGGCGTTCTTGCAGGAGCGGTCATGTGCGCATTCTTGCTGAGTTCCTGCGCGCCTAATGGAGCAATGACCCGAAAGGGCAATACCGGCGCAGACCGGTTCCAGTATGATTCTGGGGAAGAAGAATTTATATATAATGATGATCATGACAATACTGCCCGCGGCAGGGATGACAATGTATATGACAGGGGACGGGTTCGCTCTGAAGGGCGGCAGTACAGGGAAAGGTCTGAACCTGAACGATATGATGATGTCAGGGGATACAACAGGTCAAGTGACAGGATGAATGCTGATGGATACAATAACATGGGTGATGAACAGTTCTTCTCTCAAAACCCCCGCATTCAAAGTGACATTCCTGAAAAACGGGACAGTTTTTATCAGAAAGGAAACGCAAGCTGGTATGGACGGGAATTTCATGGAAGACTTACCGCTTCGGGTGAACGATTTGACATGAAACAGTATACAGCAGCGCACAGGTCTCTGCCTTTTGGTACAGTGGTGCTGGTGGAAAATCTTGACAATGGCCGAAAAGTTAAAGTAAAGATAAACGACAGGGGCCCTTTCAAAAAGGATCGGATACTGGATGTATCCCATGTGGCTGCTGCGGAACTTGGTATGCTTAAAACTGGTGAAGCCATGGTGGGAATAACGGTTCTTGGCAAAAAAGATAACCGTGATAACCTGGAGCAGCACAGAAGACCGGATGAGGTTGAGCCTGTTTTCGGTCGGGACAGTTATAACGCTTCAGATCATATGGATAGTGTCAGCAGTCCATACCAGATACAGGTTGGGGCATTCTATTCACAGGTAAATGCTGATAAACTACGGGATGAAGTTTCTTCAATGTTTAATAAACCGGTTATTGTTGTTAGAGAGGGATACCTGTATAAGGTGCGCATTACCAATCTGAAGTCAAAATACGAGGCTGAAGACTTCAAAAGAGATTTACAGGCGCGTGACATACCTTCATATCTTGTGGAAGAAAGACGATAAATGTAAAAAACCGGAGATATCCTCCACTATTGTATATTATTTTATTGAAAAAAAGTTTAATTGCTGTATTCTTACTATAAAGCATCTCCATTCAGGGATGCTTTATTATATGATCAGGGGTCGTTATTGCCGGAAAGGAGCCGAAAGTTATTTATTTAACAAAGGTTGGTCAAAAAAAATACTGCTGGTAAAAAAAAGTTGACAAAAAAAGACCATGTTTTGATACTACATCGTCCTGATGCCCACGTAGCTCAGTCGGTAGAGCATTTGCATGGTAAGCAAAAGGTCACCAGTTCGATTCTGGTCGTGGGCTCATTGTGTAACATATCTGTGAAGACGTAGTGACTTAGCGAGGGCATGCCGGCTTGCTCAGGTGCGGCACGTCATTTTACATTTTATGCAGAATAAAATACTTGACGAAAAGTGTCCCCGTATTAGCGTGCTCTAGCCTGAGCGGTTGATTACGGTATCATTTTTAAAAATATGACTGATCCAGGATGTAAGCCATGCGTGATATAATATTGCTGCAATGCAAGGAATGCAAAGAAAAGAATTACGTAACGAAAAAGAACAAGAAGAACCAGACCGGGAAACTTGAGATGAAGAAGTATTGTAAAAGATGCAATACGCATACAATGCACAAAGAAACGAAGGCATAAGGGTTCGGGGTACACGTTGTGTTTAAAAAAACAGTGACATTTGTTAAAGAAGCCAGGGACGAGCTGGGAAAGGTTACCTGGCCTGAACGTGACGAGGTGACAAGTTTTACCATAGTGGTAGTAGTGACTGTGGTAATAGTATCCCTCTTTCTGTGGGCAGTTGATACCACTCTTATGTCTTTAATTCAGTCGGTGATGTGATAATCATGTCAAAGGGATGGTTTGTAATACATACGTACTCAGGTCACGAAAACAAGGTGAAGCTAACGCTTGAGAAGAAGGTGCAGAATCTTGGTTTTGATGATAAAATTCTTCAGGTTAAAATACCCACTGTTGATGTTACTGAGGTCAAAGAAGGGAAGAAAAGGGTAAAAACGAAAAAAATATTCCCTGGATATGTTCTTGTTGAAATGGTACTTGATGATGAGACGTGGAGCCTTGTGAAGAACACCCCGGGCGTTACCAACTTTGTGGGAGCGTACGGATCGGGTAAGCCCCGTCCTCTTTCTATAAATGAGGTTAGCTCCCTGTTTGATCAGATGGGTGAACAGAAAGCGAAAGAGAAAGCATCAGCTGTAATGGAATTCTCTGTTGGTGAACATGTAAAGGTAATTGATGGTCCTTTCAGTAATTTTACCGGTATTATTGAAGAAGTGCATCCGGAAAAAGGAAGACTGAGGGTGAAAGTTGAGATTTTTGGCAGGGGAACTCCTGTTGAACTGGATTTCTTACAGGTTGGGAAAATATAGACTGGAAATATATACTTTAATAATCAGAAAAGGTAGTTGAAGATGGCACCAAAGAAAAAGAAAATAATGACTCAGATTAAACTCCAGATCCCCGGTGGTCAGGCAAATCCCGCTCCACCAGTTGGACCTGCTCTTGGTCAGCATGGTTTAAACATAATGGAGTTCTGCAAGGCATTTAATGATAGAACAAAAGACCAGCAGGGGTTGATTCTGCCGGTTATTATTACCGTATACGAAGACAGGTCATATAACTTTATAATCAAGACTCCACCTGCGGCAGTGTTGATTAAGAAGGCATTAAAGATAGAAAGCGGGTCAAGTGAACCAAACAAGGAAAAGGCCGGAAAAATAACCCGGGCCCAGCTTGAAGAGATCGCGAATATAAAGATGCCCGACTTGAATGCGGTAGATATTGACGCGGCAGTAAAGATCATTGCCGGCACTGCACGTTCAATGGGTGTTGATGTAGCAGAGTGACACCGGTATTATTCAGATAAATGAAGTTTTGAGGTTTGATTATGAATCGCGGAAAAAAAATCACTGATGCACGAAGTAAAGTAGATAAAACAAAACTGTACCCTCTTGATGAAGCGATTGGTTTGTTAAAAGAGAATGCCTTCGCGTCTTTTGATGAATCTGTTGAGATGTCAGTCAAAATAGTTCACAAAAGCTACCAGAATATACGTGGTTCTGCGGTGCTTCCTAATGGTACTGGTAAAGAAGTAAAAGTTCTGGTAATATGTAAAGGTGACAAGCAAAAAGAGGCCACAGAAGCTGGTGCTGATTATGTGGGTGCCGAAGATATTATTGAAAAAATCAAGGAAGGCTGGATTGATTTTCAGGCTGTGGTGGCCACTCCTGACATGATGAAAGAAGTTGGAAAGCTGGGACCTGTTCTTGGCAGAAAAGGTCTAATGCCTAAACCGAAAGCCGGTACTGTTACCGATGACGTAAAAGGTGTGGTAAAAGAGCTAAAGGGTGGCCGTGTAGAATACAGGGCTGACAAAACAGGTGTAATTCACATGGGCATTGGCAAAAAAACCTTTGATGATGGAAGCCTGGTGGAAAACATCAAAACATTTTACAGCCAGGTAGTAAAAGATAAACCTTCAGATGCGAAGGGTAATTATATAAGATCGGTTCATATATGCTCAACCATGGGACCCGGAATAAAAATTAATCATAAGGGGATTGAAAGGTAATGGCTAAACAGTATAAAATAGATGCGGTTACTGATCTTGTCAACAGGCTGAAAGAAAAGCAGAATATTATCCTTACTGATTATTCAGGTATTAAGGTTGAAGATCTACACGCATTACGACGCTCACTCGGCGAAAAAGATATAGATTACAAGGTAGTTAAAAACAGTCTTTTCAGCAGGGCCTTGAAGGAAGTTGGTTTTCCGGACATCAATGAACATCTAACCGGGCCTATTGGTGTTGTATTTGCAAAGGAAGATCTCAGTGAAGCCGCACAGATTATGAAAAATTTCTCTAAAGAACAGGAGAATTTCAGTTATAATCTGGGCATAATGGATAATGTTATATACGGAAAGGATCAGTTAAAGAAAATTGCAGATCTGCCAACTAAGGACGAATTACTGGCACAGATCATGTCACTTCTAAACGGTCCGGCTTCAGGTATTGCGATGATGCAAAAACAGGTTATATCATCGCTGGCAAGAGGAATCAAGGCTGTTGCTGAACAAAACGAGCAGTCAGCTTAAGATATAGAATTTCAGGGCGAAAAAGGACTTTGTGTTCAGTAGGTACCAACGTCTTTTCTACCCCTTATAAGTTTTTGCGGCTACGTTCGTATTAACTTGAGAAATCACTAAGTATAAGGAGTAACAAAAAATGGCAAAATTGTCAGTACAGGAACTTTTGGATGCGATTAGCGAGTTAACGCTTCTGGAAGCATCAGAACTCGTTGAAGCAATGGAAGAAAAATTCGGGATTTCAGCTGCGGCACCAGTAGCAGTTGCAGCAGCAGGCGGCGCAGCAGGCGGCGCTGAAGCGGCTGAAGAAGAACAGACTGAGTTTGATGTTATTCTTACCGGTTTTGGAGAAAACAAGATTGCGGTTATTAAGGAAGTTCGTGCGATTACCGGACTTGGCCTTAAAGAAGCGAAAGAGCTTGTTGAAGCTGGTGGAAAAGCAGTAAAAGAAAAAGTTGCCAAAGATGAGGCTGCAAAGGTTAAAGAACAGCTTGAAGGAGCTGGCGCGACAGTTGAACTTAAATAAAAGTGTTGCAAATTTAATTTGAAAAAGTATCAAAAAATTGGTATACTAACACCGAAAGGTTTGGTTGTTCATCGACCAGGCCTCTCGGTGTATTGTTTTTATCACAAAATTTTTTCTTCAAACGGCATTCAAAAGCGTTGAAAAAGCCATTCATTGCACACCAAATTAAAAAAGTAGAACGATTACAGGGTATTCGTCGCACATCATGTGAAAAAATCTTTAATACGTCTTCTGAGGCGTGTCTATACATTCAGGAAAATATATTATCGGGAAAAAGTACATGCAGAAACAAAAGAAAGTAATCAGTTTCGGAAAGATTGATCCAGGTATTACGCTTCCAAATCTTATTGATAATCAGGTCAGTTCTTATAAGTGGTTCCTGCAGCCGGACGTATCTGCGAACAAACGGAAGACTCAGGGACTGCAGGCCGTATTTACCGATACTTTCCCAATTGAAAGTCCACATGAGGATGTGGTTCTTGAATTCATTGAATACGAGTTCGGGGAACCCAAGTATTCTGAACTGGAATGCAAAGAGCGTGATGTCACTCATGCCACTCCTTTAAAGGCAACGATACGGCTTATAAAGAAAGACAGTATGGAAGTGCGTGAACAGTCTGTGTATATGGGTGATATCCCATTGATGACTGAAAGCGGGACATTTATTATCAATGGAGCAGAACGTGTGGTTGTGAATCAGCTGCACAGGTCTCCTGGAATATTCTTCTTTTACGAGGAAAATGAAAGAACGTATAATGTAAGGGTAATACCCGATAGAGGTTCCTGGCTTGAATTTGAGATGGATACCAAGGGGCTTATCGTTTGCCGAATTGACCGAAAAAAGAAGTTTCCGGTTACCATACTGATTAAAGCTCTCGGGTTTGAAACAAATGAAGAAGTAATAAAGCTTTTTTATGATACTAAAAAAATAAAGCTTACAAAAGAAGAAGCTTACGAAAGTCTTAAAAACAGGCGTGTGGCAGCAGACGTAGTGAGCAGTGAAACCGGAGAGGTTATTCTTGATGCCGGTGAACGAATCACTATAGACTCAATTGATACGCTTAAAGATGAAAAGATAAAAGAAATTGAAGTAATTGAATTTCCTAACAATAAAGATGACGCATACTTGATAAACTCACTGGAAAAAGACGAATGTAAGAGTTCTGAGGAAGCACTTTTAAAGCTTCACCAGATTGTTCGTCCAGGTGAGCCATCTAATGTTGAAAACGCCAACAACGAACTTTACAGGTTATTCTTCAACCCCAGGACATACAGTCTTGGTGGGGTTGGCAGGTATAAAATTAACCGGAAGTTCGGCTTCGAGATGGAAGATCGAAAAGAGGATACTCTTGTTACAGATGATATTGTAGCCACTGTTAAGTACATGTTATACCTGATCGCGGAGGTTGAAGGGTATGGCGTGGATGATATTGATCACCTTGGCAACAGGCGAGTCCGTTCAGTAGGCGAACTTATTATGAACCAGGTGAAACTGGGGTTTCAGAGGATGGAGCGTGTCATTAAGGAGCGTATGACCATTCAGGATCTTGATGTTGTGACTCCACAGGCATTGATAAGTATTAAGCCTATTACGGCTGTTATTAACGAATTTTTCGGTTCAAGCCAGTTGTCACAATTTATGGATCAGACAAATCCCCTGTCAGAGCTCACACATAAGAGAAGGCTGAATGCCCTTGGCCCGGGGGGGTTGACAAGGGAAAGAGCGGGTTTTGAAGTAAGAGATGTTCACCCATCCCATTATGGACGAATGTGTCCCATTGAGACACCTGAAGGTCCGAATATCGGGCTAATCCTTTCAATGAGTACATATTCACGGATAAATGACTACGGCTTTCTTGAGACACCTTACAAGGTGGTAAAAAAAGGCGTTGTTACCAATGATATACAGTATCTTACTGCCGACCAGGAAGACAGGCATTTTATCGCACAGGCAAACGCGGAAATTGATGATAATAGAAAGTTTGTTAAAACAATTATTCCCTGCCGGCACAGGGGTGATTTTCCGTATAAAAAACCTGACGAGATTCAGTATATGGACGTGTCACCACAGCAGATATTTTCTGTGTCCACCTGCCTTATACCTTTTCTCGAACA
>Ga0102938_10000884_pt1 | contig 22558 bp, 19 predicted proteins | sample SalPonR2_B_D2_MG_FD_84516 | JGI IMG/M metagenome (GOLD analysis project Ga0102938, IMG submission 84516) | Salt pond soil microbial communities from South San Francisco under conditions of wetland restoration - Salt Pond MetaG R2_B_D2_MG | ecosystem: Environmental > Aquatic > Marine >... | reverse complement strand
CCGTCTGGGCGAAGAAGTCGAGACCGTGCTCGACGCCGGAGCCGACTGGGTGCATTTCGACGTGATGGACAATCACTACGTGCCCAACCTGACGATCGGGCCCATGGTGTGCAAGGCACTGCGCGACTTCGGCATTACCGCGCCCATCGACGTGCACCTGATGGTCAAGCCGGTCGACCGCATCATTCCCGATTTCGCCGCCGCCGGCGCCAGCGTGATCAGCTTCCACCCCGAAGCCACCGAGCACGTGGACCGCACGCTGGCCTTGATCGGCGAGCAGGGCTGTCGGGCAGGGCTGGTGTTCAATCCGGCCACCTCGCTGGACGTGCTCGAATGGGTCATCGACAAGGTCGACCTGGTGCTGATCATGTCGGTCAACCCGGGTTTTGGCGGTCAGAAGTTCATTCCGGCGGCACTGGACAAGCTCAGGCGAGCCCGCCGGATCATCGACGAATCCGGACGCGATATCCGGCTGGAAATCGACGGCGGAGTGAAGCCGGACAATGCGCGCGAAGTCATCGCCGCCGGCGCCGACACGCTGGTGGCCGGCTCGGCGATCTTCGGCGCCGACGATTACGCCGAAGTCATCGCCCGGATGCGCGCCTCCGGATCGGTCTGATTCTGAAACCGTGTCTGCCGTTGCCGAGTGCAGCTGCGTCATCTTCGAAATAATGGAAATCAAATTCAAAGTCGTTTCGCCCCGCGCTGCGCGCTTGCGGACGACTTCCTTTTGCCAATCGCGACAAAAGGAAGCAAAAACGCTTTTTACAGGCGGCAGAACGCCTGGCTGCAAATACGATCGATTGGGTGGTTTGGTGTCAGACCTTGTCTTCGCTGACTCCTGAACCCCGGCGCTTTCCCAATTCGAATGGATTGGGTGGCGCAGCTATCTGAAGTGCAAGATGTTGAACGATGTGGCGAATTCGTTCAGAACCGACAAGCAGCGTAGGCGAAGCGCACCGGGACCGTTGCCATGCGGCCCGCATTTCTTCGAAAGGCAAGCCAGGTTTCCCGGAACCCTGAAACCGGAACCCCGAAACCGTTTTTTACTGAATGTATCCCAGCGACCGAAGCTGCTCGATGGCCTCGTTGTCCAGCTCGGCACGCTCGCTGGAGGCATTGCCTTCGCGATAGTCCTGCATGCGGTCGACGAGCCAGATGCGCAGTGATTCGTGCAGTTCGTCGAGTTCGACCGATTGGATCTGTTGGCCCCAGGTTTCGTCTATCCGGTAAAGCCGCTGCTCGCCGTCGGATTCGACGTACTTGTAGTTCTCGAAGTACGCCGCCAGCGCTTCGTCGTCGAAGTGCTCGGGTCGGAATTCGGTCTGCGACGAGCGTTGTTCGACTTCCGACAGATAGACCGTGGGCGTCTCCGATTTACCGAGCGCCAGCAGGTTGCGGCCCGGCAGGTTTCCCGCGTCCAGCCCGGCCAGCGCCAGGATGGTGGGCGCGATGTCGATCAGACCGACGGTTTCAGCTACGCGCTGTCCGTTGCCGCGCGTGCGGAAGTCGCGGATGATGATGGGCACGTGCAGCACGGTCTGTTCCAGCGTCGGCCCGTGGCCGAAATAGTCGTTTTCGCCCAGCCCCTGGCCGTGGTCGGCCAGATAGATCACGACTGAATTTTCAAGCAGGCCCCGGTCGCGGAGCGCTTCGATGAAGGAGCCTGCCCGACGGTCGGCCTCGGCCGCTTCGCCGGCATACAGCGCGGCCAGCGCGGCCAGTTCGTCGGGTCGGCCGGCCAGCAGGTCCTGTGATTCGTTGTACAGGGTCTCGACACTGATGCCGTCGGTCAACGCTCCGTCGTAGCCGTCCGGCATCGGCGGGGTGTATTCGGTGGGCAGGTGCGGGGAGTGCACGTCGTAGAAGTGGAGCAGCATGAAAAGCGGCGTCTGGCCGTCCTGTTCGCCGATCCAGTCCAGCGCCATGTCCAGGGTCTCGGCGTCGGGCCGTTTGAATTCGCGCCCGTCCTCGGCGCGATCGCTGGCGAAGTCGAAGCCTCGATCCAGGCCGGCGATGAAGTTCATGGCGCCCAGGCTCAGGATGGATGCGCTGGCGTAGCCGATTGCATCCAGGTCTTCGGCAATCGCGGGGACGTCCTCGGCCAGGCGGTGAACGTTGGCCCGGACGCCGTGGTGTCTCGGCATAAGTCCGGTCAGCATTGTGGCGTGTACCGGAATCGTGATGCCCATGGGGGTGACGGCTCGGGTGAACAGGGTGCCGTCGGCGGCCAGCGCCGAAGCGGTCGGCGTCTCCACCTGCGTTTCGCCGTAGGGGGCAAGCGCATCGGCCCGCAGCGTGTCGATGCTGATGACGAAAATATTCGGCGGTTCGGGCTCGCCGCCGCAGCCGACCAGTACCAGCAGCAAGCCGGAGATTGTCGTTTTGCGCAGGGAATCGAATTTGCGAATCATGATGTGCTCGAATTGGGGACGACAGTAAGCGGCGGGCAGTCCGGGACACCCGAATCCGCTATTCGAGCGCGCCCGCACAAGCGGATTCAGGTATTCGACTGCAATTGTTTCGATTGTATCCGCGAGCGGTCGAGTATGCGCGGGGAAGAGCCGTTCCGCTACAATTGCCGCTTGCCCTGAAACACCCGGGAAATCTCTTGGACCGCGAACAGTTCCAGCAATTCAGGACCGAAGGCTACAACCGCATTCCGGTGTGGCGCTCGGTGGCTGCCGACCTCGATACGCCGCTTTCGGTCTACCTGAAGCTGGCCGACGGACCGAACGCGTTCCTGCTTGAATCGGTCGAGGGCGGCGAGAACTGGGGCCGTTATTCGATGATCGGTCTGCCCTGCAGGCGCGCCTATCGCGCCAACGGTCGATGCTTCGAAGTTCTGGATCACGGCCGGGTGGTGGAGACCCGGGAAAACGTCGATCCGCTGGCTGAGATCGAGCATGTGCAGGCGGCGGTTCGCACGCCCGAGATTCCCGGCCTGCCCAAGTTCTGCGGCGGGCTGGTGGGCTATTTCGGTTACGAGACCGTGGGCCTGATCGAACCGCGCCTGGATTTCTCGGCCAAACCCGATGCGCTGGGTGTGCCCGAGATCCTGCTGCTGGACGTAGACGAACTTGCCGTGTTCGACAACCTGAGCGGTCGCCTCTACCTGATCGTTCACGCCGATGCGGCTTCCGATTCGGGTTTCGAGGATGCCGAGCGGCGGCTGGACCAGCTTTCTCATCGGCTGCGCTCGGGATCACCGGGTTATCCGCCGGCGATCGAATTGCCGATTCCCGACGAGGAAGACTTCGATTACGGTTTCAGGCGACCCGACTTCGAACAATCCGTGGAAAGGATTCGCGAATATATCCTGGCCGGCGACACCATGCAGGTGGTATTGAGTCAGCGCATGAGCGTGGATCTGGCCGCCAGACCGCTGGACGTCTACCGTGCGTTGCGTGCGTTGAACCCGTCGCCGTACATGTATTTCTTCGATTTCCAGAATGACGGGCGGAGTTTCCAGGTCGTCGGGTCGTCTCCGGAGGTGCTGGTACGCGTCGAGGACGGCGAGGCGCTTGTCAGGCCCATCGCCGGGACGCGACCGCGTGGCGCCACCGACGCCGACGACCGTGAACTGGCTCAGGAACTGCTGTCCGATCCCAAGGAGCGGGCCGAGCACCTGATGCTGATCGACCTGGGGCGCAACGACATTGGACGAATCGCGAAAGTGGGCAGCGTGGAGCTCACCGATCGCATGGTGATCGAGCGTTATTCGCACGTGATGCACATCGTCAGCCAGGTGCGCGGAGAGATCGAGCCCGGCATGAGCGTGATCGACGTGCTGCGCGCCACGTTTCCGGCCGGCACGCTTTCCGGCGCCCCCAAGGTGCGCGCGATGGAGATCATCGCTGAGCTCGAGCCGGTCAAGCGCGGCATATATGCAGGCGCGGTGGGCTGGATGAACTGGCACGGCGATGCCGACTTCGCGATCGCGATTCGCTCGGCGCTGGTCGCCGACGGTCGCATTCATCTTCAGGCCGGCGCCGGAATCGTCGCCGACTCCGACCCGTCTCGCGAATGGGAGGAAACCATGAACAAGGGCAGGGCGCTCATTCGGGCGATTGCCGAGGCAAGCCGGGGGATTCGATGAACGGCGCGATGAATGTCCTGATGATCGACAACTATGATTCGTTCACCTACAACCTCGTCCAGTACCTGGGCGAGTTGGGTGCGCAGGTCAACACGATCCGCAACGATGCGATCGACGTCGCGGGCATTCGCGAACTCAAGCCCGATGCGATAGTGTTGTCACCGGGGCCGTGCACACCCAACGAAGCCGGCGTCTGTCTGGATGTGGTTGCAGAGCTGGGCGGCAAGCTTCCCATTCTCGGTGTTTGCCTGGGCCACCAGGCGATCGGTCAGGCACTCGGGGGCAAGGTGGTGCGCGCCCGCAATGTCATGCACGGCAAGACATCGATGATGCACCACAACAACGAAGGCGTCTTCAACGGCCTCGACAATCCATTCGAGGCGACGCGCTACCATTCGCTGGTGGTGGATCGCGACAGCCTGCCCGATAGCCTGATCGAGACGGCCTGGAGCGCGTTCGACGAAAATCCCGGCAATCGGGACGAAATCATGGGCGTTCGCCATCGCGAGTGGCCTCTGGAAGGCGTCCAGTTCCACCCCGAGTCCATCCTGACCCGGCACGGACACGATCTTCTCAGAAATTTTCTTGCCCGGATCTGAGGCCGGCCGGGAAACGTGGGTCGGGCCGGTCGGACGGGGTTCAAGGTTCAAGGTTCGAGGTTCGAGATTCGAGGTTTAAGGTTCGAGGTTTCAGGTTTCAGGTTTCAGGTTTCAGAATTAAGGGTCGAGTTAAAAGAGGATTGGGTTCCAAGGCGCTTCAGGTCGTGTTACGTGGAAACGATCAAGGGTTCAAGAATTTTCCTCTAACCCTTAACCCTTAACCCTTAACCCCAAGACCCAAGCCTCATAAATAGATAACCAAGTTCAAAAAAACGGAAGCGTCATGACAACCCCGATTCAGCAGGCAATCAAACACGTCGCCATCGGCAAGGATGTACCTTTGCCACTGATGCAGGACGCCATGCACCAGGTGATGGCGGGGGATGCGACGCCGGCGCAGATCGCGGGCCTGCTGGTCGGACTGGCCGCCAAGGGCGAGACCGTGGAAGAAATCGTCGGCGCCGCGCGCGTCATGCGCGAGGTGGCCAGTGGCGTCACCGGCTTGCCCGGCCCGCTGACCGATATCGTCGGCACCGGCGGCGACGGGGCATCGCTGTTCAACGTATCGACCGCCTCCGCATTCGTCGCTGCCGTTGGCGGGGCCGTTATTGCCAAGCATGGCAATCGTTCGGTGTCGAGCAAATCAGGGGCGGCCGACGTGCTCGAAGCGGCAGGCGTGAAGATCGAGCTTTCCTCCGAGCAGGTTCGTGACGGCGTGGCGCGACTGGGTGTGGGGTTTTTGTTCGCGCCCATGCACCACAGTGCGATGCGCCATGCGATCGCGCCGCGCAAGGAGCTGGGCGTACGTACGTTGTTCAACCTGCTCGGGCCGTTGACCAACCCGGCCGGCGCCACGCGCCAGGTGCTGGGTGTTTTCGATCGGCGCTGGCTGGTGCCGCTGGCCGAGGCGCTTGGCGAGCTGGGTAGTGAGCACGTGCTGGTGATTCATTCGATCGATGGTCTTGACGAATTTTCCATCGCTGCGCCAACCGACGTTGCCGAATTGCGCGCCGGGCGGGTCACCGAGTGGCGATTCGACCCTGCTGATGTCGGTGTTTCGGGTTCGCTGGATTCGCTCAAGGTCGAGGACGCCGCCGGCAGCCTGGCGCTGATTCGCGAGACCCTGGGCGGCGAGCCGGGCCCGGCGGCGGATATCATCGCGCTCAATGCCGGTGCGGCGCTTTACGTGGCCGGTCAGGCCGAGACGATGGAGCTCGGCATTGCCCAGGCGCGCGGCATTCTCAATGGCGGCACGGCGCTGGATCTGCTGCAGGCCTATGCAGACTGGAGCCAGCAGGCATGAGTACGCCGTCGGTCCTGCAGAAGATCATCGCGACCAAGCGCGAGGAAGTGGAAACGCGGCGGCAGCAAGTCGCGCGCGCGAAGCTGGAGCTCGAAATTGCCGCGCTGGAGAGACCCAGGGATTTCCACGCCGCGCTGCGCGATCGCGTCACGGCCGGGCGTCCGGCCGTCATCGCCGAATTCAAGCGCGCCTCGCCGTCGGCCGGATGGATTCGTCGGCATGCCGACGCAGCCGAGGTTGCCCGTGCCTACGCGGCCGGCGGCGCGGCGTGCATGTCGGTACTGACCGATGTCGAGTATTTCCGCGGAAGCGACGACGACCTGAAGACCGCGCGCGCAGCCTGCGGGCTACCGGTGATCCGCAAGGATTTCGTGATCGATGAATATCAGGTTTTCGAAACCAGGGCACTGGGTGCCGATGCAATGCTGTTGATCGTGGCCGCACTCGACGACGCCCGCTTGCGGGACTTCTCGGCGCTGGGCGCTGAGTTGGGATTGTCGGTGCTGGTCGAGGTGCACGATCGGGCGGAGCTGGACCGAGCGCTGGCCGTGCCCGGCAACATTCTCGGCATCAACAACCGCGATCTGCATCGCTTTGTCACGCGCCTGGAGACCAGCGAGGAGTTGGCGGGCCTGGTGCCCGAAGATCGAGTGGTGGTGGCCGAAAGCGGCATCCACGACCGTGCCGACATCGAGCGCCTGCAGGCCGGCGGCATCAATGCTTTCCTGATAGGCGAGGCGCTGATGAAGGGCGAACACCCTGCCGTCGTGCTGCAAGCGCTGGTCGGGTCGGATCAGGCCTGAATAGCTTTAAAGGCAAAGTGTTTTGCCAACCGAGTAGAAAATCCGGAAACTGAAAATCGGTGTCAATCCGTGTAATCTGTGGAGAGATTTTCCAGAACAGGACCATGACCGAACTGACTTCCCAATACCGTGAACTTGTAGCTCGTCTCCGGGGCGCTTTCGATTCCGGCCGCACCCGACCGCTGAAGTGGCGCCGTGCGCAGCTGGATGCGATGGAGCGAATGCTCGAGGAAAACGAGCAGAAAATCAACCAGGCGCTGCAAGACGACCTCGCCAAGCCGGCCCAGGAGGTGGTGCTCGGCGAGACGTCGCTGGTGTTCAGCGAAATTCGCCATGCCCGCGCCCGAATGGAGCGTTGGTCGCGGCCGCGCAAGGTGCCGACCCCGCCCGTGGCTCAGCCGGGTCGCAGCTTCATCCAGCCCGATCCGCTGGGCGTTGCGCTGATCATCGGCGCCTGGAACTATCCGATACAGCTGGTGCTGGCGCCGCTGGTGCCGGCCATTGCCGCAGGCAACTGCGCGGTGCTCAAGCCTTCCGAGGTGACGCCCGGTGCGTCCAGGGTGCTGGCGGAGCTGGTGCCGAAGTATCTCGACGCTGAAGCGTTCGCGGTCGTCGAGGGGGCGGTGCCGGAAACCACGGCCCTGCTGGAACAGAATTGGGATCACATCTTCTACACCGGCGGCGCCGCTGTTGGGAAAATAGTGATGAAGGCGGCCGCCGAGCACCTGACGCCGGTGACGCTGGAACTGGGCGGAAAAAGCCCGGCGATCATCGATCGTGGCGCCGACCTCAAGTCGGCCGCGCGCCGGCTGGCCTGGGGGAAAACGCTGAATGCCGGCCAGACCTGCATCGCGCCCGACTACGTGCTGGTCTCCCCCGAGCAGAAAAGCGCGCTCATAGAGGCGCTGCGCGAGCAGTTCCGGGCCATGCTGGGTCCGGATCCGCTGGCCAGCGACGATTACGCTGCAGTGGTCAACGAAAAGCACTTCGAACGGCTCTCGGCGCTGCTGCGCCAGGGCCGGGCGGTCATCGGCGGCCAGGCCGAGACGGCGACGCGCAAGATCGCGCCGACCGTGCTGACCGACGTAGAGCTGGATTCCGACCTCATGCGCGAGGAGATCTTCGGGCCGATCCTGCCGATTGTCGAAACCCGCGACCTCGACAGCGCGATCGAGTTCGTGCGGCGCGGCGACAAGCCGCTTTCGGCTTACCTGTTCACGAAATCGTCGTCTTCGGAGAAGAAATTCCTGCGCGAACTGGCCTGCGGCAGCGTCTGCATCAACGACGTGATGATGTTCATGTCGGTGCCGGAACTGCCGTTCGGCGGCGTGGGCAACAGCGGGATGGGTCAGTACCACGGCCAGGCCGGATTCGAGCGTTTCAGCCACATGAAATCCGTGATCAAGCGGGGACGTTTCCCCGAAGTGACGATCCGCTTCGCGCCGTACAGCGGGCTCAAGACCCGGCTTTTGAAGTGGTTCGCGTGATGGCCGGGCCTGCCACGAAAAACCCCGCTCGCGATTTTTGGGTTTAAAATGGCGGAATAGCCGGTCGATCCAGGGGCGTTGGCGCGCACAGGAACATGTAACCGGTTTTCATCCCTGTCGTTCAGCTTTGTTTTTGATTTGGAGTTATGTCATGTCCGACCTGTCAAGTCACGGTCGAAGCGTAGCTTTTTTCCTGTTGACGGCGGCGATTTTCGTCGCGTCGACTGTCGCTCGAGCCGAGTGCGTCGCCGATCCCACCGGTAACGGCGCCATTTTCTACCACCCCGACGGCACGTCCATGGGGCACTGGGACGCGACCCGCATCCTGTATTACGGGCCGGATGGGTCGCTGAACTGGGACCGCCTGCCGCAAATGGCGGCTTATCGCGGCAGCCTGACCGACAGCCTGTCGAGTTCATCGAACGCCGGCGCGACCATCCATGCCACCGGAACGCGCACCTGGAAAGGCGCCTTCGGGCTGGATGAGCAGGGCCGAGAGATCGTTTCCGCCAACGGCACTACCAATACAATCATGGAAGATGCTGTCGAATGCGACATGGGCACCGCGCTGGTCCAGACCGGCTCCCTGATCGAGCCCGGCACTGCGGTTTTCGTCGCGGATGCCGAAAACCGCTATGCCGATGTCGAAGAAATTGCGCTGGAGGTGGTCGAGTCCGGGGTGGATATCCTGCTCGGCGCCGGCGAGGAATTGCTGCTGCCCAAGGGCGTAAAAGGACATTTCGGCACGGGCGTGCGCAGCGACGGCCGCAACCTTGTCGAGGAGGCCAGAACTCGCGGCTACGCCGTGGTCTATTCACGTGAAGCGATGCAGGCATTGCCGCCCGAGGTCGACAAGGTGCTGGGCGTGTTCAACATCGAAGATACTTTCCACGACCGTCCGGAAGAGGAACTCCGCCGAGCCGGTTTGCCGAACTACCTCGAGAGCGCGCCGACGGTCGCCGAGATGACAGAATTTGCGCTGGCGCGCATCGGGGCCAATCCAAACGGCTTTCTCGCCGTAGTCGAGGAAGAGGGCACCGACAACTTCTGCAACAAGATGAACGCATCGGGTTGCCTGTCGGCCATGAAGCGGGCCGATGACGCTTTTGCCACGCTGCTGGATTTCATCGACGAAAACCCGAATACCTTCCTGGTCACGACCAGCGACAGCAATGCCGGGGGAATCCAGGTCAGCGACCTGGCTTCGGCGGATGAACCGGTGCCGGCAAGCGAACCCAAGACCGGTGCCGCGCTGGACGGGATCGACGGCACCGAAACCATGCCGTTCATCTCGGCGCCGGACAGGACCGGCAAGACCTTCCCGTTCGCGATCGTCTGGGCCACCGGCGACGACATCGGGTCCGGCGTGATCGCCCGGGGCGCGGGGCTTAACGCCGAAATGCTTGTACCGTCCTCGGGCGTTGCCAATACCGATATCTACCGTATGCTTTATTTCACGCTGTTCGGCCGGCTGATTCCGAAGAACGATACACTTGATTGAGCCCACGCCCGACATGTAGCGTATCGAACCAGCGAACCAGCGAACCAGCGAACCAGCGAACCGGCCAATCAGCCAATCAGCCAACCAGCAAACAAGCGAACAAGCGAACCAGCCAACATGTCCATTCCGCGATTTCATCTCGCCCTTCCGGTCACCGACCTGGTAGAGACCCGTGTTTTCTATGAACAATTGATTGGCTGCAAGCCCGGCCGTGAATCCAGCCGCTGGGTTGATCTGGACTTTTTCGGACACCAGCTGGTTCTTCACCTGGTCGAGCCGGAAGATCATCCGGCGGCGGTGACCAACGCCGTAGACGGCCACGATGTGCCGGCCGGTCATTTCGGGCCGATTCTCGAATGGGATGACTGGGAAGCGCTCGCCGATCGCCTGCGAGGACGAGGCATGGAATTCGTTATCGAGCCGTACCTGCGCTTCGAGGGCAAAGCCGGTGAGCAGGGCACGTTTTTCATCCGCGATCCCAGCGGCAACCACCTCGAGTTCAAGACGTTCCGCAACATCGAAATGCTGTTCGCCAGGGACCTCGATCGCGAGGACTAAAAGCCGGACTTCGGGCTTTCCCGGTCAGCGCGATCGAAGTCCGTAAAGCGAGAGCGCGGTCGCGGCCAGCGCAGCGATACCGCTGGTGCCCAGCAATGCCAGCACTATAGTCTCGGTTGTCGTGCCGGAAGTAACACCTGCCGACGCGATGGGGGTTGTCCTGCCGGCACCGAGAATTGCGCCCACCACGCAGCCGAGCCAGTTGCCGTAGGTCGCAAAAAGCCAGCTTCCGAGCAGCAGGCGTTTGCGCTTTCCAGCCAGGTCGAAGTGCTCCCAGACCGCAGCAATTGCAATCAGCAGCGTACCGCCGAGCAGCCCTATCGTATGGGCCGACAGGGCCAGCCCCGGGAGCGTCGCCGAGGGCACCAGGATGCCGGTCAGAAGGGCCAGAAGGATCAGGATGAAGCCGTGGCGCATCATTGCTCGGTTCATGTCAGCGAGGTCTCTACGGCATCGCGGCCGTTCGATTCGAATGCGGACTGTAATATTATTCGCCGTTCTTGCGTCAATGCAACTCATACCATAGTGGCTACGCGAGCGTTTTCGCGCAGCCCATCGGGTTACCATCCACGCCCGGCCTGTCAAACCAACCAACCAGCAAACCAACATGTCACTTGTCTCTCTGATCGATCTCGAATTCTCCATTGGCGGCCCGCTGCTGCTCGACGGCGTGAATTTCAATATCGAGACCGGCGAGCGGGTGGCGCTTATCGGTCGCAACGGCGCCGGCAAGTCGACGTTGCTCAAGTTGATCGACGGTACGATCCCCGCCGACGGCGGTGAGATTCGATACCAGTCCGGTGTGCGGGTCGCACGGGTGGCTCAGGAAGTACCCGAGGGCGAGACCGGCACCGTGTTCGACGTGATCGCACGCGGGCTGGGTGAATTGGGTGACTTGATCCGCGAATACCATGCGGCGGCCGAGCAGGCCTTCGACGCCGAGCGTCTGGGGGCGTTGCAGGAACGCATCGAGGCATCCGGTGGATGGGACGCCGATCGGTTGATAGAAACCGTGGTCGAGCGTCTGGCGCTGGACGCAGATGCCGAATTCTCGCAGCTGTCCGGCGGCCTCAAGCGCCGCGTGCTGCTGGGCCAGGCCCTGGTCACGCACCCCGAGGTGCTGCTGCTGGACGAGCCCACCAACCACCTGGACATCGAATCCATCGAGTGGCTGGAGCAGTTCCTGATCGACTACAGCGGCGCCATCGTGTTCATTACCCACGATCGCCGGTTTCTGCGCCGGCTGGCCACGCGTATCGTCGAGATCGACCGCGGCAAGCTCACCTCGTGGCCGGGCGACTGGAGCAATTACCTCAGAAGGCGAGAAGAACGGCTGCACGCAGAGGAACTCGACCATAAGCATTTCGACCGCAAGCTGGCCGAGGAAGAGGTCTGGATCCGTCAGGGCATCAAGGCGCGCCGCACGCGCAACGAAGGCCGGGTGCGCGCGCTGGAAGCCATGCGCCGCGAACGCGCCCAAAGGCGCGAGCAGGCCGGCCAGGTGCGCATGGCGGTCAGCGATGCGGGGCAATCCGGGAAAAAGGTCATCGACGCCGAAGACGTCTCGTTCGGCTACGACGGCGAACCCATCGTGCGCGATTTTTCGACCACGATATTCCGCGGCGACCGGATCGGCCTCATCGGTCCGAACGGCAGCGGCAAGTCGACGCTGCTGAAACTCCTGCTTGGCCAACTGGAGCCTGACTCGGGCGAGGTCAAACTCGGGACCCGGCTGGAAGTCGTTTACTTCGACCAGCACCGGTCGATACTACGCGACGACTGGACCGCGGCCGAAAACGTCGGCGAAGGACGCGATTTCGTGACCGTTGCCGGCAAGCAGAAGCACGTGATCGGCTACCTGGGCGATTTCCTGTTCACGCCGGATCGTGCCCGGGCGCCGATCGCCAAGTTCTCGGGTGGCGAGCGCAACCGCCTGCTGCTGGCCAAGCTGTTCGCCAAGCCCTCGAACCTGCTTGTGATGGACGAACCCACCAACGACCTCGACGCAGAAACCCTGGAACTGCTGGAATCGCTTCTGGCCGATTATCCGGGCACGTTGCTGCTGGTCAGCCACGACCGCGATTTCCTGGACAACGTGATCACCGCCTCGTTCGTGATGGAAGGGGGTGGCCGGGTGGGCGAGTACGTGGGCGGCTACAGTGATTGGAAACGTCAGGCGCAGACTGCCGAGATGCGCAGCAACGCGCCGAAATCCGAGAAGAAGAAGGGCGATGCCGCGCCCGCCCCCGAGAAGACGCGCGCCGACAAGCCGAAGAAGCTCAGCTACAAGCTCGCCCGAGAGCTTGAACAGCTGCCGGCGAAGGTCGAAGCGCTGGAATCAAGCATGGCCGAATTGACCGAGCGGCTGAACGATCCGGCGCTGTACCGCACCGACGCCGAAGAGATCGAGCGGGTAAATGCCGCAGTGGCATCGACTCAGGCTCAAATCGACGCCGCCTACGCGCGTTGGGATGAGCTGGAAAGCGGCTGAAATCAGCGATTGGTGCTCATGCCGAGCAGCAGGGCGACACCGGCGGCATAGAGCACCAGCAGCACCACGCTTTCGACCCCGACACCGGCCGGCCCTTCCTTTTCGCGCCGGATAAGGCCCAGCAGCAGCACCGCGGCCATCAGTAGCGTAAGCGCGGTCCAGAACACCACCGACTGAGGCATTGCATGGTAGATCGATCCGTCGCGGTACGCGATGTCGGACGCGGCGGTGAATAGCGTATCGAATGCATTTCCGCCGATGATGCCGCCCACGGCCAGCGTCAGCGCCCCGCGCCGCACGGCGGCCACCGAAGTCACCAGTTCGGGCAGCGACGTGGCGGTGGCGGTGAACAGCACGCCCACCGCGGTGAAGCTGAACCATGTGGTCTGGGCGATATTGGAAGCGGCGTGCTCCATGGTGTAACCGGCCGCGCCCAGCACCAGCATCAGCAATACAAACCGGATAGCAAGCGGCGTCAGCGCCGGCACCTTGTCCAGATCTTCCGGTTCGTCCTCGCGTGTCTCGATCGTGCGCCTTGGCAGCCACATCGGCTGGTTGTGGGCGGTGCGGATCATCCGCAGTCCATAGCCGTAGACCATCAGCATGATCGGGGTAATCGGGTGGATGCCCCACAACGTGATGTCGGGCAGCGTCGGCGCGATCAGAATCAGGCCCAACAATGCGATCAGGAGTCCGCTCTGCATCAGGTTTTCGGCCGACGCGGCGGCATGCTCCAGGTTGGCTCTCCGGTAGGCGAAGTCGGCAATCGCCAGCGCGGCAAACTGGACCGCGATGCCGCCCAGCGCGTTGCCCAGCGCGAGGTCGGCGTTGCCGTTCCAGGCTGCGACCACCGAGAGCACCGATCCGCCCAGCGATGTCGACGCTCCCAGCAGAACTGCGCCCGCAAGCGCCTCGCCGATGCCGGTGCGATCGGCAAGTTGGTCGACCACGCCGGTAATCAGGGTGCCGAACACGCCTATGGCCAGCGTGCACGCCAGGAATGCCAGAATGCTCTGGGAAAGCGTCCAGCTGGCCGGATCGATCATGCTCGGGTTTCCTCCGATTGCCGATGTACCGTGTGCGTCTGACTAAGGAACCTGAGGTACCCGGAATCAGGCACTCGACCTTTGGCTGAATTTACGGGAAAACTCTGAATGATATTGCGCGGAATCGTCAGCCACCCGGGTTCGCGTCTCAGTTTCCCTAGCGCGTGACCGGCATCAGCGTCAGCTCGACCCGCCTGTTCTGATCTCGTCCCGCGGACGTATTATTTGTAGCGACCGGATACTGCTCCCCATAGCCATAGGATTCGACGCGCACCGGCGCAACACCCTGGTTGATGATGTAACGGGCGACGGTTTCCGCCCGACGCCGGGACAGTTCGTGGTTGTATTCCGCGCTACCGGTCGAATCGGTGTGGCCGTCGACGATCAGCACCGTGCGGTCGAATTCCTGGACCACCAGCGCGACCGAATCCAGCACTTCGAAGAACTGCGGTTTCAGGCCGGCGGAATCGACATCGAAGGTCACGTTGCCGGGCATGTTCAGGATGATTTCGTCGCCCCGTCGGGTTACGCTGACGCCGGTGCCGCGAAGCTGTTCGCGCAGCGCCGCTTCCTGGCGGTCCATGTAATTGCCGACCGCGGCGCCCGCCAGCGCGCCCACGCCGGCGCCGATAGCCGCGCGTTTGAGCCGGTCGCCGCCGGAAACCGCGCCTATCACGGCGCCGACGCCGGCGCCGATCCCTGCGCCCGCCCCGGTGCGTGAAGTGCGCGGCTCACCGGTCCACGGGTCGGTGCTTGTCGCACATGCCGACAGCAACGCTGCCAGCAGCAGGGCGAGGGCAGTCTTTGCTGCGATTGGGTTTGGATGGTTCATGGTAGACCTCCGTTTGGATTTCGAACTCGTCGAATGTGGCGTGCTGCGCTGATGTTCGGCAACCGGCGCTGTACGTCGCCTGAATCGCCGGGTGCTCAGGCGATCAGGTCCTGGTAGTCGGCGTGACGCTTGATCCAGGCCGCAACATAGGGACATCGCGGCTTGACTCTCCAGCCCTGCTCGCGGCTGTAGTCAAGTGCGTGCCGGGTGATGGCGCCCGCGATGCCGCGCCCTTCGACCGGCGGCGGGACGTAGACGCGGTTCATTGAAATGACGTCGTCGTCCAGCGTGTAGTCGAGCACGCACTCGTGGCCGTCTACCGTGGTCTCGAAGCGCCTGCGCTCGGGATTGTGATGTATGTCGTAGGTCATGGTAAATCGTCCTCGAGAATACTGGCCGCAATTCGAATTCAAAAGCATTGCAAGAAGGCACGAAGGCACGAAGAAAATGCTATTTCATTCTCATTGAGGCCACGGTCTGGAAGCATTGCTGTCTTGGCTTCGTATCTTTCGTGCCAGGCTTTCAGGCTTTTCGGTCTGATCACTGTCCACCTGTCGCCTGATTGCAGAGGACACGAATACAGGTTCCCAGGTTATCGCAAATAGCGGGTGCGAATGGTCGCCGGGATGTCGTTGAGGCCGCGCAGCACTGGCCCGGCGTCCTCGGTCTCCACGTCCATGACCACGTAGCCCACGTCGGGCATTGTCTGCAGATACTGTCCGGCGATGTTGATGCCGCCCTCCGAGAACACGTTGTTGATGGCTTGCAGGACGCCGGGTTCGTTCTTGTGGATGTGCATGATGCGTCGGGCCGTGGCGTGATCGGGCAGCGTGACTTCGGGGAAATTGACCGCCCCGGCCGTAGAGCCGTTGTCCGAATAAAGCGCCAGCTTGGTGGCAACATCGATCGCGATGTTCTGCTGGGCCTCGAAGGTCGAGCCTCCGATATGCGGGGTGAGCAGCACGTTGTCGAACTCGCGCAGCTCGGAAATGAATTCTTCGTCCTTGGACGCAGGTTCCGATGGAAACACGTCGATTGCGGTGCCGCCGAGCTTGCCGTTTTCGATCGCGCTGGCGAGTGCCGGTATCGAGACGACTTTGCCGCGCGAAGCGTTGATCAGGTGGGCGCCGTCTTTCATTCGTGAAATCTGTGCGGCGTCGATCATGCCGCGGGTGTCTTCTGTATCGGGCACGTGAAGCGAGATCACGTCGGATCTGCCGAGCACTTCATTCATGCTGTCGGCCGGCTCGGCATTCCCCAGCGGCAGCTTGCGCACGATGTCGTAGTAAATCACGCGCATGCCCAGCCCCTCGGCGAGAATTCCCAGCTGCGAACCAATGTGACCGTAGCCGATGATGCCCAGCGTCTTTCCGCGGACTTCGTACGAGCCCTTGGCGGTCTTCTGCCATTCACCGCGGTGCGCGGCTGCATTCTTGGCGGGGATGCCGCGCATCAGCATCACGGCTTCGGCCAGCACCAGCTCCGCGACGGATCGGGTGTTAGCATAGGGGGCGTTGAATACCGGTATGCCCAGGTGCCGGGCGGTGGTGAGATCGACCTGGTCGGTGCCGATGCAGAAGCACCCGACCGCGGTCAGTTTTCCGGCCTTCTCCAGCATCGACGGCGTCAAGCGGGTGCGCGAACGTATTCCGAGGAAATGGCAGTCGCCGATTTTTTCGGCCAGCTGGTCTTGAGGCAGGGCCGAAGGCACGCTTTCGACCTGATCGTAACCGGCCTTTCGAAAGCTTTCGACGGCACTGTCCTGAATGCCTTCGAGAAGAAGAATCTTGATTTTTTCCTTGGCGAGCGAATAATTTCGCTGGTTCATGGGGTTCTTGATTCTTTTTAGGGATCCTTAATGATAGTCGAGCCGGAAGCCTCGGTATTCAACTGCTGATTCGAAATTGATGGAGAGCAATGAGCGATTTTCCCGAGATTGAAAGACTCACCGACGTCGAATCCCTGGCCCATTACGGCTGCGACTGGACCCGGTTCTGGTCGCCCGCGCCGGAAGCCGTCGTGTTTCCGCGTTCGACCGACGACGTAGTGAAGCTTGTTCAGTGGGCGCGTTCCGAGGGCGCGGCGCTTGTGCCGTCCGGTGGCCGAACCGGCCTTTCCGGCGGCGCAGTTGCACCCGCGGGCGAGGTGGTCGTGTCATTCGAGAAGATGCGGGCCGTCAAAGAGTTCGATGACGTGGAGCCGTCGATCACGGTAGAGGCCGGCGCCACCATTGGCGAAGTCCAGCGGCGCGCCGCGGAAAACGATCTGTATTACCCGGTCGACTGGGCGGCGGCCGAATCCTCGCAGGCCGGTGGTTCGGTCGCGACCAACGCCGGTGGCATTCGCGTATTGCGCTACGGGATGACGCGTAACTGGGTCCGGGGCCTGACCGTGGTGACCGGCGCCGGCGAGGTGATTGAACTCAACCGCGGGCTGGTCAAGAACAACGCCGGCCTCGACCTGCGCCACCTGATGGTCGGCAGCGAGGGCACGCTGGGGCTGATCACCGAGGTCACTTTCGGCCTGATTGACCGGCCACCCCAGCGCTCGGTGCTGCTGCTTGCGTTTGCCGGACTGGATTCGATCATGCCGGCGTTCCGGGCCCTGCGCGCTGGCCTGGAGTTATCGGCATTCGAGTTTTTCGATGCCGCCAGCATCAAGCACGTTGCAAGGGGATCGGGAACGCAATTCCCGTTGGAAGCACAGGCGCCTTTCTACGCGGTAGTCGAATTCGACGACGATGATGCAAGCCGCCAGGAATCAGCGCTGGAAGTTTTCGAAAAGCTTGCCGAAGACGGCCACGTGGTCGACGGCCTGATCAGCCAAAGCCAGGCCCAGGCCGATGAACTCTGGCACTGGCGCGAGGCGATCAGCGAGGCGATTGCACCGTCGACGCCCTACAAGAACGACCTTTCGGTAAGGATTTCCGCCGTGCCCGAGTTCCTGACCGCCCTGGATGAGCTGGTTGGCGAGCGCTATCCCGATTTCCAGGTGGTCTGGTTCGGGCATATCGGGGACGGCAACCTGCACATGAACGTGCTGAAGCCGGACGACTGGTCTATCGACGACTTTCGCTCGGCTTGCGACAAACTCAGTCCCGAGGTCTTCAGGCTGGTCGGCCAATACGGCGGAAGCCTGTCGGCCGAGCACGGTGTGGGACTGCTCAAGCGCGATTACCTGCACCTGATCAAGTCGGCCGGCGAGATCGAATTGATGCGCGCAGTGAAGCGCGCGTTCGATCCCGACGGGGTGCTCAATCCCGGCAAGCTTTTCACGGATCAGAGACGCGTTGATTGAGGGATCTCTGGACAGCCCTGCGCGCCGCTTGTTTCTTGTCGCCGTGCGGGTACAATCCGGCGTTTTCAGCCGAGCCTGTTCCATGAGCTGCTCTGTTCGTATGGCGGTGCTTGCATCCGGCGCAGCGCTCGGCTTCGTGACGGGTGCCGCTGCCGATATTGCGGTCCAGCTCTCGATTCCCGATCCGGCGCACGCATGGCAGGCTCGCGACCTTTCACCTGTAGAGGACTGGCTGGTGTCGGAGGCGGGCATTGCAGCCGAGCATGCCGGCGACGACGCCGGCAAGACTGTACCCGTTTTGCGGGCGCAAGCCTGGCTGGCCAGGCGCGAAGGCGCAGGCGACCGTGCGCTTGAGCTGATCGACCGCGCAATCGAACTGGCCCCGGATCGGCCCGAGCTGCGCGTGGACCGGGCCGCGTTTCGCTCCGATCGAATCGAGGAATCCGGACCGCTGAAGTCCTTGCGGATCGCGCGGGATGTGCGCCGGGACCTCGAACATGCTCTGGCGGTAGCGCCGGAACACACGGATGCGGTGGCGGCGCTGGCCGCATTTCATCTGCGGGCGCCGGGTATTGCCGGTGGCGACGACCAGGATGCGGCGGCGTTGCTCGCACGCCTGGGCGAACTTGCACCGTCGCGTCGTTCCTTCCGGGAAGCGATTGAGCTGGCTGACCAAGAACGCTTCGCCGAAGCGGTGGACCGGGTCGCCCTGGCGCTATCGCAGGCAGATCGGCCCAGGCCGAATTGGCGGGTCCGGATGGGCGACTGGCTGCGCCGCGTCGGTCGTGATGACGACGCGCTCGAGGCCTATCGAGAAGCGCTTTCCGAAGCGCCGCAACATGCCGAAGCCATGTACGAACTTGGACGAACGGCGGCCGAGTCCGGGCTTGCCGTCGATGCCGGAATCGACGCCCTGCAGCGCTTTCTTGCGCTGCCGCGCTGGCCGCAGGATCCCGAACCCAAGCTCGCCTGGTGGCAACTGGGCCGAATCCACGCGCGTGCCGGGTGCGCCGACAGGGCGGAGGCGGCCTTCCGTCGCGCAGTGGCGCTCGATCCGGACTGGCGCGAGCCGAGGCGATCGCTGGAACGGCTGGGCAATGACGAAAGCCCGGCCCGGTCATGCGACGGCGGGGCGGAACAGCCATCGGAACAACGTTCCCAAGGGCAGCCGCCGGCGGGTTAGCCTGGCCCTTGCCGAGCCGCTATTTCCGTTCTAGAGCGCCACCGTCGGGCGCTGATCCAAGCACCATGATCAAGAGCTTGGCCTGTGCAATCAAGAGGTCGCGTTGGTCGACAATCCTGATCTGCCACAAGTGCGTCGAGCGACCGAGGTGGAGGGCTTCGGCGCGGGCCTTGATCTCTCCACTTGTGACGCTTCGGATGTGATTGATGCTCAGATCCAGCCCCACAGGCCTGCGGTCCGTGCCGGTCAGAGCCAGCCCGGAAGCTGCGCTCGCCACGCTTTCCGCCAGCGCAGCGGTCGCGCCGCCGTGCAGTATGCTCATCGGCTGGTGGTGGCGGGAATCCACCGGCATGGTGGCTTCCAGGAACCCGTCGCCGACGTCGGTATACCGGATGCCCAGCATTTCCATGAGCGTGCCCGGCACGAGACCATTGACGATTGCCAGCGCCTGTTCCTTGTTCATGTTGCCCCCGGCGGTCGGCATTCGTTCAGTCTTCCGCGTCGCCTTGCCTGCGGTTCTGCTCGATGAGCTGTTGCTGCACTTGCGGCGGTACGGCCTCGTAGTGCGATAATTCGACGACGAACCGTCCCTCGCCGCCGGTCATGCTCTTGAGTTCGGTGGGAAACTCGCTGATCGAGGAAAGTGGTATCGCCGCCGTCACCTGGGTCACGCCACCCTTGATGCTGTCCGTTCCCTGGATGCGCGCGCGCTTGGATGCCAGCAGGCCGGTGACGTCGCCCATGACCGAATCGGCCACCGTGACTTCCAGGTTGACGATGGGCTCGAGAATCTGCGGTCCTGCCTGGTCGATCGCCTCAAGCAGCGCTTTGCGTCCTGCAATCACGAAAGCGATTTCCTTGGAATCGACGCTATGATGCTTGCCGTCGTAAACCGTGACCTCGAGATCCTGTAGCGGAAAGCCGGCCACGGCCCCTTCCTCGAGTACTTGCCGAACGCCTTTTTCCACGGCCGGAATCAGGCTGCCGGGGATAACCCCACCGACGACTTCGCTTTTGAAATTGAAGCCTTCACCGCGACCCAGCGGCTTGACCCGCAGGAATACTTCGCCGAACTGACCGGCGCCGCCGGTCTGCTTCTTGTGTCGGCAGTGACCCTCGGCCGGGCGCGTGATGGTTTCGCGGTAGGCTATACGCGGAGGTCTTGTTTCGACCTCCACGCCGAAACGCTGTTGCATGCGTTCCAGCAAAACGCGCAGATGCATCTCGCCGAGCCCGCGGATGATGGTTTCGTTGAGTTCCTGGTTGTGCTCGACCTTGAAGCACGGATCTTCCTGGGCAATTTTTTCGAGCGTGCTGGCAAGTTTCTGCTCCTGTCCGTGCGCCTTCGGTTCTATTGCCAGGCCGAACATGGGTTGGGGGAAATCGATCGGCTTGAGGTAGTAGTGATCCTCATCGTGATTGTCGTGGAGGATGGCGTCATAGTGAATCTCGTCGACCTTGCCCAGGGCGCAGATGTCGCCCGGGATTCCCTGGTCGGTCTCCACGTGCTCGCCACCTTGCATGCGATACAGGTGCGCCACCTTGATCGGCTTGCGCGCATCGTTGACGTATAGCTGCATGCCGGGCTTGATCGTGCCCTGAAAGATTCGGAAGATTGCCAGTTTTCCGGCGTAGGGGTCGTTGACAATCTTGAAAACGTGGGCCAGAACGTGTGCGTCCGGATCGGGCAGGGCGGTGACCCTTTCGTCTTCGCCGCCGGCGCGGAGGCGCGGCCGGTTGCCTTCTTCGGGACTCGGCAGCAATTTCTCGATGAATCGAAGCAGTTCGCCGCAGCCGGCGCCCGTGCTCGCCGAGGTGAAGCAGATCGGCACCAGGTGGCCTTCGCGCAACGCCTTCTCGAACGCGTCGTGCAACTCTTCGGTCGAGATCTTTTCGCCGTCGAGGTACTTCGCCATCAGCTCGTCGTCGACCTCGACGACCTGGTCCAGGATCTCCGAATGGGCATCGGCAAGCGAAAAGATGTCGGTTTCGCCGTCTTCGTGGAAGAAGCAGTCGCGCACGGTCGTGAAATTCTCGGCCGGCAGGTTGACCGGCAGGCATTCCGGGCCGAACTCTTCGCGAATCTCGCGCACCAGAGCCTCCAGGTCGATGTCGTCTGCGTCGATTCGGTTGATGATCATCATTCGGCACAGCCGGCGTTGACGTGCACGCCGCATCAGGCGGCGGGTGGACATCTCGATGCCGGCGGTGGCGTTGATTACGATCGCCGCGGTTTCGACCGCGCTCATGGCCGAAAGGGTCTGGCCGCGAAAATCGGGGTCGCCCGCGGTGTCGATCAACTGCACCCGCGCCTTTCCAGCATCGAAGTGCATGATCGCGCTGTCCAGGGAATGCTGGTACTGCTTTTCCAGCGGGTCGAAATCGGCCATGGTGTCGCCGCGCTCAATGGTGCCGGGTTCGCCCTTGGCGCCGGCTCTGGCCAGCAATTGTTCCGAAAGCAGTGTCTTTCCGCTGCCGGCATGACCGAGGAGGGCGATGTTGCGAATTCTTGTGATTTCCGGACTGGACATAGTTAGTACCCCTCGGAGGTCGATTGGTCGTCGTTGGATTTTGCCATCCTAATCCAGTTCGTAATTTGCGACAACGCAAGCCCCGCCGATGAACTGCAGGGCAAGGCGGGCCGGCGCATCGTTCAGCACCGATTCAGCGTAACCGCCCTAAGCTTTCAGTCAGGATCACATACCGGCGGCAATGCCGAAGGAGAAACCAGGATGAAGACTGCACTCAAGGGATTGTTGGCCAGCGGTTTGATCGTGTCCGGTGCGGCAATTGCCCAGCCGGCGGCCGTTCACTATGTCTACGCACCGGTTATCGGTTACGAGCCTGTCTACGTCACCGAACAGGTGCCGGTCGAGCGCGAAGTCTGCTGGCAGGAACGCGGCTATCGCGAGGCAGGCGGCAATTCGGCGACCGGCACCATTGCCGGAGCGATCATCGGCGGCGTGATCGGCAACCAGTTCGGCGGCGGATCCGGCAAGAAGGCGATGACGGCCGCCGGCGCGGCGCTGGGCGCATCGATCGGTCACGACGCGTCGAAGCAGAATCGCCGGTACGGCCGTCCGGTCAGCCGCCAGCGCTGCGAGATCCAGGTCGACTACGAAGCGCGCAGTCATGCCTCGGGCTACAACGTTCGCTATGAATACAACGGCGAAATCTTCGAAACCCGGACACGCGCCGAGCCCGGCGACGTGATCCGGCTGGAAGTCTCGGCTCGGCCGGTGGGGTAAGCGGATGTCGGAAAAAAGCCGGTTTCAGGTTTCCGGTTTCGGGTTTCCGGAAAAGCACGATCGGGTGAAATGCCTGTAGTAGACCGGACGCGTGAGAGCCGTTCGGACTTT
>Ga0102938_10000883_pt1 | contig 22568 bp, 26 predicted proteins | sample SalPonR2_B_D2_MG_FD_84516 | JGI IMG/M metagenome (GOLD analysis project Ga0102938, IMG submission 84516) | Salt pond soil microbial communities from South San Francisco under conditions of wetland restoration - Salt Pond MetaG R2_B_D2_MG | ecosystem: Environmental > Aquatic > Marine >... | reverse complement strand
GGCCGCGTTGGCGAAGCGCGCGCCGTCCATATAGGCGGGCAGGCCGTGATCGCGGGCAATGCCGCAGAGTGCCGCGATCTCGTCGCAGGTATAGAGGCGGCCGCGCTCGGTGGCCTGCGTGAGGGTGAGCGGCCCGTGCTGGGGGTTGTGGACATCGCCCGCAGGCCAGTCGGCGATGGCGCGGGTGAGGTCGTCGGGCGTCATCTTGTCTGCCTCGCCCACGAGGCTGAGCTTCGCGCCGCCGGTAAAGAACTCGGGCGCGTTGCACTCGTCGGTATGGACATGCGCGAGCGGCGTGCAGAACACGGTCTGCCACGGCTCGGACAGTGTGGCCAATGCCAGCGCGTTGGCCGCCGTGCCAGTGGCCACGAGGTAGACGCTGGCCCGCGGGGCCTCGAACAGGGTGCGAAGGCGGTCGCGCACCTCCTCCATCATGGCCTCGGCCCCGTAGGAGGGGGTGTGCCCGGCATTGGCGGCGATCATCGCCTCCATCACCTGCGGCAGGGCGGGACCGGCATTGTCGGACGCGAAATTCACAGGCCGGGCTCCTCTATGATGTGGTCTTCCCAATCGTCCTCGGGCACCTCGAATTCCGGCACCGTGCGGTGCTGCACCGACACGCCTGCCGCGTGCACGCTGTCGGGCGTGCCGGAGATCAGCGGGTGCCACGGGTAGAGCGGCTTGCCCTCGTGCAAAAGCTTGTAGGCGCAGGTCTCGGGCAGCCAGTAGGCGTGGCGCGCGATTGTTCGCGCGGTGAGCGAGATGCATTCCGGCACGAATTTGTGCCGGATCGCATATTGGCCGCAGCGGCAGGTGGAATCGTCGAACAGGCGGCAGGCGACGCGGGTGAGCGCGACCTCGCCGGTCTCGTCATCCTCCAGCTTGTTGAGGCAGCATTTGCCGCAGCCGTCGCAGAGCGCCTCCCATTCCTTTTTTGTCATGCGGTCGAGGGGCGTGGTCTCCCAGTAGCGGGGGCGCAGGCCGCTGCGGTCGATGGGATCGTCCGTGTCGGTCATAGCGCGGCCAGGATCGCCCGCGCGCGGGCGCAATCGGCATCCATCTGAGCGATGAAGGCGTCGAGCCCGTCGAATGTCTCTTCGGGGCGGAGATACGCGACAAGGCCCACGGAGAGATGCGCGCCGTAGAGATCGCCGGAGAAATCGAACAGGAAGGTTTCGAGGTTGGGCTCTTCGCCCTGATATTGCGGGCGGATGCCCAGTGATGCGGCCCCGTGATACTGGCCCGCATTCGGCCCGTCGAGCACATCGACGAGCACCGCGTAGACGCCGAAGCGCGGCGGGTGCAGCCCGGCGATGGACATGTTGGCGGTTGGAAATCCCAATGTGCGCCCGCGCTGCTCGCCGCCCATCACGGGCCCCTCGATCCGGTGCCAGTGGCCCAGCATCGCGGCGGCGTCGCGCGGGCGGCCCTCGCTGAGCGCCGTGCGGATCGCGGTGGAGGAGACCTGCCCGTCGGTGCCCTCGAGCAGCGGGGCGATGGTCACGCCGAAACCCATCTCGGCCCCGTAGTCCTGCAGCATCGTGGCAGTGCCCGCGCGCCCCTTGCCGAAGCAGAAATCCGCCCCCACGACCACGTGGCGCAGTCCCAGCCCGCCCGCCAGCACCTCGGACGCGAAGGCGTGCGGGCTGAGCCCGGAGAGGGCGGCGTTGAAGGGCAGCTCGTAGAGCCGCGCGACGCCGATCTTTTCCAGCCGGTGGGCGCGCGCCTCGGCGCTCATCAGGCGGAAGGGCGGGGCGTCGGAGGCAAAGAATTCGCGCGGGTGCGGCTCGAAGGTCAGGACGCCCAGCGGCGCGCCGATGCGCGCGCCCGCCTCGCGGGCGATCTCGATCACGTGGCGGTGGCCGATGTGGACGCCGTCGAAATTGCCGATGGCCGCCGACGCGCCCCGGTCCGCCCCGGTGGTAAAGCTATGGTCCCGCACGATCCGCATGGGTCACCGGTAGCGCCGGATCAGGGGCGGCGCAAGCCGCTTTGGCGGCGTCTGCGTGCCGTCACCATCGCCGCAGTCCAGACCAGTGCCACGAGCGCCGCGGCCCCGCCCGCCTGCAACACCAGCGCCGCCTGCATCGGTGCGAGCGGCAGCAGCCCCGCGAGCGGTGCGGGCAGTGCGCCGGTGGCCAGCACCCAGCCCACGGTGGCCGCGAACCACGCCGCCAGCACCGCCCCCGTGCCCCGCAGGAGCCGTGCCACGCCGCCGCGCCGCGCCCGCAAGCCGCGCGCGACGGCGGTGAAGGGCCGCCGCAGGTCGCGCCCGATGGCCAGCAGCGCGGGCACGAGGATCAGCACCAGCACCATGCCGAAGCCCAGGCCATAGACCAGCGTGATGACGGTGGGCTTGAGGAACTGCGCCTGCGTCGAGCGCTCGAAGAGCAGCGGCGCGAGGCCGAGAACGGTGGTGAGCGTGGTCAGCACCACGGCGCGCAGCCGGTCTGCCGTGCCCTCGACGATGGCGGGGATCAGGCCGCGCCGCCGCGCGTGGCCGTCGATCGCGGTCACCAGCACGATGGAATCGTTGATGATGATGCCGGTCATGCCCAGCAGCCCCACCACCGAGAACATCGACAGCGGCACGTCCCAGTGCGCATGCCCCCAGATCGCGCCCACGAGGCCGAAGGGGATCACCGCCATCACCGCGAGGGGCCGCGCCCAGCTTGCGAAGACCAGCGCCAGCACGAGGTAGATGCCCAAGAGCGTGAGCATCAGCCCAAGCTGCGCGTCGGCGAGGAAATCGCTTTCCTGTTCGCTGAGCCCGCCCATGCGGTATTCCACCCGGTGCTCGCCCGCGATGCGCGGCAGGATCTCGGTCTCCAGCGCGCGGGTGATCGCGGCGGCGCGGGCCGGATCGTCGCCCGAGATGTCGCCCGTGACCGTTACCAGCCGCAGCCCGTTCTCGCGCCGCACGGTGGAGAAACCGGTGCGCGTGGTGACGGTGACGATATCGGCCACCGGCACGTATTGGCCGGTGGCACCGCGCACCATCGTGGTGTCGAGGAAATCCGCCGACAGGTCCGCATCGGGCAGTTCCACCCGTATCGTGGCCGAGCGCGGACCGTCGGGATATGTCGCGGCTTCGAGGCCGCTCACGCGGTTGCGCAGCGTGCGGCCGAGCACGTCGATGTCGAAGCCGAGCGCCTGACCGTGGGCGGTAAGCTCCAGCACCAGTTCGGCCTTGTCCCAAGCGAGCGTATCCTCCAGCGCCGAGACCTCGGGTTCCTGCGCGAGCCGGGCCTTGAGCGCCTCGGCGGCGGATTTGAGCACCTCCGCCGAGGCCCCGTAGAGGGCGATGTCGATGGCGTCGCCGCCGGGACCAGAGCGCGAGCCGCGAAAGCTCAGCGCCTCGGTCATCGGCAGGCGCGGCGCGCGCTCCTGAAGGTCGGCGAGGAAGGCGAAGCTGGAATAGGGGCGCAGGTCGGCGTCGATCAGCTCGATGGAGATGCCGCCCTTGAGATCGTCCTCGCGCGTTTCGGACCCGGCCATGCCGCGCCCGGCATGGCCGCCCACCTGAGCCAGCACATGGCTCACCGGGTTTGTCCCGTGGTCGGCGGCATAGTCCGCGCCCAGTGTCTCGACCGCCTCCTGTACCGCGCGCATCTGCGCCAGCGCATCGGCGCGGGTGGCCCCGGGGGCCATCGCGAAATTGCCGGTGACGCTGCCGCGCTCGGGCGCATTGAAGAAGCGCCACGTCACGTCCCCGCGCACCACGCTTGCCACCTGTACGGCCAGCAGCAGCACCGCCCCCGCCAGCACCGCGTAGCGCGCCCGGATCACCAGCCTCATCAGCGGGCGGAAGGCGCGCTCGCGAAAGGCGGTGAAGCCGCGATTCACCACCCGGCTCGGGATGTCGTACCACCGCTCGCGCGCCGAGCGCGCCAGCGCGTGCGCCATGTGGTTGGGCAGGATCAGAAAGCATTCCACGAGGCTTGCCGCCAGCACGGCGATGACGGTGAAGGGGATGTCGTAGATGAGGTCGCCGAACCGCCCGCCGACGATCGCCAGCCCGAAGAAGGCGATGAGCGTCGTGAGCGTCGCCGAAAACACCGGCAGCGCCATGCGCCCGGCGGCGCGTTCGGCGGCGGTGAAGGGCGGCTCGCCCAGCCGCCGGTGTCGCGCGTCGGCGTGTTCGCCCACCACGATGGCGTCGTCCACCACGATCCCCAGCGTGATGATGATGGCGAAAAGCGAGATCATGTTGAGCGTGAGCCCCGCCGCATACATCAGCGCCAGCGCCGTCAGCATCGCCACCGGGATGCCCGCCGCCACCCAGAAGGCGGTGCGCGCGTTGAGAAAGAGAAACAGCAGCCCCACCACGAGCGCGAGTCCCGTGGCGGCATTGTCGAGCAGCATGGTCAACCGGCCGGAAATCGCCTCGGCGCGGGTGCGGACCAGCTCGATCGCCACGCCTTCGGGAAGGCGGCGCAGCATTTCGTCGGCGATCCCCTCCACCTTGGTCTGCACGTCGAGCGCGTCACCCTCGGCGGGGCGATCCACCCGCACCGCGACTGCGGGGGCATTGCCCACGTAATAGGCGAGCCCCCGGTCGAGCCCGCCCGCGCGCACGACCGCCACGTCGCCTATTTCCAGCGTCGTGCCGTCTGGGCGCAGGCGCAGCGGGATGGCAGCGATCTCGGCGGGGCTGCGCGCTTCGGTGCCGGTGCGCAGCCGCGCGTTGGCGCCGGTCACGTCGCCCGCCGGGTCGGCATCGGTGCGCGCGGCGATGGCGGCGGCGATTTCGGCCATGCTCAGGTCGTTCGCGACGAGCGCCTGCGCGGGCACCTCGACCCGCGTCTCGGGCACCGCCACGCCCGAGACGGTGGCGCGCGTCACCCCGGCGGCGAAGAGCCGGGCCACGAATTCATCGGCGGTGCGGGCAAGCTGTTCGGCCCCCACCGGCCCGGTGATGACCACATCGGTCACCCGGTCGCGCCACGCGCCGCGGCGGACCACCGGCTCTTCGGCGTCCTCGGGCAGGTCGGTGATCTGTCCCAGCGCGGCCTCGACCTCGTCGGCGGCGCGGCCCATGTCCCAGTCCGGCTCGAATTCGAGGGTCATCGCGGCGCTGCCCTCGCGGCTTGTGGCGCGCGCCTCGGTCACGCCCTCGACGGCCAGCAGCGCGGGCTCGACAAGCTGCACGATGCCGGCGTCCACGTCCTCGGCGCTCGCCCCCTCCCAGGTGATCGAGACGGTGACGTTATCCACCACCACGTCGGGAAAGAACTGCGCGCGCATGTTCGGCGCGGCCATGAGGCCGAGTGCCACCAGCAGGATCAGGAGCAGGTTGGCCGCGGTATGATGCCGGGTAAACCAGGAGATGACCGCGCCCATGGGGGTTATCCCCCGGCCCGGGCTTCGATCCGCGCGATGGTGCGCGCGGGCACGCGGGGGCGGGCGAGATCGGCGAGCAGGCGGCGGCGCTCGTCCTCGGGCAGCGCGGTGTCGGCCTCGACCCGCGCGCGCAGCCGCGCGCGCCGCTCGTCGCTGAGCGACATGGTGTCCCCGGCCCCCTCGCGGATGCGCCGCACCTTGAGGCCCGGGCCGAGCGCCGGGCTGCGCTCGGTCACGATCTCGCGGCCCGCCACGCCGGGCGCGCCCAGCAGCACGTCGTTGCCCTGCCGCCGCAACAGCGTGACCGGCAGCAGCTCGAGCCGGTTTCCATCGTCCACCGCCAGCACCGTGCCATCCCCGCCCAGTGCTGAGGCGGGCAGCCGCACCACCGATTCGAGAGGCGATTCCTCGACGCTGACGCGCACGAAATCACCGGGTTTCAGCGCCGGGGCCCGGTCGAGCGCGGCAAAGATCATGCGCCCGCTCTCGCCCTCGGCAAGGGCGGCGGACTCTCGCGCGATGCGGCCCGTCGCCTGGATCGTCGTGCCGGCGCTGTCGAGCGTGGCGGTGACCGGCAGGGGCAGGAGCGCGCCGCCCGCGTCCAGCAGCCGCGTGTATTGCGCCGTGGAGACGCGGAACGCCACTTCGAGCGCGCCCCCGTCCACCAGCCGCGCGATCTGCTCGCCCACCGCGACGATCCCGCCCTCCACCGCGCTTACCTCGCTCAGCCGTCCCGAGAAGCCGGCGGTCAGGCGCGTCTCATCCAGCCGTCGCCCGGCCTCGGCCAGCGCCAGTTCGGCGCGCGAGACCGCCGTCGCGGACCTGTCGACGCGCGCCTCGGCCACCGCCAGCGCCTGACGGCTCGCCAGCACCGCCTGCCGCGCCTGCACGACGTTGAACTCGGCGCTCTCGATGGCGGTGAGCGTGCCGACGCCGCGTTCTTCGAGGTCGCGCTGCCGCGCCAGCGCCCGCGCCTGAAGCGAGACCTGTTGCTCGCGCGCCGCGAGTTCATCTTGCGCCAGCAACAGCGCGCGGTCGGCCTCGCGCGCCTCGGCGCGGGCATCCGCGAGGTCGATCCGCGCCCGTTCGCGGGCGTCCTCGGCCTCTGCCGGGTCGATCCGCGCGAGGAATTGCCCGGCCTCCACGGTGCCGCCCTCGACAAAGCCTTCGGCCAGTTCGACGATCTCGCCCGCGACCTGCGCGCGGATGTCGAGGGTGCGGCGGCTCTCGATCCGTCCGAAGGCCGCGAGGCGCGGCGTAACGGTCGTGGCCCCGGCAGTGGTGGTGCGCACGGCAAAAACCCGCTCGCGCCGCTCGGGGGCGGCGGTGTCGCGGGCCATGCGCGCCTCGACCGCGTCGCGCAGAACGTATCCGGCGTAGCCCAGAAGGCCCGCCGTCAGAGACAGGATGAAGAGCCCCAGTAAGCCCTGGCGCAGAAACCGCATGGCGGGCACCCTCGTGCAACCGGTCCGGCTGGCGTGCGGACAGGTGTAAATCTAGCCATCGCCGGGCAAAAGCCAAGCGACACCCGGGTTACACGCGGCCTGCGGTCATTTCCTCCGCTGATGCTCGTCCAGCCGCGGCATGATCTCGACGAAATTGCAGGGGCGGTGCCGGTAATCGAACTGGTGACACAGGATCTCGTCCCAGGCGTCCTTGCAGGCACCGGGGCTGCCGGGCAGGGCAAAGAGATAGGTGCCCCCCGCCACGCCCCCCGTCGCGCGGCTCTGGACCGCCGATGTGCCGATCTTCTGCATCGAGACGATGGTAAACACCGTGCCGAAGGCGTCGATCTCCTTCTCGTAGACGTCGCGATGCGCCTCCACGGTCACATCCCGCCCGGTGAGCCCGGTGCCGCCGGTGGAAATCACAACGTCGATATCCGGGTCGGCGATCCATTCGCGCAGCTGGTCGGCGATCTGGTCGCGCTCGTCGCGCACCACCATGCGGTCGGCCAGCGCGTGGCCCGCCGCCCCGACCCGCCCGGCCAGCACGTCGCCCGAGCGATCCTGCGTCAGGTCGCGGGTGTCGGACACCGTGAGGAGCGCGATGCGCACGGGGATGAAGTCCTTGGATTCGTCGATGCGCGACATCTGGGGTCAGCTCCTTTGCATGAGGGCGAGGCGGGCGGCGAGCGCGGCGAATATCCCCGCCGAGACGAGGCCCAGTCCGCGCGCCATCCGCGGCGAGGTGGCAAGGCGGCGGCCAAGCCCGCCGGCGAACACGCCGACCGCGCCGTTGATGATGAGGCCGCCCAGCGACAGCACGAGGCCGTAGACCAGAAATTGCGGCAGGATGGCGTGGGAAGGTTCCACGAATTGCGGCACGAAGGCCAGCACGAAGAGAATCACCTTGGGGTTCAGGAGGTTGACCACCATCCCCTCGCGAAAGGCGCGCGCCGCGCGCATCGCGCGGGCATGCGCGCGGATGGGGCCCTGCCGCAGCGCGCCCCGGGCCAGCCACAACAGGTAGGCCACGCCCAGCCAGCGGATCACGTCGAGCGCCAGCGGAAACGCGGCGATGGCGGCGGCGAGGCCCAGCCCGGCAGCCGTGACATGCACCATGCCGCCCAGCCCGATGCCCGCGCTCGCGGCGATGGCGGCGCGCGGGCCCGCGCGCAGGCCGAGGCCGAGGCAGAACATCATGTCCGCCCCCGGCGTGAGGTTGAGCGCCAGCGCGGCGGGGACGAAGGCCAGGAGCGTGAGCGGCTCGACGATCATCCGCCGCTCCGCCCGAGCCGCGCCCGGAGCGCCAGCAGATCGGCCCAGGCCTCGCGCTTGGCCGCCGGGTTGCGCAACAGGTAGGCGGGATGGAACATCGGCAGCGCGGGCTTGCCATACGCCTCGGCCCATTGCCCGCGCAGGCGCGTGATGCCGCGCCGCCCCAGCCCGGCCTCGCAGCTTATGTTGCCCATCAGCACCACCAGGTCGGGCGCGGCCAGCGCGACGTGCCGCTCCATGAACGGGCGCAGCATGGCGATTTCCTCGCCGCTGGGATCGCGGTTCTGCGGCGGGCGCCAGGGCGAGACATTGGTGATGTAGAGCGCCGATCCCGCGTCCGCCTCGCCGCGCGCGAGACCGATGGCGGCGAACATCCGGTCGAGAAGCTGCCCGGCGCGGCCCACGAAGGGGCGGCCCTGCGCGTCCTCGTCGCGGCCCGGTGCCTCGCCGATGATCATCACCCGCGCCGCCGGGTCGCCGTCGGCAAAGACGAGGTTGCGCGCGCCGTGGCGGAGATCGCAATGCGGAAAGGCTCCAAGTGCCGCGTGCAAGCCGTCGAGCGTGGCCGCGGACGCGGCGGCGGCCTGCGCGTCGGCCACGGGATCGCCCTCGGGGGGTACCGGGGCGGGCGCGGCCCTTTCGGGGCCTGTGCGCCCAGGCGCGGCGGCGGGGGCCGCCGCCGATGTTGCCGGTGGCCGGGCCGCCTTGTCCGGCAACCCGTAGCGGTCCACGGGCGCATCCCCGATCGCCTCGGTCGCGCCGAGTTCGATCTGCCATGCTAGGCTTGCCAGCGCCGCTTCTTGAGTGAGGGTCGAATCCATGCGGCGAGGCTACCGCGCGGCAGCGGGAGGGGAAAGGGGCAGGCGGCCGCGCGGCGGCAAGGTCGGACAGGTATTTGCGGCAGTATGAAGACCGGTGGCACCGCTTGCCCCTGCGACAGTGCCTTTCTATAAGCGGGGAAACGGCATCGGAGGCGGCATGGGTTTTCCGCACGCGCATCTTCTCGGGATCGAGCCGCTCGCCCCCGGCGATATCACCGCCATCCTCGACCTCGCCGAGGAATACGTCGCGCTCAATCGCGGCGACGCCAAGCACCGCGACGTGCTGGCGGGGCTGACGCAGGTCAACATGTTCTTCGAGGCCTCGACCCGCACGCAGGCCAGCTTCGAGCTGGCGGGCAAGAGGCTGGGCGCGGATGTGCTGAACATGGCGATGCAGGCGTCGAGCCTCAAGAAGGGCGAAACGCTCATCGACACCGCGCTCACGCTCAACGCCATGCACCCGGACCTGCTGGTGGTGCGCCATCCGCATTCCGGTGCGGTGGACCTGCTGGCGCAGAAGGTGCGCTGTGCCGTGCTCAACGCCGGCGACGGGTGCCACGAGCACCCGACGCAGGCGCTGCTCGATGCGCTCACCATCCGGCACGCCAAGGGGCGGCTGCACCGGCTCAACATCGCGATCTGCGGCGACATCGCGCATTCCCGCGTGGCGCGGTCGAACATCCTGTTGCTGGGCAAGATGGAGAACCGCGTGCGCCTCGTCGGCCCGCCGACGCTGATGCCCGCCGGGATCGCCGAGTTCGGCGTCGAGGTGTTTGACGACACGAAGGCGGGGCTGAAGGGCGCGGACGTGGTGATGATGCTGCGGCTTCAGCGCGAGCGGATGGATGGCGGCTTCATTCCCAGCGAGCGCGAGTATTACCACCGTTTCGGCCTCGATGCCGAGAAGCTGGCCTATGCCAAACCGGACGCCATCGTGATGCATCCCGGCCCGATGAATCGCGGCGTTGAGATCGACGGCGAGATCGCCGACGACATCAACCGCTCGGTCATCCAGGACCAGGTGGAGATGGGTGTGGCGGTGCGCATGGCGGCGATGGACCTGTTGGCGCAGGGCCTCCGGGCGCGGCGCGCGGCATGAGCACGCAGATCACCATCCCGGCGCAGGAGGCGCACGTCGTGCGCGTCTTCTCGGTGACCGAGGAGGCGGGCGCGCCGCTCGGTGACGCTGAGGTGATGGATGCGCTGGGGGCGGAGGGCGATCTGGATGCGGGCGAAATCGAGCTCTTCGACCTCGCCGATCTCGGGTCCATGCCGCTGTCGGAGTATCTCGGGGAGGGCCACGGGATCGCGGAGGCGGATCTCGCCGACATGCGCGGGCAGCTCGACGGGCTGACGGGCCGGGTGCTGATCCTGCCGTCGCGTGCCTTCGGGGGGCGCGCGATTGTGCTGCGACCGGGACGGGGCCTGCGCCTCGTGGGCCGGTTCGAGGAGGACGTGGCCCCGGTGAGCTTCGAGCGGCTGCCCGCGGGCGGGGCGGCGGGCAGCGTCGCCCCCGCCAGCCGCTCCGCGCGGCCCGGCAGGCGGCCGGCGTGGCTGGCGGCGCTGGTGTTCTTCGCGGGGCTGGCGGTGCTGGCCGCGATCGTGATCTCGCTGGCGGTGATGTCATGACCGAGGGGCCGATCCATTCCATGGTGCCGACCACCCCGCTGGCCGAGGGCGAGCGGGTGATCGCCAGCTTCCGCCCCGACCGGGCGACCTACTGGCGCGACCATGCCTGGATGGCCGTGGCGGCGATGGCGGTGGGGATGGCGATCCTTTGGGCCATCGGCAACAGCCATGTCTGGACCGGGGCCGTGGGCGGGCTCGCGGCGGTGGCGGTGCGCGGGGGCTATCTCGCATCCGAGGAGTTGCAGGCCCGCTGGGACCTGACCGACCGCCGCCTGCTCGGCCCGTCGACGCGGGCGATGCGGCTGGCCGAGATCGCGACGGTGCGGGGGCTGGGCAGCGCGGTGCAGGTGGTCACGCAAACCGGCGACAAGCACCTCGTCAAGTATCAGGCCGACCGCGCGGGCGTCGAGGCGCGCCTGCGCGCCGCCGCCGGCCTGAGGGAGGGATGAGCGATGCAGGAGCCGAAGGACCCGCGCATGTCCGGCAAGATCGCGATGGCCGCACTCGCGGTGATCGCGGCGCTGACGGTGGCGATGGTATGGGTGGCGGGATGAGCAGCGACACATCAGACAAGGACACGGACGGGATGACCACCACCCTTTTCACCAATGCCCGGCTGATCGACCCCGAGGCGGGGACGGACGGCCTTGGCTGGCTCTTGACCGAAAAGGGCGTGATCGCCGCGCGCGGTGCCGGGGACGAGGTGCCGCAGGCCGAGGCGGTGGTCGATTGTGGCGGACAGTGCCTCGCCCCCGGTATCGTCGATATCGGCGTCAAGGTCTGCGAGCCGGGCGAGCGGCACAAGGAAAGCTATCGTTCCGCCGGTCTGGCGGCAGCGGCGGGGGGGGTGACCACCATGGCCACCCGGCCCGACACGCTGCCAGCCATCGACACGCCCGAGGTGCTGGAATTCGTGGCGCGCCGCGCCAATGAGGCAGCCCCGGTGAATGTCCTGCCGATGGCCGCGCTGACCAAGGGGCGCGAGGGGCGCGAGATGGTCGAGATCGGCTTTCTTATGGATGCGGGGGCCGTGGCGTTTACCGATTGCGACCACGTTGTGCGCGACACCAAGGTGCTCGCGCGCGCGCTGACCTATGCGCGCAGCCTCGGGGCGCTGGTGATCGCGCATTGCCAGGAGCCGGGGCTGAGCGCGGGGGCGGCGGCGACGAGCGGGAAATTCGCGAGCCTGCGCGGCCTGCCCGCGGTGTCGCCGATGGCCGAGCGGATGGGGCTCGACCGCGACATCGCGATGCTGGAGATGACGCAGGCGCGCTATCACGCCGACCAGATCACCACGGCGCGTGCGCTGCCCGCATTGCAACGGGCCAAGCGGAACGGCCTCGACATCACCGCAGGCACCTCGATCCATCACCTGACGCTCAACGAGCTCGACGTGTCGGATTATCGCACCTTCTTCAAGGTCAAGCCGCCGCTCCGGTCCGAGGAGGACCGGCAGGCGGTGACGGAGGCGGTGCGCGAGGGGCTGATCGACATCATCAGTTCGATGCACACGCCGCAGGACGAGGAAAGCAAGCGTCTGCCCTTCGAGGCGGCGGCGAGCGGGGCGGTGGCGCTGGAGACGCTGCTGCCCGCGGCGCTGCGGCTCTACCATGCCGAGGCGCTCGACCTGCCGACGCTGTGGCGGGCGATGTCGCTCAACCCGGCGCGGCGGCTGGGGCTGGCGGCGGGGCGGCTGGCCACGGGCGCGCCCGCCGACCTGGTGCTATTCGATCCCGGCAAGCCCTTCATTCTCGACCGCTTGGCGCTGCGCTCGAAATCCAAGAACACGCCGTTTGACGGGGCGCGCCTGCAGGGCAGGGTGAGCGCCACCTATGTCGCGGGCACCTGCGTTTACGAGGCCGAGTGATGCCCCCTGTCGAGAGCGCCGCCAGCCTCCTGGTCGTTTGGGCCGTGGCGGGCTATCTGCTAGGCTCGGTCCCGTTCGGCATGGTGCTGGCGCGCCTGATGGGGCTGGGCAACCTGCGAGAGATCGGCTCGGGCAATATCGGGGCCACCAACGTGCTGCGCACGGGCAACAAGGCGGCGGCCGCGCTCACGCTGCTGCTCGACGGGGGCAAGGGGGCGGCAGCGGTGCTGCTGGCGCGGGCGATGGCGGGCGAGGGTGCCGCGCAGATCGCGGGGCTCGCGGCATTTGCAGGGCACTGCTATCCGGTCTGGCTTGGCTTTCGCGGCGGCAAGGGCGTTGCGACCTTTCTGGGCCTTTTGCTGGCGCTGGCCTGGCCCGTCGGAATTGCGGCGTGCCTGACATGGCTGGCCACGGCGGCGGCGGCCCGTATTTCGTCGCTGGCGGCGCTCGCCGCGGCGGTGCTGGCGCCGTTCTGGGCGCTGTTGCTTGGTCACGGTGTGGTGGTGGCGCTGTCGCTTTGCCTTGCGGCTCTGATCGTGTGGCGGCACCGCGGCAATGTCGAGCGCCTGCGCGCGGGCACCGAGCCGCGCATCGGGCAGAAGGACAAGTGAAGGCGACAAGGAGTATCAGGACATGGATTTCACGACTGCGGTCAAGACGGTTCTCACGGAGAACTACGTCAATTTCCAGGGGCGCGCGTCGCGTTCCGAATTCTGGTGGTTCGCGCTCTTCGTTTTCGTGGTGAGCGTCGTGCTGAACCTCGTCAGCGAGGTTCTGGGCGGGCTTTTCGCGCTGGCGGTCCTGTTGCCCTACATTGCCGTTGCGGTGCGGCGGCTCCATGACGTGGACCGGTCGGGCTGGTGGTATCTGCTGGTGCTGATCCCGCTCATCGGCGGGCTGATCCTGATCTTTGCCTTCTTCATCCATCGCGGCACGGCGGGTGCCAACCGCTTCGGCCCCGATCCGCTGGCCGGTCAGGGCTGATCGCGGGACGCGTGTCGGGGGCGGGGAGTCCGGCGCGCTGCAGGCAGGCGCGCAGCCCCTCCATCCGGTCCGCATCGCGGTAGGGCATGCGGTCGAGATCGGCGAGCGTGAGGTCGGGAAGCACGGCGCGCGCGGCGCGCACCGTCTCGGCCGCGGCCTTGTCCTGCCGTGACTGCGCCTGGCTCGCGGCCAGCAGGACATGGCCGAGATACCAGCGCGGCATGCGGTGAACGGCGCGCCCGGCCCAGTCGGCGGCCTCGTCGAACCGTCCGGCGGCGTAATGCGCGAGCGCGATCCCGGTGAAGCGGAAGAAGATGCTGGGATCGCGCGGGTTGGAGCGGATGGCGATCTGCTGGCGGGCAATCGCCTCGTCGCTGCGCCCGACGAGCGCGAGCGCCGTTCCGAGGCTGCCATGCGCCAGCGAGCAGTTGGGGTTGATTTCGACCGCGCGTTCCAGCGCCGCGATCGAGGCGTCGTGGCGATGCAGGCCCCACGCGCTGATGCCGAAGGCCCAATGCGCGTATTCGTTGGTGCCGTCCAGTTCGGTTGCGCGGCGTGCGAGGGCATGGGCGCGGGTCATCGTTTTGCGGAAATCGGCGACGAAGCCCATCAGCGCGTCGTGATGGTGAATGAGCGACAGCACCATGGTCGCCTCGGCGCTGTCGGGATCGCGGTCGAGCGCGCGTTGCAGCAGCCATCGCGCGGTGGCGAAGCTATCGGGCGTGAAATCGTAGAGCAGGTGCCAGCCGCGCATGGTCAGCTCCCATACCGTAAGGTCGGGGCGGGTGGCGCGTTCGACAGGCTCGGCGTTGGTGGTCAGGTGCAGGCGGGTCAGGATCGAGGCCACCACGTTGCGGGTGATCTCGTCCTGCAGCGCGAACACATCCGCAAGCTCGCCGTCGTAGCGCTCGGACCAGACATGCCCGCCGCTGGTGCCGTCGAGCAGTTGCGCGGTGACGCGGACCCGGTCGCCCGCGCGGCGAACGCTGCCCTGAAGGATGAAGCGGACACCGAGATCGGTGGCGATGCGCCGGGTGTCCACGGCCTGACCCCGATATGTGAAGCTCGTGTTGCGCGCGATCACGAACAGCCAGGGCGAGCGCGACAGCGCGGTGATGATATCGTCGGTGATCCCGTCCGAGAAATATTGCTGCCCGGACTCCTCGGACATGTTGTCGAAGGCCAGCACAGCAATCGAGGGCTTGTCGGGTTGAGGCGGCGCGGTGCCGGGTGCGGCGATCAGGTGGCGGTGCAGGTCGAGCTTCGAGGAGACACCGAGCTTGCGATAGATCGTCGAGAGATGCGTGCGCACCGTGGAGGGGGCGATGTTGAGCCGCGCGGCGATCTGCTGATAGGTCTCGCCCGCCGCATAGGCGCGCGCGATCTCGGTCTCGCGCGTGGTCAGCGGCTGCGGCGTGGTGTCCTCGTCGTTCAGAATCCCGCTCCCGTTGCCGTTGTCACTGCCGCACGGCACCGTGCCATGCGCGGCCCATCATACTGCATGTGACCGGGAAGAAATACAGCATCTGCCGGATATCCCCGCGTCCCTGGCCCCGTTAGCCTCATAGCACAAACTCTGGGAAAGGAGATCGTGATGGACGGGACGGGGATTTCGACGGCGGCCATCGTGGCGCGCGGCTGGGACGCGGTGGCGCGCGGCGACTGGGACGGGCTGGTCGCGGATTATACCGAGGACATGGTGTTCGTGATGCCCGGGCAGGACGACGTGCTTGCCGGGCGGGCGGCGTTCCGCGCCGCGCTGGATGGGCTCGGCGCGCTCTTGCCCGGCGGCTTCGCCATCGACGGGATTCGCCAGATCGGCGACGGTGCGGAGGTGGTCTCGGTGCTCGACTGGCATTGCGACCGCGTCCCCGATGGCAGTCAGCTTGCCGTGCTGTTCCGGTTCGAGGGTGGCAAGGTGGCCGAGGAGCGCTGGTTCGTCGATACCGAGCAATGGAAAGCGGCGTTCTGAAGCCGAAGGCGGGCGGGGGCGCTGCCGCCAGCGCGCGTTCGCGCGACTCCCCGGGGTATTGGCGGCCAGGAAGAAGCGGGGCGCGCGGGCGCGGGTGGTTGACAGTGCGGGCGCGGGGTATATAAGCGCGGCTTCATTGGTGTTGGCGGCCCCCGCAAGAGGATGCCTGTCGGGAGAAATCCAGAGGACAACGCCCTTCGACATATCAGAAGGAGATCAGCCGTGACCAAACGCACGTCTGCCAAGTACAAGATCGACCGCCGCATGGGCGAAAATATCTGGGGCCGCCCCAAATCGCCGGTCAACCGCCGCGAATACGGCCCCGGCCAGCACGGCCAGCGCCGCAAGGCCAAGATGTCCGACTTCGGCCTGCAGCTGCGCGCCAAGCAGAAACTCAAGGGCTATTACGGCGACCTGACCGAGAAGCAGTTTCGCCGCATCTATGCCGAGGCCGAGCGTGTGCGCGGCGATACAGGCGAGCTGCTCATCGGCCTGCTGGAGCGCCGTCTCGACGCCGTGGTCTATCGCGCCAAGTTCGTGCCGACCGTCTTTGCCGCGCGGCAATTCGTCAACCACGGCCACATTCTGGTGAACGGCAAGCGCGTCAACATCCCCTCCTACCGCGTGAAGGAAGGCGACGTGATCGAGGTGCGCGAGAAGTCGAAGCAGCTTGTCTCCGTGCTCGAGGCCGTGCAGCTGCCCGAGCGCGACGTGCCCGATTACATCGAGGCCGATCATTCCAAGATGACCGCGACCTTCGTGCGCACCCCGGGCCTCGGCGACGTGCCCTACCCGGTGATGATGGAGCCCAACCTCGTCATCGAATACTACGCGCAGAACTGATCCGGTCCTGTCGGGACACGCGGGCCGCGTCGGGGAACCGCCGCGGCCCTTTTTCGTTCTGGTCAAGCCCGGATGCCAAAGCTAGAACCCCACCGAGAGGAAAGGCACCGGACATGACCAGGATCACGCCGCAGCCCGGCATCATGCGGATCGCGCCTTACCAGGGCGGGGCGAGCCATGTCGCGGGCGTGAGCGACGTGGTCAAGCTCAGTTCCAACGAGAACCCCTTCGGCCCGCCCGAGGCCGCCCGCGAGGCCGTGCGCCGCAGCGCCCGGGATCTGCATCGCTACCCCTCGACCGATCATGGCGCGCTGCGCTTCGCGATCGGCGAGATGCACAGGCTCGATCCCGCGCGCATCGTCTGCGGGGTGGGCAGCGACGAGATCCTGCACCTGCTGTGCCAGGCCTATGCCGGGCCGGGGGGCGAGGTGATCCATACCGAGCACGGCTTTGCCATCTACCGCATCGGGGCGCTGGCCGCCGGGGCGACGCCCGTCGAGGTGCCCGAGGCCGCGCGCACCACCGACGTGGACGCGATCCTCGCGGCCTGCACCGAGGCCACGCGGCTGATCTTCATCGCCAACCCCAACAACCCGACCGGCACGATGATCGCGCCGGAAGAGGTGCGGCGGCTGGCAGATGGCATCCCCGAGACCGCGCTGCTGGTGCTTGACGGGGCGTATATCGAATATGTCGAGGGCGACGATGGCGGCGCGGCGCTGGTCGAGGCGCGCGACAACGTGGTGATGACCCGCACGTTTTCCAAGATCTACGGGCTGGGCGGGCTGCGCGTGGGCTGGGGCTATGCACCTGGCCACGTGATCGACGTGCTGGGGCGCATCCGCGGGCCGTTCAACCTGTCGACCCCCGCGCTCGCCGCCGCCGAGGCGGCGGTGCGCGATGCCGACTGGGTGCGGCGTTGCCGCGATGCGAACACGCGCATGCGCGCCTGGCTCGCGGAAGCGCTCGCCGCGCATGGCGTACCGTCGGACCCGAGCCACGGCAATTTCATCCTCGCCCGATTCAAGGATCGCGCCGAGGCCGAGGCCTGCGACGATTACCTCAAGTCTCAGGGGCTGATCGTGCGGCGGGTCGGGGGCTACAACCTGCCCGATTGCCTGCGCATCACCGTGGGCGACGAGGCCGCCTGCCGCCGCGTGGCGCATGCCGTGGGGCAATTCAAGGGCGGTGCGCGATGAGCCTGATCTACGATCGCGTGGCGCTGATCGGGCTGGGGTTGATCGCGTCGTCGATGTTCCATGCCATCCGGCGCGGCGGATTGGCGCGCGAGGTGACGGGCCATGCCCGCAGCCCCGAGACCCGTGCCATCGCACGCGAGATCGGCCTGTGCGACCGGGTCTGCGACACGGCCGCCGAAGCGGCGGAAGGTGCCGACCTCGTGGTTCTGTGTGTGCCGGTCGGGGCGATGGGCGCTGTGGCCGCCGGGATCGGCCCGGTGCTGAAGCCCGGGGCGACCGTCAGCGACGTGGGGTCGGTCAAGAAGGCGGTGATCGAGGCGGTGGCCCCGCATCTGCCCGAGGGGGTGCATTTCGTGCCCGCCCATCCCCTGGCCGGGACCGAGCATTCGGGCCCGCGTTCGGGCTTTGCCGAACTCTTCGATAACCGCTGGTGCCTGATCGTGCCGCAGCCGGGCAGCGACCGCGCGGCGGTGGAGCGGCTCGAGGCATTCTGGCAGGCGCTGGGCAGCCACACCGACGAGATGGATGCCGAGCATCACGACCTGGTGCTCGCGGTGACGAGCCACGCGCCGCACCTCATCGCCTACACGATGGTGGGCGTGGCCGACGATCTGCGCCGCGTCACCGACAGCGAGGTGATCAAGTATTCCGCCGCCGGGTTCCGCGATTTCACGCGAATCGCGGCCTCCGACCCGGTGATGTGGCGCGACGTGTTTCTCAACAACCGCGAAGCGACGCTGGAAATCCTCGGGCGCTTCACCGAGGAGCTGTTTGCGTTGCAACGCGCGATCCGCACCGGTGACGGCGATCACCTGCACGCCTATTTCAGCCGCACCCGCGCCATCCGCCGCGGCATCATCGAGGCCGGGCAGGACGTGGACGCGCCCGATTTCGGGCGTGTGAAGAAGCCATGAGGCGCCCGGGCGTCTTGCTGACGCTGGTGCTGGGACTCGTGGCCACCGGGTGTGGCCGCGGTGATGACACCGTGACGCGCGGTGGCGGTCTGTGCGGCGATCCGGGGCTGGTCGGCACAATGTCGGGGCTGGTGCCCGACCCGGTCGATGGCTGCGGGGTCAAAGCCGCCGTGCGGCTCACATCGGTGCACGGGGTGCACCTCAGCCAGCCTGCGACGCTAGATTGCCCGACCGCGCGCACGCTGGGGGCATGGGTGGAGCAAAGCGCCAGGCCGGCGGTGGGCCGTATGGGCGGCGGTCTGAGCGGGCTTCGGGTGGCCGCGCACTACGTCTGCCGCACACGCAATCATCAAAGCGGCGCGCGAATCTCCGAGCATGGCAAGGGCCGCGCCATCGATATCGCTGCCCTGAAGCTGCGTGATGGCTCTGAAATCTCGGTGCTGCACGATTGGGGGCGGGGGCCGAAAGGCAGGGTGCTGCGCCGGGTTCACCGCGATGCCTGCGGGCCTTTCGGCACGGTGCTCGGTCCCGGCTCGGACGGCTTTCACCAGGACCACATGCATTTCGACACCGCCCGCCACAGGGGTGGGCCGTATTGTCGCTGACGCGGGCCTTATACCAATGACACCGGGCAATTTGTCGCCGTGCCGCTCCGAGACCGAACCGGGCCCTTGTAATCCTGCATCAACCACGTAGGTTTGTGAGAACGGCAAAGGAGGTCGACCATGCCCAAGCTCATCAAGCTCTATATCACGCAGGTCGCCATCGGCTTCGGCATCGCGGGCGTATTCGTCGCGCTGCTGCTGTGGTTCGACATCGCCAACCTGTGGCACCTCATCACGCATAGCAGCGACGGGCTTCTCGCTCTGCTGATCCTGTGGGTGGCAAACGGTATCGTGTTTGCCGGTGTGCAGTTTGCCATCGCGGTGATGCGGATGAAGGACGACGATGATGACGATCATCACGGCGGGCTGCGCCAGCACGTGATGCGCCGCGAGTATGCAACCATCCCCGCCCGCGCCGACGAGGCGCGCCAGCCGTTCCGGCCGCGGGGCTGACGGCACGCTCTGAGCAGTGTGACCAAGGATGACGCGAAGGCCCCCTTTCCGGGGGCCTTTTCGTGTCTGATGCGCCTCGCGGCCACGAACCAGGACGAGAGGGAGAGGTGTGACGGGCCCGCACGCAGCCGTTTGGTTCTCTCATTCCCGAGGACCTGTGTATACAGGTGGGCGCCGGTTAACCGGACCACGATCCGGACAGAGCCAGCTCCCTCGGAATTGCTTAAGGCCACCGGAATGCAACCGTTCACGAGAAGGGCAGCACCCGCCACATCTCACAGCTAAGCGCTAATGCGGCCCGCGGCAAGGGGTTGCGTGCGTTCCTCATTCGTTCAGAATGTCGGCATGGCCGTTGCGCATGATCCAGCCTCGCGTCCCGGACAGATGCTCGCCCGGGGTGTGTGTCGGCATCTTGCGTGCCATGATTTCGCATGTCTGACCGAGTTCGTGCCCGGGCGCGGCAAGCGCGTGGACGTCATCGCGCTTGGGCCCAGGGGCGAGGTCTGGGTGATCGAGTGCAAGTCGGGCCGCAGCGATTTCGCCACGGATGCCAAGTGGCAGGGCTATCTCGACTGGTGCGATCGTTATTTCTGGGCGGTCGACACGGCCTTTCCGACCGATCTGCTTCCGGAGGATACTGGCCTCATCATCGCCGATGCCTATGATGCCGAGATTATCCGCATGGCCCCCGAAGAGCGGCTCGCGCCCGCGCGGCGTACCGCGCTCACCCGGCGCATTGCGCGCGATGCCGCGCGTCGTCTGCAGCGGCTCAGCGATCCGCCGCTATGATCCGCGGGCACGGGCCGCCGCAGCGGCGGCGCGGATTTCCTCGGCGATGTCCTCGGCCTCGTCGGGGTCGAAATCCATCGGCACCTCGATGCCCTGCGACTCGATGAACAGGCGCACCATGCCGTGCTCCGTCGGCCCGATCCGCAGATTGGCCTCGATGTTGCGTTCGTCGTTGATGCCCATGACCGTCTCCTGAAACTCGCGATCTGCTACGCTGTTCGCGCTTGATTGGCAAGGCTGCGCACGCTTTGATGGCGGCGATGAGAGAGGCCGCGATCCGTCCCTTCCGCCCCGATGACGGGCCCTGGCTGGTGGAGCGGCACGCCACGCTCTACGCGCGTGACGAGGGGTTCGACGCGACGTTCGGGCCTTTGGTGGCGGGCATCCTCGACGCCTTTGCCGCGGATCATGATCCGGCCTGCGAGGCAGGGTGGATCGCTCATGCCGGTGATCGGCGGCTTGGCTCGGTCTTCTGCGTGCGCCAGAGCCCGGCGATCGCAAAGCTGCGGCTGTTCCTGCTGGTGCCCGAGGCGCGCGGGCAGGGGCTGGGGCAGCGGCTTCTGGATACCTGCACCGGCTTTGCCCGCGACCGCGGATATCGCGGTATGGCGCTCTGGACCCACGAGAGCCATCGTGCCGCGTGCGCGCTCTACGCGCGCAACGGATGGCGGCTGACCGTCTCGCAACCGGTGCATTCATTTGGCTGCGATCTGGTCGAACAAAGCTGGGAAATCGCTTTTCGTTAGGCTTGCAATCGGCAGGCGGCATAGGTAAATCCGCCGTCAGTGCCGCCTTAGCTCAGTTGGTTAGAGCGCTGGATTGTGGATCCAGAGGTCCCCCGTTCGAGCCGGGGAGGCGGTACCATCGCTGTCATTTCCCCGTCACCAACCGCTGGACCTCGCTGACGCGCCAAGGATTGGAAACGCGCCCCGTCTCTGTCTCCGTGCGGCCTTGGGCGGTCGTGGCGAAGGGCAACAGCATCACAAGCACGGCGGCGGCGGGCCTAGCCATCCTGCTCGGGCACCGGCAGCGCGGGTGCGGTCACCGGGCGGTCCGGGTCGGGCACGTATTCCGTTGGGCCTGGCCGTTGCATGTTGGCGACCACGATAACGCCGACCACGAGCAGGAGCAGTCCGACTGCCAGCAGCGCCGGCATCCGCGACAGCCAGCGTTGCCACCGCGCGGTGAGCGCGCTGCCCAGCCACCAGACCACCACCGCGACCGCGCCCGCCGCCAGCTGGTACTTGAAGAATAACTCCACCCGGTTCATCCCCCGCGTGAAGCCGAAATCGGTGGGGGGCGTGAAATACGGCACGATGACCGACGCCGCGTAGAGCGCCGCCCATATGCCGCTGAAGACCAAGATGCCGCCGAGGCGCATCATGGCCGCGTCCGACGCCGCGCGTTCCGTCGCCTTGTCATGGCTGTATCCACCCTGACCTGTCTGCAACGCATCCTACGCGCGGTCCCGCATCTGCGGATCCGTTTTGTCACGAAACGCGGCGGATGCCGGGATGCCTGTTGCGCAAATGCGACAACATGGCCCTATTCCCCGACTTCGACGACCTGCCGCAGCGCCCCGCTCTCGCGATCGTAGATCAGTATGCGCCCGTCCCCTGTCACCACGGCGTACCAGCCCTGGCCTTGCGTGAAGGCGGTGGCGCGCGCGCCATCGGGCAGTGTGATGGTCTCGGGCAGCGGGGGCAGGGCGGTGGGGTCCGGCCCGGTCCAGAAGCGGGTGACAAGCAGCCCGACGATCACTAGAAGCCCGAGGATCATCGTGGCGGTCAGGACCGTGACAAGCCGCGCGAGGAATTTCAGCGTGGCCGGGCTCACCGGCTGAGGGCTTTCGGACATGGCGCAGGATCCGCTCGGCTTTGTCATCGGGGCCAATCCGCCCCCCCGCCTTGATAAGGCGTTGGCGCGCGATGTGCCAGAGGCGGCGGCGCTGTCGCGCACGCGGCTTGCCCGGCTGATCGAGGAGGGCGCGGTACAGGTGAATGGGACGCTGGTCGCCGACGCCAAGGCGCGCGTGGCCGAGGGCGACCGTATCGAGATCGACGTGCCGGAGCCGCGCGAGAGCCACATGGACCCCGAGGCCATCGCGCTCGACGTCGTTTATGAGGACGACGACCTGATCGTGATCGACAAGCCGGCGGGGATGGTGGTCCATCCCGCCCCCGGCACGCCGTCGGGCACGCTGGTCAATGCGCTGCTGCACCATTGCGGTGACCGGCTCTCCGGAGTGGGCGGCGCACGCCGTCCCGGGATCGTCCACCGGATCGACAAGGATACGAGCGGCCTTCTGGTGGTGGCCAAGACCGATGCCGCGCACCAGGGTCTTGCCGCGCAATTCGCCGCCCACACGGTCGAACGGGCCTATCTCGCGGTGGTGCATGGCGTCCCCGATCCGGGCGATCCGCGGCTTG
>Ga0102938_10000881_pt1 | contig 22618 bp, 10 predicted proteins | sample SalPonR2_B_D2_MG_FD_84516 | JGI IMG/M metagenome (GOLD analysis project Ga0102938, IMG submission 84516) | Salt pond soil microbial communities from South San Francisco under conditions of wetland restoration - Salt Pond MetaG R2_B_D2_MG | ecosystem: Environmental > Aquatic > Marine >... | reverse complement strand
TCTCCCGGCGTCGGCGGCCCGGTCTTCACCACGTCACCCCCACCACCTCCGCAGGCCCGCCTTCGCCGCCACGCCCACCACCACCACAACCACGTTCAACCACGTTTGTGTTGCAGTCTCGGTGGGACGGGCCACGGGAGCTGTAACGCAAACGAACCGGTGCGGCGCCAACCACGTTCGTGTTGCGCTTGCGGTGCGACGGGTCACCAGAATTGCAACGCAAACGGTGGGGAGGCGGCGTGATCACGACTCGAACTCGGGGATCCACGAGTGGCGCGCCGGGTGATCGGCGGCGAGCGGGAGCGTCTCGACCGAGCCCGTGCGCGCCGAGTGGTACCAGGCGCTGACCAACTCGAGGGAGGCGCGCGCGTCGGCGAGCGTGACCGGGAGGTCGCCGCCGTCCGTGAGCCGGTCGACGAAGCCCTGGAACTGACCGGTGTACTGGGTGCCCGCTGCTGGGAGATCGGTCCACACCTGCTCGGCTTCCTCGGCGAACGCCGACCGCCGGAACTCGAAGTTCCACGGTCCGGCAGCCGGGTCGTACGCCTCGGACGATGACGTGATCGTGACATTGTCGAAGTGCCACACGAGCTGCGACGACTCGGATGCTGCGCCGAGTGTGACGTTCATGGTGATCAACGCGCCGTCGGCGGTGCGGCCGATCGCCACCGCACAGTCCTCGGTCTCGACGGCGTTGACGCGGGTCGCCGCCATCGCCCGCACCTCGACCAGCGGTCCGGCCATCCACGCCAGCAGGTCGTGATTGTGGATCGCATGGCTGAGCACGCATCCGCCACGTTCGCCCGCCCACGTTCCCCGCCACGCGGCGTCGGCGTAATAGGCGCGTCCGCGGCGCCACCAGGTGGAGGCCGACGCAGTGAAGAGCGGGCCGGTGATCCCGGCGTCGATCAGTGCCCGGGCTCGGGTGGCGCCGTCGCCGAAGCGGTACTGGAAGATCGGCATGAACCGTGCGCCCGACGTTGCCGCTGCGCGTTCGACCGCGTCGGCGAGGCGGTCGCAGGCGGCCACCGAATCAACGAGCGGCTTCTCGCAGATCACGTGCACGCCGGCGTCGAGGCAGCGCACGATCTGCTCTTCGTGCATCGACGGCGGGGTGCACAGATCGATCACGTCGACCCGATGCGGCGAGTCCGGATCGTTGGCGGCGGCGAGGAGATCATCGAGCGACTCGACGCCGGGGACCGCCCAGTCGGCCTCGCCCTTGACGCGCTTGGCCTCGTCGAGCTCGGCGAACACGGTGGCCGCCGCCCCGTCCACCTCGCGCCATGACAGCAGGTGGCTCTGGCCGATCCCCATCCCGACCACACCGACTCGCAGCTCGCTCATGATCGTCCGACGCTACATCGGGTGGTCGCTGCTGCTCCCGCCGACGCCGCCACGACCGATCGCCTGCCATCCTCCGCGCTCCCCGGAATCTCGGTGAGCCGGGTTCCGGCTTGCGGAACCCACGGCACCGAGATCACGACGAGGGCGCCGTCGACGTGCCCCCAACGAGAATCGGGAACTGGCGACCGGGAGCGTCGGCGGGAACCCGACCGGTGGGCGCCCCCGATGCCGGATCGCCGGTGAGCACCGCCGCGCCGTCGGGTGCGTACTGCAGGATGTAGGCCTTGCGGACGTCGCCGGTGACGTTCGGGCCGGTGAGGTGCGGGGTGAGTGACGAGAACACGACGATGCCGCCCTTGCCGACCGGGGCGGCGACGGCGTCGGGATGCGACTCGACGATCTCCCAGCCGAGCGGGTCGACGTAGCGGTGCCGGTACGTGCCGCGGCGGTGCAGGCCGGGAATCACGTGCGGGCAGCCGTTGTCGAGCGTGGCGTCGGTGAGCGCCACCCAGCACGTGAGGTACTGCTGGGGGTCGACGAAGGCGTACCCGTTGTCCTGGTGCCACGGGAAGCGGCGCGGCTTCTCGGGTTTCTTGTAGACGGCCTGGTCCCAGTAGAGCCGGACGTCGGGGCCGATCAGGTCGTGGCAGAGGTCGGCGAACACCGGGTGGCGGGCGAAGGTGGCTGCGACCGGTTCACGCTCGACGAGATGAACGGTGAAGGTGATCGCCCCGGTCTCGGCGATCGAGATGCGTCCGCCCTCGAGCGTCTTCAGGAACTGGTCGGTGGCGGCTTCGGTGCGATCGATCGTCTCGATCAGCGGGGCGAGCTCGTCATCGGTGAACACCTCGGGCAGCACGACGTAGCCATCACGATCGAAGTCGGCGACCTGATCGGTGGCGAGCCGCCGGAACGGTCCCGTGCGGTCGCTCCATGTGAAGCCGTCGTTCCATGGGTGCAGCCCGAGAGCGTCGCCGGCCATCCCCGGACGCTACGCCGTCTCCCCTCTGCGTGACACTTCCGGTGGGGCGGGCCACCCGAAATGCAACGCAAACGTGATCGTGCCGGCGCCTCATCCGTTTGTGTGACATTCCCGGTGGGGCGGGCCACCCAAAGTGCAACGCAAACGTGATTGTGGTGGCATTGCCTGATGGCGGCGGTGACGTCCGGCGGGGTGAACCGGGCGGGATCGCCCCGGGTGGGCTCAAGCGGTGGGGTGGGCCCAGGGGGTGGCGGTGGGGTGGGCCCAGGGGGTGGCGGCGGCCTGGGCGCGCAGGCAGACGTCGGTGACGTCGATGGCGTGCTGCTGGGTCATCAGGCGCTCGCCGTCGTCGGCGAGGTCGGCCAGCAGCTGCTCGCCCCAGTCGACGACCACACCGGACACGTCGACCCGCCGGGTGCCGTCGGCGTCGACGACGATCAGGTGCTCGGCGCCCTCCGACCCGGCCACGTCGACGTTCGCCCGCGCCTCGATCGTGCCCTCGGTGCCGACGATCGTGAGCCGGCAGTCACCCCACGTCCCGAGCCCTCTCGCGGTGAGGTAGTCGAGCCGATGGTCGCCGACGATGCCGCGTGCGACCAACGTCATCGAGCCGATGTCCTGCATCGCTGGATGGTCGGCGCTGGCGACGTTGCCGACGGCCGACGCCACGATCGCGACCTCGGCGGCTGCCGACCCGGTGACCGCCATGAACTGGTCGACCTGGTGCGAGCCGATGTCGACGAGGATCCCACCGGTGGCCTCGGGATCCCAGAACCACGCCGGCCGTCGCTTGGCCCACATCGTGTGCGGCCCCGCTCCGACGACGTGCACGATCGAACCCACCGCGCCCGCGCGGGCCAGCCGCACCGCTTCGTTGATCGCCCGGTTCTGGTAGCGCTCGGTGAACAGCACGGTCCACGGGCGCCCGGGTCGGTCGGCAACCGCCGATCGGACGGCGTCGAGTTGGTCCATCGTGGTGAGGCCCGGTTTGTCGGACACGACGTGCTTGCCGGCGGCGATCGCCGCGAGCGCGATCGAGGCGCGCCGGTTCGGGATCGCTGCGGTCACGATCACATCGATCGAGTCGTCGGCGAGGACGTCGTCGAACGACGTCTCGACCGAGTCGGCCTGCCACCCGGAGTAGTGCTCGACGAACTGGCCCTCGGCGGTGTGCGCCACCGCCGTTGCGCCCGCTTTCACCAACCGGTCGACGATCTCGTACAGGTGGTTGTGGTCGGCGCCCACCAGCGCGATCCGACCGACCATCACCCACCACCGACGATCACGCCAGGGGTCAGACCCCAGGCGTGATCGATCACGTGTGGGGTCTGACCCCTGGCGTGATTCATGCGAGGTCGCGGGTCATGGTGTCGAAGTCGCAGCTCCACGTGGAGTTGCTCGCGGTGAGGTTGTACTGGCGCGACAGGTGGTCGATGCCACCCCACGGCGACTCGTGGCGGGGATGGTCGCCGGTCGGATACTCGACGCCCTCCACCAGGAACACCCCGGTGCTCGACCAGTCGACGATCCCCGACGACGGCGACGTCCACGACACCGTGAACCCGGTGTCGTCGCGCACCACCGATGGATCGATCGCGGTCACCGCGTTGACGAAGTCGTCGAGCGATCCGCCCACGTCACTGCCGACCTCCACGATCCACACGTTGTCGGGCCCACCCTCGGCGACCAGGTCGAACGGCTTGGTCATCCCGCCGGTGGCCACCACCGCCGAGTCGTACTCGCGCCAGGTCGGCGTGCGCCACGACCACAGCGCGATGTAGCCGCCGCCCTTCGCGGCGATCGTCCAGTTGCCCACCTGGCGCACCTCGTCGAAGTGGTCCTGGGGCACGTACGCATGGGTGAACGGCCGGTACTCGAACACGCCCCACACCAGCGGATCGGTCGATTGGTCCCACTTCGGCTGGTAGATGTGCACCGCCGTCGCCCGATGCTGCGCCGTGCGCGGCATCGACGCGTCGCCGGTCCAGTACCCGGGCTGCGGGTCGTCGCCCCAGACCGTCGTCTGGGCGACATCGGGCACCGGATGCGTGGTAAACACCATCGCGTTCTCGTCGATCGCCGCCTGCCACGCGTGACCCTGGTCGCGCATCTCGCCGAAGCGATGGTCGAGCACCGACGCCAACGACACCTTCGGCTCGCGGTAGGCGTAGGTGTTCGCCTCGGAGAGGAACCCGAAGTTGATCACCGCAGCACGCTCCTGCGCCCACACCCGGATGCGCTCGGGGTCGTAGTCGTTGAGCGCTGCGAGCAGGTTGATCTCGGCGAACTCGGAGGTCTCCCAGAGCCGGAACTCGTTCAGGTAGTCCACGCTGACCTCGGCGAGCGGCCACATGCCGAGCGCCCCCAGACTCCACCAGAACGGCAGGTTCTCGCGCTTCGAGAAGTCCTTGCCGTACGGTGCGACCGGGTCGTCCTCGAGCGGCGAGGAGCCGTCGAAGAAGACCCCGTGGCGTTCGCGCACCACGCTCGGCTGGTCGTCGAGGGCGATGTCGACCACGAGCTGCGGCGGCCGATACCGCTCGCCGGAGCACAGGTAGGTGACGCCGGTGTCGCCCGTGGACTGGTACGGGGCGGTCGTGTCGTCGAACACGAACTTGGCCACGTTGAAGGTGTCCTCGTCGAGCGCCGACATCTTGTCCTTCTTGTACGTGCGTCCCCGCGGCGCGGCATAGGTGCCGGCCTGGTTGTGGGCGGCCATGTCGACGAGACACAGGTCGAGCGCCATCGCCGCAGCGACGACGATCTCGGGGTCGTCGGCGAGTTCGGCGAGCATGTGCAGCGGCGTGATGTTCTTCAGCATGTAGACGTTCGAGTGCCACTCGAAGAAGCCGAGTTCGGCGCGCTCCGCGATCCATTCGAGGATGAACGGCTTGGCCCGCTCCATGTGTTCGGCGCCGGTGAGCCCGGTGACGGCGAACGTCTCGTCCGGGTAGCGCTGTCCGGCCAGGTACTCGATCGCCCGGGTGATCACGATGTGGTTCTCGGACCAGAACCACAGGTTGTCGACCCGGTCGGCGGGCAGGGGGTCGTCCCAGGCGTAGCGGTTGGCGAGCATGCGTTCGTCGATCGCGGCGATCACCTCGGGCGACAGCTGCGTCATCGGCGTGTCGCCCTGCCCGAGCGCGAGCATCCAGTGCAGGTCCATGAACCGGAAGTCGCGGGTGTCCTCCCACGCGTCGATCTGGTCGAACACCGCCGACAGCGACTCGACGGTGACGTCCTCGATCGGCCACGTGAAGTCGGGGTCGCGACGGGCCCGACCGAGGTAGGCATTGATGCCCGGCGGGTTCGACGAGTGCTCGGCGGTGGTGGCGAACGCCAGGTAGTCGTCGACGCGCTGCTGGTGGACCGCCTCGTCGATCAGGCCCGGTGATCCTGGCGCGGCGAGGGCGGCGGCTGCGGCCGAGAGCGGGACGGTCGGCGCGGTCGTGTCGGCCGGCACCGTGTCGGCGGTGGTGGTGTCCGACGGGGTGGACGACGACGTTGCCGGCGCGTCGGTGGTCGGGCTGCTGGACGAGTCGTCACTCGAACAGCCGGCGATCACGGCGGCGGTGGCGCCGGCCCCGGCGATCAGGAATCGGCGCCGGTCGAGCAGGAGTCGGGCGCGAGTCGTGGGGAGGTCACCGGGTTGCATTCCGGCAACTGTAGAGATCGCGCCCGACGCCGTCGCAGCGGACCGATCACGCCAGGGGTCAGACCCCAGGCGTGATCGGTGTCACATGGTGTGCCATGTGCGACATTGACCCTCCGCATGATCTCGCCGACAGTGTGGGTGATCTCGCCGACAGGCTGGGGAACGACGAGGGCTGGGGGGCCACATGACGACCACCGAGGGAACACGGATCAGCTTCGATCCGTTCGAGGCGGGCTACTTCGCCGACCCGAGCGTGCAACTCAATGCGTTGCGCGAGCAGGAGGCCGTGCACTTCATGGAGTTCACCGGCGGCTACATGGTGACGGGCTACGACGACGCGTTCCGCCTCCTGCGGGACCGGACCGTGGGCAGCACCGCCCAGAACGCCACGTCGACGCCGTCGATCGACGCCGAGCGCGCCGCCCTGGCGCAGGATCGGGCGGGGCCGAACATGTTGCGGGTCGACGGCGACGACCACACCCGGATGCGTCGACTCGTGTCGCAGGCGTTCACGCCTCGGGCGATCGAGTTGTGGCGGGAGCGGGCGACCGAACTGACCGAGGAGTTGCTCGACGTGTTCGAGAATCGTGGCAGCGGCGACGCGCTCCACGACTTCGCGCTGCCGCTGCCGGCGACCGTGATCTCCGACATGCTCGGGGTCCCGAAGGCCGACCTTGCGAAGCTGCGCGGGTGGTCGCATGCGATGGCCAAGACGCTCGACGCGGTGAACACCGACGAAGAACGGCGGCGGTCGATCGATGCAGCCCGAGCGATGGACGGCTACCTACGCGACGTGTACGACGCCAAGCTGGCAGATCCTGCCGACGACATCTTCTCGGCGTTGATCGCGGCTGAGCACGACGGTGATCGCCTGACGAAGAACGAGGTGATCTCGAACATCCGCCTGCTGTACGTGGCCGGCCACGAGACCACGACCAACCTGATCGGCAACGGCTTGGTCGAGCTGTTCCGTCACCCGGACCAGCTCGAGATGGTGCGAGACAGCGACGCGCACGACACCAACCTCGTCGAGGAGGTGTTGCGGTTCAACTCCCCGGTGCAGATGACCCGGCGCATCCCCGACCACGACATCGAGGTGGCCGGCACGACGATCCCGGCAGGCTCGGTGATCCTGCTGTGCGCGGTGAGCGCCAACCGCGATCCGCGCAAGTTCGGCCCGACCGCCGACGAGTTCGACATCACCCGAGTCGACGCGAAGGATCAGCTGTCGTTCGGAGGTGGCGCTCACTTCTGCCTGGGCGCAGCGCTCGCCCGGTTGGAGGGGGCGATCGCCATCCCGCGGATCATCCGAAGGTTCCCGAACCTGGCGGAGGTGGCCGAGCCCGAGTTCGAACCACGCGTCGTGCTGCGAGGCGTGGCCCGCCTCGACGTCACCGTGTGACGATCACGACGGGGCTCAGACCTGCGATGTGATCGTGCGAGGCCACCTGCTGTGCATCGTCAAGACAACATCAATGCCTGGACATCGGTGACGATGGGGAGTTAGGTGGAGGACGACTTCTGCGGGGGCAGCAAGTCGACAACACGGGTGCGCCGCAGCCACCGAGATCTGACCGCTACGGCACCTCGAAGCCTTGGGGGTTCAGCATGTCATTCCGCAAGATCGCAGGAGCGGTGGCCGTTTCGGCCGGCGTCATCACCGGATCGCTCGTCGCCGTGCCACCGACAGCAGGTGCGGCCGCTTCGCCGTTCGACGACGAGATCGGCGATCAGCTCGCGCTCGCGAGCGCCAGCTTGGCGCAGGCCTCGATGCTCGTCGACCTGTTGCCGGTGATCCCGGGACTCGAGGCAAACCCGGCGATGCTGCTCGGCGTCCACGAGCTGTTCGTCGGCGGGAGCGGCTTCGCCGGGCTTGCGAGCCTTGCCACGAGCACCGACCTGGCGACCGATCTGCCGGCGCTGAGCGGTTCCGGGTTCACACTGTCGAACTACGAACACGCCACATCGGGGACGACACACACGGTCAGCTTCGACGTGCAGATCGACAAGGTGGCCGCCGCGCCGATCGCCATCATCGACGGCGACGTCCAGATCCTCGGCACCGACGTCGACATCGACGTGACGATGCCGAACACCACGATCACCCTCGAGTTCGAAGCGGCCAGTGCCACCGAAATCGTTCCGGGCTCGTTTGCCTTCGTGGAGCTGCCGTCGCTCGACTTCTCGGTGTCGCTCTCGGGTTCCCCGACGATTCCGATCCAGTTCGGCTTCGCCAGTGCGACCGCCTCGGGCGACTTCGGCCTCAACCTCTCCGCTGGCCTGCAACTCACCGACCCCGACGGGCTCGACCGGATCACGATCAGCGAGTTCTCCACGCTCGCGATCGAGGATCTCGTCCAACTCGACTTCCCCACGAACACCCCCGACGACATCGACATCGATCTCGCCCTCGACGCCGACGTGTTCGGCACCGGGTTCGGCGGCCAGTTGACGATCACCGACGAGAACTTCTTCTCGGACCCGGCGCCGGTGACCACCTTCACCGCCTCGGGCGCGAACCCGATCGACCTCCTGTCGAACATCAGCGCGGACACTGCGATCACCTCGTTGGCGCAGCTCGTGTCGAGCTACGGCGCGGCGATGCTGGCCGGCGACGTCGAGCTGCCGTTCCTGTCCGACGGCGTGTTCATCCCCGGTGATCTCGGCAGCGCCGACCTGTCGGACTTCGACCGCGTGTTCGACGCGATCCAACCCTTGATGGACTACGTCACGCCCCGATCGTCCGGGCAGATCGTCTGCGGGACCGAGGTCGGCCCGGATCCCGACGGTGCCGGCGGCGTGGAGGGGATCCCGACCGGGATGCTGATCGAGTTGGAGCCGAACCAACCCGTCTTCTGTCGGGCGTTCACGTCGATCGACGGCAGCGCCCAATGGAAGGTGAACGGCGCCAGCGTGGGGGCGCCCAGCACGACCACGATCGGTGCCGACCCGACCGCCAACATCGAGTTGGCGGCCAGCGCCACCGGCGACTTCGCCGTGGCAGTGGACTTCACGCCGGGCGACGGCTCCGGGCTCGTCGAGTTGCTGCCGCGCCCCGACACGATCCAGGACCTGCTGACCGAACTCGCAGCCAACGATCTGATCCCACTCGTCGGTGGAGATCCGGACTTCGACTACGACCCCGCTGCGGAAGCATTCACGTTCCCGTTCGACTTCGGCGTCGCCGGGCCGATCGAGCGGGAAGCGTCGATCAACGCCGGGAACTCACTCGTCGCCGCCACCGGGATCACCGGGTTGTCGGCCGACGCAGCGGCCACTGCCCGCTACTCGCTGTCGAACATCGCCGCCGGCGTGACACTCGGCCTGATCGTGACCGACGACATCTCGTCGATCAACCCCGGCGACGACGCAACGAATCCGGAGGGCCCGCTCGACCGGTTCTTCCTCTCCGGTGTCGATTCCCTGATCGAGGTCGGCGACGTGCAGGTCGCCGGCGACTTCGCGATGAACGGCCGGCTGGGATTCCTCGAAGTCGACGCGAACGTCACCGGCAGCCTGTCGAGCCCGGGGGCCGCTCCCGCCCTGAGCGTCGGTCTCACCGGCACGACCGTCGAGTCGAACGGCGCCACCATCTCGGACGCGATTCTCGTACGCGACGTTCTCGGACCGAGCCTCGTCGATCTCGTCGACGCCGACGTCAACTTGCAATTCGACGGCGCCGCTGCGATCAGCGCCGAGGCTGCGGGTCTCGGCGCGGGCGGCGGGTTCGACATCGAGTGGAATCTCGACGATTCCGCTCCGTCGATCACGAACTTCGACGCCGGCTTCACCAACACCCTGCTGCCGTTCGGCGGCGACCTGGCTCTCGTCCACGACGGTGCAGCCTCGCCGACCGACCCCACGCTGTTCACCGGTACGACAGCGACCAACCTGCTCGCCGAGCCCGGGCTCGTCGGCTCGCAGCTCGTCGACACCGCCGGCAACTTCTGCAACATCACCGCGGTGTTGTCGGCGACGCAGCTCACCTGCTCGAATCCCGACGGCGACACCCTCAACCCGATCACGTTCGCGGACGGTGACTCGTACGACGTCAAGGGCAACACGCTGTCGAAGCTGGCCGACATCCTCGCCGCCCTCGACGGGCTCATCGCCTACCTGGAGGACGCCGTCGGCAGCGACGCATTCGACACGCCGATCGACCTGATCGGCGTCAGCCCGGCCGACATCGTGGGCCAGATCGACGAGCTGCGTCGCATGGTCGACGAGTTCCGCGGCGTGCAGGACGCGTACATCCAGTGTGTGGTGCAGGGTGACGCGGCAGCCGACGTGCGCGCCGTACCGCTCGACACATCGCCGCCTGGCCCTCCGCCGGCGGTGACGCTGCAGTGCGCCGCCGAGGCGTTCGCCGACTCGCCGACGGGGGTGCAGTGGCGGGTCGTGCCGGCTGATGGTGCACCCGGCGCGTTCGTGGCCGACACCGACGGCGACAGCCTGTCGGGTTCGCCCGACCCCGAAGTCGCATTCGAGGCGCTCACCATCAGCGCCGACCTCGACACCGACGGCGACGGGTTCGTGTCGCTCGGTTCGGAGTACAGCATCGAGGTCGAGTGGAGCGACGCCACCGGTGGCAAGCAGGCGGCCTTCCCACCGCGAATTCCCCAGAGCCTCCAGCAGCTCGAGTCACTGATCAACGACACACTCGGCTTGCCCGACGGCGTCGTCAGCTTCAGCCTGGAGGACGGCTCATCCGCCCCGGGTGACCCGACGCTCCGCGTCGCCATCGGCTACGGCATCTGTTCCGCGGACGATTTCGTGCCTGGTTGTGACGGCATGCCGATCGTGCCCGGACCGTCGGCCGACCTCAACTTCGATCTCGGCGGGGGGATCGGCGACCTCGTCGGCCTCGACGTCGACGGTGAGATCGTCGTCGACTACGCGGCACTTGCCACCCTCGACGTCGGCATCCCCCTGGACGGCAGCGACCCAGTGCTCTACGGCTCGACCGGGATCGACGCCCGGCTCCAGGTCGAGGGCAGCGACGACCTGAGCATCACGGCGAGCATCGGACCCGTGAACGCACGCATCGGTGCGGCGGCGACCGGGGCGAGCGGCTCCGCCGAGGCGGGCAGCGCCGACGGCACGCTCGTCGCGGTCGGGGCGTTCCCGGCATCGGCGGTGTCGGTGGGCATGGTGGTGACCGAGACCACCACGGGCGAGACCTGCGTGATCACGGCACGAACCGATGACGACACCGTGCAATGCGCCACCGACTGGGAAGAGGGCGATGCCTTCCAGCTCGGCGGCCGCAACGACCTCAGCGCCGGGCTCGGGCTCGAACTGCAGCTGAAGGACACATCACCAGGCGGCGGGATCGTCGGTGACGACGACTTCGTCACCTTCTCCGACGCCGGCGTCGAGGTGACCGATCCGGGCGAGATCCTCGACGGCGGCGAGTGCGGCCCGATCGACGAGGCGACGATGTCGCAGATCGCCGGCTCGACCTTCACTGCGGGCGAGCGCAGTCTCGGCGGATTCGCGTGCGCGCAGCTCTCGCTGTCCGCTGAACTCGGCACCCAGGTGTACCTCGGCGAGCTCGACGTCGAGCTCGTGGTCGGTGCCGACCCGGTTCGCGCGTGGGTGCCGACCGATCTGGGCGCCAAGCTCGGCGCTGCTGCGCTCGATCCGGCGTTTCTGCTGCGGCTCCTCCCCGATCTCCTCGAAGCGATCGAGGACGGCATGCGCGACGCCGCCGACTCAGGGCTTCCGTCTGCTGTCGGCGACCCGCTGCGCACGGGAGCAGCCGGCATCGAGGCCACGCGCCTGTTGATCGACGGCTACATCGAGACCTTCGCCGACGCACTCGCCGGACTCGCTCCGGGCGGCACACTCGAGGGAGCGATCGCCGACGAGCTGGCTGGTCTGCTCGGTCTCGACGCCGGCGACATCGCCGTGGTGGCGCTCTGCGGTGGAGCGACCGAATGCGCCGACGGTGACCCCCTGTCCGCGATCACCGACATCCGCGCGACGTTCACCTTCGGCGACATGGTCGAGGCGACCACCGGCGTCAACCTCGGACTGGACGGACTGCCGCTCAACGTCGAGGGTGGTGTCACCGCTTTCGCCGAGTGGGGCGTGACCCTGGGCATCGGGGTCAGCCGCGACGACGGCCCCTACATCGCCCTCGACGGCGCAGCACCGGAGTTCCTGGTGTCCGCCGGCGTCAACCTGGCCGCCGGTGCCACCGGCTGTGACGGCCCGATCAACGGGCTGGACTACACGACCGATCGGTGCATCTCCGCCCGACTCGGCTTTCTCGATGTCGAAGCGCTCGACAGCACCACCAATCCCACCTCGATCGGTGCGCGGCTCGGCCTCGACGTCGCCGGGGGCAGCGCCGACAGACTGACCCTCGCCGACATGGTCAACGGCACGATCGACCTGACACCGGTGGTGGCGGCGGGGATCAACCTCGACGTGCACCTGCGGACCGGAGTCGCGGCCACCGGGCCCGACCTGCCCTCGATCACCGGCACCTTCCTGCTGCAGTGGCAGGTCGGCACGTACGCAGCCACGCTGGCCGACAGCACGCTCGTGCCGATCGCCGACGTCACCGGCGTGCCGTCGCCGACGATCTCGTTCGACAACCTTCACCTCGACCTCGGCGACGTGCTCGACGAGTTCATCAAGCCGATCACCAACGAGATCAAGAAGATCACCGGGCCGCTGCAACCGATCGTCGACGTGATCACCGCGCCGATCCCTGTGGTCAGCGACCTTGCCGAACTCGTCGGCGAGGACCCGATCACGATGCTCTCGGTGCTCGAGGGCGCGACCGGCGCCGACCTGTCGCTGATCAAGGCGCTGGCCGCGTTCATCGGCTTCGTCAACAGTGTTCCGGATGACTCGGGCCTCATCCCACTCGGCGCCCTGATCGGTGGGACGAGCGACCGCGCCGTTGGCGCCTTCGAGGTCGACCCGGCGAAGGCGGCGGGCACGCTGGCCCCGAGCGAGGCAGGCAGTCTGATCAAGCAGGACAGCTCGTTCAAGGGCGGCACCGGCTTCACCAACGACGTCGGCGAGGCCGGTGACGGCAGCCTCAACACCAAGCAGTCACCCGACCCTGACCGGCCGTCGACGTTCGGCGTGCCGGGGCTGAGCTTCCCGTTCCTCGAGGACGCAAGCCAGGTCTTCGGGGTCCTCGTCGGTCGCGATGCAACCCTCATCCGCTGGGACGCCGGCACGCTGAAGGCCAGCGCAGGCATCTCCTACGACTTCGGGCCGATCATGGTCGGCCCCATCCCCATCACGATCACCCTCGGCGGCGAGATCGGCATCGAAGGCCGCTTCGCCATCGGCTACGACACCAGTGGCATCCGCAAGCTGCTCGACGGCGGCTCAGGCGTCGCCCTCTTCGACGGCATCTTCATCGACGACCTCGATGCCCAGGGCAACGACGTCCCCGAAATCGTCTTCAAGGGCCGCGTGTTCGCCGGGGCGTCGGTCGACCTCGTGATCGTGTCGGCGGGCGTCCGTGGCGGCATCGAATTGACCTTCACGCTCGACCTCGATGACCGTCCCGACCCCGATGGCAAGCTGCGCATCGAGGAGATCGTCGACAAGCTGGCGAATCCGATCTGCCTGTTCGAGGTCGGCGGCAAGATCGAGGCGTTCCTCGAAGCGTTCGTGAAGATCGACTTGTTCCTGTTCAGCAAGGAGTTCGGATTCGAACTGGTTCGCATCACCTTGCTCGAGTGGTCGTCGGCGTGCGAGCCGCCGGCCCCGAAGCCGGCGACGAAGGACGGCGGCGTGCTGTACCTCAACATCGGTGAGCGACGCGATCTTCGCAACGTCCAAGAGGACGTGGTCGACGAGTCGATCGAAGTCCGCCAGCTCGGCCCCGGCAAGGTGCGGGTGACGGCCTTCGGATTCGAAGAGGTGTTCACCGGCATCGAGTTGATCGTTGCCGATGGTGGTGTCGGCGACGACGAGATCTTGATGTTGCCGGGCTCCGACGACGAACTCGTCGACGCGACAGATCCCGATCCCGGTGATCCCACGGTCGGGATCGCCGACGAGACGGTTCCGTTCACGATTCCGACCGTGCTCTCGGGTGGCAACGGCAACGACATCATCAAGGGCGGCAACGGGCCCGACCTGATCCTCGGCGACGACGGTCCGGGCGCAGCCACGTGGGAGGGAGTCGGGTTCACGTTCCCGGACCCCGATGCCGACGACGGTGACGCCGGTGTGGCCGGCGCCGACACGATCAACGCCGGCGGCGGCAACGACGTGGTCAAGGCCGGCGGCGGCAACGACACCGTCGAAGGTGAGGCCGGACGCGACACGCTCGAGGGCGGCGACGGCAACGACACCCTCAACGGTGGCCCCGGCGGCGACGCGATCCTCGGGCAGGGCAACGACGACGTGCTGCACGGCGGGCCGATCCCGCTGCCGGCGCCCGGCGCCACGAACGCGGAGATCGACGACGACGATGCCCTCGCAGGAGGCGTCGGATCCGACACCGTGTCGGGCGACTTCGGCAACGACGTGCTGTTCGGCGACGACGAGGTCGCCGGGTTCATGGACGCCGACGCGGCAATGCGTCGGCTCGGCGATGGCGCTCCCGATCTGGCGACATGGCGAAGCTGGTGCGACGCGCCCGCTGCCGGCGACGGCGACCTGCTCGTGGGCAACGCCGGTGACGACGTGATGCTCGGCCAGGGCGGCGACGACCAACTCGACGGCGACGACGACGACGACTGGGCGTGCGGCGGCAGCGGCGAGGACCAGGTGGTCGGTGGCGACGGCGACGACGAACTGCGCGGCAACGACGACGACGACGTCCTGACCGGCAACGACGGCCACGACGTCATCTTCGGCGGGGCGGGCGACGACACCGCCAACGGCAACGCCGGTGGCGACGACATCTTCGGCGACGCCGGTTCCGACCTGCTGTTCGGCGACGAGGGCGACGACATCGTCGTCGGCGACACCGGCAGTGTGACTCCGGGCCACGTCCACGGCGTCGACGACGGAGCCGACGTGTCGACGGCCAAGGTCGAGGCACTCGATGATGCAGTGGTGCGCAACAGCTCGACGAGCGGTCCGGCGCGAACGGCGTGTGATGTCCCGCTCGGCGACTCCGACTGCATCTTCGGTGGGGCTGGGTCCGACGCGCTGTTCGGCGGGTCGGACGGCGACCTGATCCAGGGCCAGGCCGGCGTCGACCTCATCGAGGGCAACGACGGTCCCGACAACATCCGCGGTGGCACCGACCGCGACCTGTTGTTCGGCAACGCCGACGGTGACCTCATGTTCGGCGACGGCGACGCGGACGCGATGTACGGCGACCGGTCGATCGATGACTGGACGACCGACACCCCGCAGGGTGCTGGAGTCGACGTGATGTACGGCGGGCCGGGCACCGACCACATGGAAGGCGACGGCGGCGACGACGACATGTTCGGCGGGGCCGACGCCGACCACATGGAGGGCAACAACGGCGAAGACGACATGTTCGGCGAGACGGGCAACGACGACATGATCGGCGGATCCGACACTGCAGGTGAGCCCGACGTCGGTGAATCGGTGATGGACGGCGGAGCTGGGTCCGACGTGATGGCCGGCGACAACGCCATCGTCGGGGCGAGCGGCTTCGTCGGTGGACGGTCGGTGGAGTTGCTCGATCTTCCGATCGGTGGCGACGACACGATGAACGGTGCTGCGGACGTCGACTACATGTTCGGCCAGATCGGCAGCGACACCATGTCGGGCGGCGACTCGGGCGACTACATGGAGGGCAACGACGGCGACGACACGATGAACGGTGACGCCGGCGACGACGACATGGTCGGCGGCGGCTCTGCCGCCGACGGGTCGATCACCGAGAGCCGCAACGGCACCGGACTCGACGATGTCGGCGAGACGGCGATGAACGGAGGCACCGGCGACGACTGGATCGCCGGCGACAACGCCCGCATGAACCGGGTGTTGAACGGCGACACCGGCAGCGACGTGCTCGACGACCACCCGATCCAGTTGTTCGACCTCGGCGTCGTCGGGGGTCCGATTGTGCCGGCGACGGCCCACGGAGCTGACACGATGGACGGCGGGGCGGACACCGACTTCATGTTCGGTCAGGGATCGAACGACACCATCAGCGGTGGCGACGCACCCGACTACATGGAGGGCAACGACGGCGTCGACTCGATGTACGGCAACGACGGAAACGACGACATGGTCGGTGGCGGCTCGGCCGACGACGGTCTGATCATCCGGCTTCGAGTCGGTGAGGGCCTGTTCGATCAGGGCGAGATGATCATGGAGGGTGGCGCCGGTATCGATTGGATGGCCGGGGACAACGCGTTCATGAACCGGGTGCTGTTCGACGACGACGTCATCCCGATCGATCTGTTCGACGTGAACTCGTTGGATGAGGCCGCCGTCAGCGGTGGCGACACGGTGAGCGGTGGCGACGACGACGACATCATCTTCGGTCAGGGCAACGGCAGCCAGGGCGACCAGTCCGATCCGCCCGACGGGCTCGACAACGACGGCGACGGCGAGGTCGACGAGGACGGCGACTGGGACGGCGTCAGCGGCGAGGTGTGGCTCGGCGACACGATCCACGGCGACGACGGCGACGACTACGCCGAGGGCAACCAGGGCTCGGACCTGATCTTCGGTGACCGTGGTGATGACGACCTGCTCGGCGGCGGCTCCGCGATCGATGGGCTGTTCGTCCCCGGCCGGGTGGGCGACGGGCTCTGGGACGAGCGCGACACCGTGCACGGCGGCGACGGCGCCGACGTCGTGGCCGGCGACAACGCACGGATCAATCGCGGCGCCGATGCGCAAGGGCCCGTCACCGGGCTGCTGCTCGGCACCGACCGCGAGGTGCAGCTGTTCGACGTGAACTCGGGTGAGCCGGCGTTCAGCGGCGGCGACTTCCTCACCGGTGGCACCGAACGCGACCTGATGTTCGGCCAGGGCAACGGCGCCCAGTCGCCGGACCAGGCCGACCCGCTCGACCTGGTCGACAACGACTTCGATGGACGCGAGGGGCCGGACTCGACCGAGTACGACTGCGCCGACAACGGCTTCGACAACGACGACGACGGCAACCCGGACGGCACCGATTCCGGCTGCCTCGCGGCGATCGACGAGGACAAGCCGTGGGACGGCGACATCCTCTTCGGCAACGAGGGCGACGACTACACGGAGGGCAACCACGGCGCCGACTGGATGTTCGGCGGCGACGACGAGGACGACATGGTCGGCGGTGGCTCGTCGGTGACGGGAGCGATCGTGCCGGACCGTGATCCGGCCGGACTGCTCGACGGGCCCGACGTGATGCACGGTGACGACGACGACGACGTGATGACGGGCGACAACGCCCGGGTCAACCGAGTCGTGGTCGACGGCGCGTTCAGTCGGATCGCTTCGGCGGGTGTCGCCGACGTGGCCGGCTTCGGGCCGTACGACCGGGCAGTCAGGGTGACCGACATGTTCCCCGGTGACGACGGCGCTCCCGGCCCCGACATGCACGACGACGACTACATGACCGGCGGTCTCGGCGACGACGAGATGTACGGCCAGCTCGGCGACGACTTCGCCGTCGGCAACGCCGGCGACGACGCCTTGGTGGGCGACCTCGGCCAGGTGCGGGCGAACGTGCTCGGCGACGGCGTCGGGGTCGACCCGGCGCAGGTCGCCATCAGCACCAACTCGCCGCACTGGGACGACGTCATCAACGAGGTCGGCTCGATGCTCTACGAGACCGAGCTGTACGCGTTCGACTCGTCGGCGGGTGGTGTCGGCGGCAACGACGTGCTGCTCGGCTACGACGGCCGAGACACCGCGTTCGGCGGGCCGGGCGACGATGTGATCCAAGGCGACGGCGACGGTGTCGAAGAGTTCTTCGACGCCGTGCAGCCCGAATTCACCCACATCGTCGACATCGACCCGACGACCGCCGACCGCGACATGCTGTTCGGCGGTGACGGTGGCGACGCAATCTGGGGTGGACGCGACAACGACATCCTGATGGGCGGCCATGGCGACGACAACCTCGACGTGCGGCCCCGCGAGGCCACCGACAACGGCCGCAGCGGCGCCAACTTCCGGTTGATCCCGCGTGACCCGGCGTCGTGGTTCACGTGGGCGTTCCCCGAGAACTTCCAGGATGTCGACTTCATCTACGGCGGCTGGGACCGGGATGCGCTCCAAGCCGATCAGGCCGCCAACGGCCCCGATCCGGGCGACCGGCTCGCCGACTGGGCCGGCGGCTTCAACGTGATGTACCTGTGCCCCGCCGGCTACGGCGACCACACGATCACGCGGATGGGTGCGCCGCACGCACGAGACTTCCTGCGGGACCTGACGCAGGCGAGTGGGGCGTTCCTGTCGTCGGTCGACGGCAGTTCGGGCTTCCGCGATCTCGGGTATGTGTTCCCGAACGAGCGGGGAGCGAATTCGAACCCGCCGCACCCGGACCACCCGGGACACTTCACCTGCGCCGACTACACCCAGGTGGGCGCGGGCGGCGTCTCGGCCGAGGCAGGCGGACCGTACGAGGTCGCCGAGGGTGGATCGGTGCCGTTGGACGGTTCGGGATCGAGCGGGGCAACATCGTTCTCCTGGGATGTCGGGCTCCTCGGCGTCGACGACGTTTCCTCGGCGACGCCGACGGTCACGGCTGCCGGCCTCGACGACGGTGCGATCACGGTGTCGCTCGAAGTCGGCGACGGCGACGGGACCTTCCGCACCGACACCGCCGAACTGAACGTCGTGAACGCACCGCCGATCGTCACCCTGGACGCGTTGCCGGGCATCACCGCGAGCGGCTCGCCGGTCACGTTGTCGGCCACGGTGACCGATCCGGGTGTGACCGACACGCACACGGTGTCGATCGACTGGGGTGACGGGTCGTCGTGCGACGGCTCCGCCGGCTCGGAGTGCTCGATCGCCACCGCCAACGGCGCCGGCACCGTGACCGGCACACACACCTATGCCGGGCCGGGCACCTACATGATCACCGTGTCGGTCGTCGACGACGACGGAGGAACCGGAGTGGGTGGGCCGGCGAGCGTCTACGTGGGAAGCGCAGTGCAGACCGCTGCGACGTGGGCGACGACCGATCCGTGGCCGCTTCCCGATCCGATCACGATCGGTGGTGTCGGGTACACGAGAACCGAGGCGATCGCGGTGTTCGCCACCGGCCACAACAACCGCCAGAGCCCGTTCCTCTTCCGCGAGTTGGTGGCAGCCAACCTCAACCAGGCGGCCGGCGCCGACGCGTCGTGCGTGACCGCGACGCTGACATCAGCCGATGCCTGGCTCGCGGACAACCCGCCGGACAGCGCGGTCAAGAAGAACTCGAGTGCCTGGACGGACGTGGCGGAGCCCTGGTTCGACGAGCTCGTCGCCTACAACACCGGACTGCGCTGCGCGCCGGCGCTCTGACTCGCGCCCACTGCACGATCTGTGCTCGTGTCGTCCCGGTGTCGGGGACGTCTCGCGCACAGATCATGCAGGTGGCGGTGGCACCGGGCCGTTGCTGGCGTCGTGTGGCCACTGGCCCTACGGTCGACGCCATGGCGCTGTCGTCGAGCTACGTGCGTCTGCCGGGCGACGACGACCCGTTGAGCATCGTGAACATGTCGGTCTGGGCCGACCTCGAGTCGTTGAAACACTTCATGTTCAAGAGCGGCCATGCCATCTACCTGCGGCGCCGTGTCGAGTGGTTCGAGCGCAGCCCGGTGGCAACGTCGGTGTGCTGGTGGATCCGCGCGGGCGAGATCCCCGACCTGGTCGACGCACACCGCCGTCTGGTGCACCTGCGCGAGCACGGCCCGACCGCCACCGGCTGGCCGGTCAACTCACCGATCGCCGACGTCGGCTGAGCGCGTGCACTCGACCGGGTGTCGACCAGGTCGGTACGCTCGGGAGATGGGGACGACGACGATGGACGTGCAACGGCTGGGTGGATCGTGCGGGGCGATCGTGCGGGGCCTGGACCTCGCCCGACCGCAGTCGACCGACGAGGTCGAGACGATCCTGCAGCTGCTCGACGAGCACCTGGTAGTGGCGTTCGCCGATCAGCCGATGGATCTCGATCGGCTCGAGGCGTTCACCGACGAACTCGGCGGTCGCGACCTGACGCCGTTCATCACGCCGGTCGACGGGCGCCCGCACGTGATCCGGGTGATCAAGGAGCCGAGCGACGAGTTGAACTTCGCCAACGCCTGGCACACCGACCTGTCGTACCTGCCCGCCCCGCCCGCCTATACGGTGCTGCACGCCCGCGACGTACCCGCCGCCGGTGGCGACACGATGTGGGCCAACCAGTACCTGGCGTACGAGACGCTGCCCGACTCGGTGAAGGAGCAGATCGACGGGCTCAGAGCGACGCACTCGGCGGGGATGGCCTACGGCACCGGCGGCTACCTCGAAGCGGTGGCGGCAAAGAGCTCGATGACGGTGACACCGTCGCCGGACGCGCACGACGTGGAGACCCATCCGCTGGTGATCCGCCACCCTCGCACCGGCCGGGCGGCGTTGTTCGTGAACTCGGTGTACACCACCGGCATCGAGGGGATGGACCCCGCCGAGGGCGCCGCGCTGCTCGCCCGCCTCACTGCGCATGCGACCCATCCCAACCTCACGTGTCGCCTGCGCTGGGAGCCGGACATGTTGACGATCTGGGACAACAACGCCACCCAGCACTTCGCGATCAACGACTATCCGGGCCAACGGCGCGAGCTGTTCCGCACCAGCGTGGCCGGCACCGCACCCCAGCCCGTGTGAAAATGTGACGATCGGTGCCACGATGGGTGTCGGACACCGATCGTGACACCTCAGGCGGCGTCGGCGGCGTGCACGACGTCGTCGAGGGCCGTCCAGAGTTCGGTGCGCACGCGGTCGGCGGCGGGGGGCTTCAGCTGGTTGACGACCACGACGCCTTCGATCATGTCGGCGATCACCGCGCCACGAGGTCGCCCCTGCAACCGGATCGACACGACGGCGCCGGCGGGTCGGCGGCGGATCGACCGGTCGACCCCGACGAGCCGCGGCGGGCACCGGAAGCTCGGCGCGATCAGCCCGCAACGCCGTGCCTCGCGGGTGAGGGTGCGGGCGGCTGCGGCGAAGTCGACGGTGGTGGCGGATTCCATACGCCACCCATCATGACGAAGGGGTCACACAGGGTTGCGTGGTGCCCCCGGTCGGTACCGGGCAACCAGCACGGCCGCAGGCACGGGGCCGTGGGCGGCGCTGGCGGCTGCGGTCAGGCGCCGCCGAAGTAGAAGAGGAGCTGGGCGTTCGCGAGGCCGGCGACGGGTGGGGCCTGGTCGATCGGGGCGACCGAGGTGGCGGGCAGCCCGGCGTCGACGGCGAGCAGTTCGGCCGCTGCCTGCATGCCGTCGACGAAGAACACCACGCTCTCGGTGAGCGGCGTCGAGCCGTTGAGTGGGCGGATGTCGGTCCAACCGACCGAGCCGATCAGGAACGCGCCCGGAACGAGTCGCTGGCCGTTGCTCGGTCCGCTCGATACCACCACGGGCACCGCGGCCCGGTCGGGTGGCAACGTTGTCGGCGTCACGGTCGTCGGCGTCATGGTCGTCGCCGGCGCAACCGTCGTGGTCGGCGCCAGCGTGGTCGGCGGGAGCGTCGTGGTCGACGTCGTCGTGGGTGCCATGGTCGCAGATGGCACCGTGAACCCGGTCGTGTTGGTCGTGGTCGCCGCTGCGCCACCCGAGTTTGCTGTCTCGAGATACACCACCGCAGCCACGATGCCCAGCGCGACGAGCGCAACGAACGCGGTGAGGACCCGATGCCAGTTCATGAACGGCGCCGAGTCGAACGATGCACCGTCGGCAACCCCGACGGGGGCAACACCGACAGCCGCGACACCGACAGGACGGTCCACTTGGTCACGGCACCGACCGCCACTGCTGCCCCATGAAACGACGACACTATCGATCGGTGGTCGTCAGCCGACCGCCATCTCGATCACCGAGAACCAATCGGCTCACCTGACCACCCGACAGCCGTTCAGTCACGGTCGGCTTCGGCGACGATGAACGCTTCGTCGAGTGCGTGGTCCCACATCGTCACCGTGTACACCGACCCGTCGAACCGTCGACCGCCGCCTGATTCGTCACCCACCACGATGGGACGGGGACCGAATTGAAGAGCTCACAGGAGGTGCGCAGGCGGATGCTCAGATCGTCGCCTTCGAGACCGACGTGGAAGTTCACCCGGTTGTTCGCGGTCCCGTCGCTGATCGTGAAGAGACGAACCGGTCCGCTCTGGTCGAGGTCGGCCGTGCTGAACTCGACGGTGGCACTGAGTTCGCCGGTGGCGAGCAGCCGCGCGCGAAGTTCTGCGGTCGACGGCTCCTCGATCTCCAGTGGCCACTCACCGTCGAGACCCGCAGTGATCTCCTCGTCGAGGACGATGGCGGGTGGCCCGGACGCCGGCGGTGGCGGCGGCGCACAGTCGGCCGGAAACGACGTTCTGGGTCCGAGGACCGCGATCTCGAGCACGACCGGCGCCAACGCGAAGAGCAGACCGGCGAGCGACATGATCGCCACCGTTGCGGACCAGCCGCGCCACTGGGCGACGGCGACTCCGACCAACACACAACTTGCCGACGTTCGTCGAGGCCGAGT
>Ga0102938_10000879_pt1 | contig 22639 bp, 18 predicted proteins | sample SalPonR2_B_D2_MG_FD_84516 | JGI IMG/M metagenome (GOLD analysis project Ga0102938, IMG submission 84516) | Salt pond soil microbial communities from South San Francisco under conditions of wetland restoration - Salt Pond MetaG R2_B_D2_MG | ecosystem: Environmental > Aquatic > Marine >... | reverse complement strand
GACGCTGCGTCGCAGCCCGGGTTGAGCACACTGTCTCTCGTGGCCTCCCCCCGATCACGTACGCCGTCGTCGACGGCTGCGACCCCCGTCGTGGCTCTCGTGGCTCTCGTGGTTCTCGTGGCCCTCGTCGGCCTCGCGCTCACCGGGTGTTCCACCGACCAGGCCGGTGAGGGCACCGCCGGCGCGCAGGTGCCGCCGCCGGCGATCGAGGTGTCGGGCGATCCGGCCGCGCTCAGTGGGGCCGCCGACGGCAGCGCCAACAGTTCGAGCGACATCGACAGCGTGGTGATGATCGGCGATTCGATCACCAAGGGGGCTGCGGCGGACCTCGACGAACGTTATGCACTCCTCGGCCTCGACCACCTGATCGAAGCCGAGAACGGCAAGCGGATGGCGGTGTCGTCGAACGGCAATCCGAGCGGGTCGGCCATCGCGGAGTTCGTCGCGGCGAACGGCGACGGCGATCACAGCGACGAGGTCTGGGTGATCGCCCTCGGGACGAACGACGTCGGGCAGTACGAGGGGCCCGACGACATCGCAGCCGCGGTGAACGAGATCCTGGTTGCGGTGCCCGACGAAGCGGCGCTGGTGTGGGTCGACACCTACTTCCGAGACCGGGCGGCCGACGCCGAGCAGGTGAATACGATCATCCGCGAGCGCGTCGAGCGTCGAGGCGACAGCGTGGTGGCACCCTGGACGGCGTTCGCCGCCGACGAGGGCGTGTTGACCGGCGACGGGGTGCACCCGACCGCTGCCGGCGCCGACGTGTTCGCGTTCGTGGTGACCGACACCGTGCGGGCGTTTCTCGACCGCTAGCAATCCCCACGTTCGGGGTGCACCTCCGGTGCCCTACCCCACCCGTACTGCAACACGAACGTGGGTTTCAGCTGTCCCAGCGGGACTGGCCGAAGCGGTAGCCGACCGAACGTACGGTCTGGATCAGACTGGCGTGTTCCTCGCCGAGCTTGGCGCGGAGCCGCCGCACGTGCACGTCGACCGTGCGGGCGCCGCCGTAGTACTCGTAGCCCCACACCCGACTGAGCAGCATCTCGCGGGTGAACACCTTGCCCGGATTCTGGGCGAGGAACTTCAACAACTCGTACTCCATGTAGGTCATGTCGAGGGGCCGACCGGAGATCGCGGCCTGGTAGGTCTCGAGGTTGAGGGTGAGTTCGCCGTACTCGACCAGGTCGGCGCGGTGCAGATCGATGTCCGACACCAGCAGGTGGCGCAGGCGGGCTTCGAGTTCGGCAGGGTGGAAGGGCGTCAGACAGAAGTCGTCGAAGAGTTCGTCGCGGTGTTCGAGATCGCCGAGTTGGGCGCCGCCGACCAGCAGGAGCACGGGAAAGCCGCGGTCGCCGCTCTTGCGGATCATGCGCAGGAACGCCCACGCCTGCTCGGAGTCGGCGGTGATGTCGACGATCGCTCCGGCCCAGCCCCCCGCGGGCTCGCTGCCGGGTCCGTCGGCGCCGGCCACCGCCTTCCACGTGTAGCCGGCGAGGTCGAGGGTGCGCGCCAGTTCCGGCGAGGCCGGGTCGGGCACGACCGCCAACATCGACGTCTGGACCGGCATCGTCACAGCGTTCCGAGGTAGCGGTCTCGTTCGAACGGCGTCACCTGGGTCTTGTAGCCGCGCCACTCGCTGCGTTTGTTGCGCAGGAACCACTCGAAGATGTGCTCGCCGAGCGCTTCTTGCACCAACGTCGAGCTCTCCATCACGGCCAGTGCGTCGTTGAGCGACTGTGGGAGCTGGCGGACGCCGAGCTTCGCGAGCACGTCGTCGCCGATCTCGAACAGGTTCGCGTCCGCCTCGTCGGGCAGTTCGTAACCCTCACGTACCCCACGCATTCCGGCGGCGAGCATCAAGCTGAACGCCAAGTACGGGTTGCACGCCGGATCGGGCGAGCGGTACTCGATACGCGTCGCCATCGGGTTGTCGCGTTTCGGGATCGGGACGCGGATCAGGCCGCTGCGGTTGTTGCGCGCCCAGCTGATGTGCACCGGCGCCTCGAAGCCGGGCACGAGCCGCTTGTAGCTGTTGACCGTCTGGTTGGTGACCGCGGTGATCTCGGCAGCGTGGTGCAGCATGCCGGCCATGAACGCCTTCGCCGTCGACGACAGGTGGTAGGCGTCGTGGTCGTCGTAGAAGGCGTTGTCGTCACCGCGGAACAACGAGAGGTGTACGTGCATCCCCGAACCCTGCACCCCTTCGAGCGGCTTCGGCATGAACGTGGCGTGCACGTCGTGGTGCGAGGCCACTTCGCGCACGGCGAGACGGAATGTCATCATGCTGTCGGCCATCGTGAGCGCGTCGGTGTGGCGCAGGTCGATCTCCTGCTGGCCGGGCGCGTCCTCGTGGAAGCTGTACTCGACGGGGATGCCGAGCACTTCGAGGGTGCGGATCGTCTTCTTGCGCAGTTCGCCGGTGACGTCGCTGGTGGTCAGGTCGAAGTAGCCGCCCTGGTCGATCGGCACCGGAGGACGGCCCGGCACGAGCGGCTCGAAGTAGAAGAACTCGACGTCGGGTGCGACGTAGAAGGTGAGGCCGTCGTCGTGGGCTGCTTGCACGTGACGCCGCAGCACCTGGCGGGGATCGCCCTCGAACGGGGTGCCGTCGAGGTGGTGGATGTCGCAGAAGATCCGCGCTTCGGGCACCTTCGGGTCGCCCCACGGCAGCAGCTCGAAGGTGTCCGGGTCGGGCATCGCGAGCACGTCGGCTTCCTGCACGCGCGAGAACCCGTCGATCGACGATCCGTCGAAGGTCATGCCGTCGTCGAGAGCGTTCTCCAGCTCTGCGGGCGAGATGGCCAGGCTCTTGAGGGTGCCCAGCACATCGGTGAACCAGAGCCGCACGAGGCGGACCCCGCGCTCTTCGACGCTGCGCAGGACGTAGTCGCGCTGTTCATCGCGCATGTCGGTCATCTCCTGATTCTCTCGCGGTCGGCCGGGAAATGCGACAGGACGGGAGCCGCAGCCCCCGTCCCGTCGTCTCGGTGTCCTCGTGCAGCTCGGTGGGGCCAGGCCCCGAAGCGTCACTTCATCGCGCCGCAGACGGTGTCGGTCATGAGGCGGGCGACGACGTACGGGTCGATGTTGGCGTTGGGGCGACGATCTTCGAGGTAGCCCTTCTTGTCGACAGCGACCTGCCAGGGGATGCGGATCGAGGCGCCACGGTCGGACACGCCGTAGCTGAACTGGTCGTGGCGTTGGGTCTCGTGCGCTCCGGTCAGACGGTCCTCGATGCCGGTGCCGTAGTTGGCGATGTGCAGGGCAGCCTTCTCGCCGAGCGCCTTGCAGCCGGCTTCGATGTACTTGTAGCCGCCGTCCTCGCGCATCTCCTTGGTGGAGAAGTTGGTGTGGGCGCCGGCGCCGTTCCAGTCGCCCTTGGCGGGCTTGGCATCGAGTGTCGCCGCGACGCCGTAGTCCTCGCCGATCCGGTAGAGCAGCCAGCGAGCGACCCAGAGCTGGTCGGCGACTTCGAGCAGCCCGAGCGGGCCGACCTGGAACTCCCATTGTCCTGGCATCACTTCGGCATTGATGCCGGAGATCGAGAGTCCAGCTGCGAGGCAGGCCTCGAGATGATCCTCGACGAGGGGGCGTCCGTGGATCTCGTCCTCGCCGACGCCGCAGTAGTAGCCGCCCTGTGGCTCCGGGTACCCGGCGGGAGGGAAGCCGTAGGGCCGCCCGTTCTTCATCAGGGTGAATTCCTGCTCGATACCGAACATCGGCTCGTGCTTCTTGTACTTCCGGGCGGTCTTGACCGCGGCGGCCCGTGTGTTGGTCGGATGCGGCTTGCCGTCGACGAGCATGACCTCGCACATGACGAGCACGTCGTCGCCACCGCGGATGGGGTCGGGGTAGGTGGCGACGGGCTTGAGCACGCAGTCACTCTTGTCGCCGGTGGCCTGGTTGGTGCTGGAGCCGTCGAAGCCCCAGATCGGCAGCTCGGCGCCGTCCTCCACGATCTTGGTCTTCGAGCGGAGATGGTTCGTCGGCTCTTGTCCGTCGATCCAGATGTATTCAGCCTTGTACGCCACAGTTGTCCTCAGTTTCGTCCGTTGTCGTTGGGGGCGGGTGACGCGATGGGGATCGGGTCGCCCGTTGGCAGGCGGAATCGTCGCAGCGTCGGGTTGCGGAGTCGTTGCCCGATTGTGAACGGCGTGTGAACTGGCCGTCGTCGGCGTGGCTGGTCGAGCTGTGTCACACTGATCGCGCACAGACCGTGCACGGACCGTGCGGCAGAAATGAGGGGGACGACGATGACGATGAGCACACTGGTGGACGGCCGGTACTTCTGTGAGGGACCCCGATGGCACGGCGACCGTTTCTGGTTCAGCGACTTCTACGCGCACGAGATCTGCAGCGTCGGCCTCGACGGTGACGTGCGCGTCGAGGTGAGCGTCGACGGCGGCGAACGGCCGTCGGGCCTCGGGTGGCTCCCCGACGGCCGGCTGCTGTTCGTGGCGATGCTCGCCCGCAAGGTGATGCGACGCGAGCACGACGGCTCGATCGTCGAACACGCGGATCTCGGCGGCGTCGCCACGTTCCACTGCAACGACATGCTCGTCGACGATGTCGGACGGGCCTACGTCGGCAACTTCGGCTTCGACCTCGACGAAACGCTCGCGGCGATGGGCCCCGAGGGCCTGCTCGGCGCGCTGGCCACGGATCGCACGCCCTACACGACGGTGCTCGCGCTGGTCGAGCCCGACGGGTCGGTGAGCGTCCAGGCCGACGACCTCGCCTTTCCGAACGGCATCGTGCTGCTCGACGGCGGCTCGACGTTGGTCGTTGCGCAGACGCTCGGCTTGGAGTTGACGGCGTTCGACCGGGCGGGCGACGGCACGTTGTCGAACCGCCGGACCTGGGCGTCCCTCGTCGGCGACGACGGCTGGTTCGCGGCGCCCGACGGCATCGCGGCGGATGCCGCCGACGGCATCTGGGTCGCGAACGCGCTCGGTGCCGAGGTGGTGCGCGTCGAAGAGGGTGGAGCGATCACCGATCGGCTCGCCACGTCGGCGACGGCGTTCGCCTGCGCCGTGGGCGGGCCGGACGGCCGACACCTCCTCGCCTGCACCGCCGCCGCCTCCGATGCTCCGACCGCCTCGGCGGCGCCGTCGGGCAAGCTCGAGATCACGCAACTGTGAACGCGATCACGCCTGGGGTCTGACCCCAGGCATCAGACCCCAGGCATCAGACCCCAGGCATCAGCGGCCGGCGACCGTGTAGGTGTCGAGTTCGGGGTCCGCGGCGATCTGGTCGTCGGTGAATGCCACCTGACGCCACCGCTTCTCGCTGAACGCCACGGTCGGCGACTCGAACAGCGGCGAGGTGCGGTCACCGGTCTGGCCGTAGACCAGCAGCGACCAGGCCTGCACACTCTCGCCGGTGTAGTCGACCGTCATCACGAAGCTCGTCCCGTAGTTGATCCGGTAGCCCTCGCCCCGTATGGAACTCCCGACCGCGACGGGCTCACCGCGCACCGGGGCAGGCTCGCTCGACGACGACCGTCCGCTCCAGGTGACGACGTTGGTGACCCCGTCGATGCCGGTGCCGCCGTGGATCGGGATGCGGGTCTCGGATCGTTCGGTGAACTGCGACGCGCCGAGTGTGGTGTCGAGTGCGAAGCCGGCGGCCGTGACGGTCTGCACGGCGCGCGCCATCGCCTCGAGCAGCGGCGCAGTGTCGGCCGCCGGAACCGACGGGGTGATCGTGGGGCGGGCCGGGTCGAACGCATCGTCGAAGAGCGCGCCGGCGCTGCGGAATGCAGCGGTGTCGAAGCGGCTCATCGTCTCGCGCCAGACCATCGGGCCCGATCGGTCGAGGTCGTAGACGCCGTCCCAGGCTGCCAGCACATTGCACGCCGCGGTGAGGTCGACCGACGCCGCCGGAAGGCTCACCGTGCCGTCGGGGCCGAGCAGCTCGCCGACGTCGACCACCGGAGTCGCCCGGCAGGCGTTCACGGCGGCCGCCCGCAGGAGTACGGCGGTGCGACCGGTGTTGTCGAAGGCGGCGGTGCGGACCTCCTCGGCGTCGAAGAGTCCGTCGTCGCCGGCCAGCCCGGTGCTGTTGGCCGAACCCAGCACAGCGGTGTTCTGGCGGGTGCGCATCGTGAGCGGCGTGTTCTGTTCGCCGTGGAGGAGCGAGAACGGGCCGGTCAAGGTGAACTCGTCGTTCGGCACCCAGAAGCTGTCGTTGGCGTTGAAGACGTAGTCGGTGCGTTGCACCTTCGGCATCTCGGCGAACGGCACCAGCCCGGGATCGCGGGCGCCCGGTACGACCTCCCAGCGGAACCGACTGTCGGACCCGTCGAGCAGGACGAATCCCTGCTCGTAGGCGAGCTCCGTCAGCGGGTCGGTGAACAGCGCGTTCACGTAGGCCGCTTCGGCCTCTGCGCTCAGATTCGGCGTGGCAGACGTGTCGGCGTACCAGGTGACGCCGTCGTCGCCGACGGCCACCGTGTTGAACAGTGGAACGCCCTGGTACTCGGCGGTGAGCGCCTGGAGATCGGCGACGCTCTGGACCTCGAGCATCCCGGCGTACTGCTCGATGAACTCGTCGTTGTCGAGGTTCGCGTCGCGATACGACAGCACGGTCGTGTCGGTCCAACCGATGCCGGGGAAGTCGATGATCGGGCCGTACTCGCTGCTCCACTGCGTGCGGGTCTCGGTGTCGACGGTGCCGTCCGGTCGCAGGATGTCGATCGCCGTCTCGGTGGAGGTCATCGGCACCGACTGGCCGTCGACGAGATACGCCGTCGGCGACGCCGGGTCGAGCGTGAGGTTGTAGCCGGTCATCCGGGTGCCGGCCGACACCGTGTGGGTCCACGCCACACCGTCGGTGAAGCCGATCCCGACGCCCGGCAGCCCGAGGAGTTGGGCGCCGTACACGTCGATCTCGCCCGGGACGGTGAGGTGGATCTCGGCGAAGCGCAGCTCGCCCTCCCACGGGAAATGCGGGTTCGCCAGCAGGATGCCGCCCTCGTTGCCGGCGACCCGGTCGCTGCCGATCGCCCAGCCGTTGCTCGCCAGGCCGGTGTCGTCACGCAGACCGTGCGCCGCATCGGCGAATGCGTCGAGGTCGATCGTGGAGCTGCTGCTCGCCCGGCGACCGCGCAGACCGACCGGTGCGTCGGTCGGAGGTTGTGCCCCACCGATGAAGTCGATGATCGCGCCACTGCTCGCCAGCAACGACACCGAGCGGGCGTAGGTGTACACCTCGACCGGAGAGATCGGCCGCACCCAGTCGTCGCCGGCGCACCAGCCGGTCAGCCGCTCGCCGCCGACGTCGTTGAGCTGGTCGTTCCAGCCGGCGGTGAACGCCTCGAACTGCTCGACCACGTCGTCGGATGCGGTCTCCCAGTCGGCGGCGGCGATCTCGGCGATGCCGATGGCCTTCCATGCGAAGTCGCTGTCGACGTTCTCACCTTCGGCTCCGGGGCCCAAGGAGGCCGAACGGGTACTGGTGACCTTGAGGATCTGGTCGATCAGCGTGCAGCCGTGGTCTTCGCCGCTCACCCACCCCTGGCCGTACGCGAGGTCGGACAGCTGTTCGCCGACGATGTGCGGCACCCCGTCGGTCGTCCTCCGGATCTCCGCGGTGTACCGAGGTGGGATGAGCGTGGTGGTGGTCGTCGTGGTGGTGGTGGAGGTGGTGGTGGTCGTGTCGGGCGACGTCGGCAGCGGAATCGACTGGGGCCCCTCGCCCGGTGAACACGCAGCGATCGCCAGCAACCCGACGATTGCCACCCGACCCATGCGCACCTGGCCATAGTGCCAGATCACGGGCAGCGTTTTGCAGCGAGACCTCTCTCGTGGTGAGGGGTAACCTCATTCACCGTGACGGTGCTACGAGTGGGGCTCGCTCAACTCAACCCGACGGTCGGCGATCTCGACGGGAATCTGGCGAAGATGCTCGATGCCTATCATCGCGCCGAGGCAGCCGGGTGCGATCTGGTCGCATTCCCCGAACTCGCCACCACCGGGTACCCGCCCGAGGATCTCGTGCTCAAGCCGGGTTTCGTCGTCGACAACATCGCCGCGTTGTCGAAGCTCGCTGCCAGCACCGGTCGATGTGCTGCGGTGGTCGGGTTCGTCGACCAGGACCGCGATCTCTACAACGCGGCAGCCGTCTGTGCGAACGGTGAGATCGTCGGCACGTACCGCAAGCGGCTGCTGCCGAACACCACCGTGTTCGACGAGGCCCGGTACTTCACGCCGGGCGGGGCGTCCGACCCGCTCGAGCTGTTCGTGATCGGTGGGGTGAAGATCGGGATCTCGGTCTGCGAGGACATCTGGAGCCCGTTCGGCCCGGTGGCCGAGCAGGCTGCCGCCGGCGCCGAGATCAGCATCAACATCAATGCCTCACCGTTCCATGCCGGCAAGGGGGTCGAGCGCGAGCGGTTGCTGGCGACCCGGGCATCCGATTCACATGCGGCGATCGTCTACGTCAACCAGGTGGGCGGCCAGGACGAACTGGTCTTCGACGGCGGTTCGGTCGTGTTCGACCACGAGGGCACACTGCTCGCCCGCGCACCGCAGTTCGTCGAGGATCTGATGGTCGTCGATGTGCCGGTGCCTCCGGTGTACCGCAAGCGGCTGCTCGACCCGCGGGGCCGTCTCACCGAGGCGTTGCTGCCGACGGTGGTGATCTCGCCCGAACCGTCGGTGCACGACGACGCAGTGGTGTGCCCGATCGCGTCGCCGCTCGACGCCGATCGCGAGCTGTACGACGCACTCGTGCTCGGGACCCGCGACTACTGCACCAAGAACGGTTTCGACGACGTGGTGATCGCGCTGTCGGGTGGCATCGACTCCACGATCGTCGCGTGCCTGGCCGTCGATGCGCTGGGCGCCGAGCACGTGCACGGCGTGTCGATGCCGTCGCGTTATTCCAGCGAACATTCCAAGAGCGATGCCCAGTTGCTCGCCGAGAATCTCGGCATCGACTTCCGGACCATCTCGATCGAACCCGCCTTCTCGGCCTACCTCGACATGCTCGAGCCGTCGTTCGAGGGGCGCGAGCCGGGGTTGACCTACGAGAACATCCAGAGTCGATGTCGCGGGGTGCTGCTGATGGCGCTGTCGAACGAGTTCGGCTGGATGGCGTTGACCACGGGCAACAAGAGCGAGGTGGCGGTCGGCTACTTCACGATCTACGGCGACTCGGTGGGCGGGTTCGGCATCATCAAGGACGTGCTGAAGACCCGGGTCTACGACCTGTGTCGTTACGTCAACCGAGCGGCCGGACGCGAGGTGGTGCCCGAGGACGTGATCACCAAGGCACCGTCGGCCGAGCTGCGCCCCGACCAGTTCGACGACCAGAGCCTGCCGGCCTACGAGGTGCTCGATCCCATCCTGCAGCTCTACATCGAGGACGACCGCACCGCCGGCGAGATCATCGAACTCGGCCACGACGAGGCCATGGTGCGCCGGATCACGAGGCTCGTCGACATCGCGGAGTACAAGCGCCGCCAGACGCCCCCGGGTGTCCGGGTGAGCCGCAAGGCCTTCGGCAAGGACCGCCGGATGCCGATCACCAGCGGCTACCGGGGCTGAATCCCCCGCCACACCCCGAAAAATCCCGTCAGCGTTGCGCTCAGCGCAACGCTGACGCGCCATTTCGGGGTGTGTGTGTTCGACGAGCGAATCGGTCGGGGACGACCACGTCGCTGATCGCTGTCACCACTCGGCGCTCGCCGTCGATCAGACTGGCGTGATGGGTACTGGGCACTCGCACGGTTTCGACGGCGCGCACGATCTCGACGAGCAGGTTCGCCCCGAGGTCCGGCGGGCGATGTGGATGGCGGTCGGAGCGTGCGCGCTGATCGTGATCGTCGGCCTCATCGCGTTCTGGCCGGGCGGGGGCAGCGATCGGACCGATCCGCTCGGTCTCGCCGGCGACCCGGTCGAGGCCTCGGTCGACGCGGTCGCCGAAGTGCCCTGCTCGTTCGATCCGTTGCTGGCCTGCAAACAGATCACCATCATCGTCAGCGAGGGCGAGTTCCGTGGTGAGTCGTTCATTCTCGAACAGTCGCTCGACTCGACCATCGCGGCCGGTGACGGCATCCTCGTCGATCTCGTCGACGTCGGCGGCGGAGCACCACAACCGGTGTTCTACGACTTCCAACGCAGCACGCCGATGCTGCTGCTGGTGATCGTGTTCGTGGCCGCGATCGTCGTGCTCGGGCGCTGGCGCGGTGTGGGCGCACTCGCGGGCCTCGCGATGAGTCTCGTCGTGATCGTGATGTTCGCGCTGCCGGCCCTGCTCGACGGAGCGAACTCGGTGGCCATCGCGCTCGTCACCGCGGGGGCGATCGCGTTCGTCGCGCTCTTCCTCGCCCACGGGCGCAGTCTGGCGACGGCAGCAGCGCTGTTGTCGACGTTCGCCAGTCTCGCCCTCACCGGGGTGCTCGCCTGGGTGTTCCTGCGAGCGTCGAACTTCACCGGCTTCGGCGACGAGAGCGTCGGGTTCCTCGATGCCCTCGGCACGCAGATCGACCCGCGGGGCCTGCTGCTCGCCGGTGTGGTGATCGGGTCGCTGGGCGTCCTCGACGACGTCACGGTCACGCAGGTGTCGGCGGTCTGGGAACTCAAGCGTGCCGCCCCCGATGCAGGTTTCGGCGAGCTGTACGGCCGGGCCCTGCGCATCGGTCGCGACCACATCTCCTCCACGGTCAACACACTCTTCCTCGCCTACGCCGGCGCGTCGCTGCCGCTGCTGTTGCTGTTCAGCGAAGCCCAGCAGAGCCTCGGCTCGGTGGCGACCCGTGAGGTGGTCGCCGTCGAGATCGTCCGGGCGCTCGTCGGATCGATCGGCCTGGTGGCCTCGGTGCCGATCAGCACGGCCCTGGCTGCGAAGGTGTTGGCATCGATACCGCGCACCCCGGCCCACACCCCGGCCGATACCCCGGCCCACCCACCGGTCAACCCTCCCGGGTCCGGCGACGACGACCTGCGACTCGACGCGGTCGAGTCGTGATCGTGCCCGATCGGGCGGTGGCCGGTCGATGATCCGGCTGACCGACGGTCTGCGAGCGACGATGGCGGCGAATCTCGCCCGTCACGACCGAACCGAGGTCGCCCTCGACGGCCGTCGCCATGCCGCGGTGGCGATCCTGGTGGTCGACTCCGTCGCAGGTTCCGACCCGGCCGACCCGTTCGGGGCGACGGCGGACGAGTTGTCGGTGATCCCGTCCGACGTGTCCGACCTCGACGGGCGGATGGCCGACGTCGCCGGCGGCGCGTCGTTCGTGCTGTGTCGCCGCAGCGCCGGGCTCAACCGTCACGCGTCGCAGTGGGCGTTGCCGGGTGGCCGGCTCGATCCCGGCGAGTCGCCGATCGACGCCGCGCTGCGCGAGACCGACGAGGAGATCGGCGTCCGTCTCGGACCCGAGTCGGTGATCGGGCTGCTCGACGACTACGCAACCCGCTCCGGCTATGTGATCACCCCGGTCGTGGTGTGGGGCGGCGCCGACATCGAGATCCGACCCGACCCCGGAGAGGTGCTCGCCGCCTACCGCGTCGGGCTGCACCAGCTGACCCGCGTCGACTCGCCGCGGTTCGTTGCGATCCCCGAGAGCGACCGGCCCGTCGTACAGGTTCCCCTCGGCGGCGATCTGATCCACGCGCCGACGGGAGCGGTGCTCGTGCAGTTCCGATGGGTTGCCCTCGACGGCCGATTCAACGAACGCGTCGACGAGTTCGAACAACCGGTCTTCGCCTGGGGTTGACCGTCCTGTGGTGCAGCCCGGTTGCGGCTGCCCGAGGCCGAGCGGTCACACTGAGCCGATGATCAGAGGCGTTCGGAAGGTCGGAGCGATGCTCGCGGCAGTGACGGTGGCGGCGGCGTGTGGCGGGTCGGATGACAGTGCGCCGTCCGCCACGAACGAGCCGGCGGGCACGAGCGCCGCCGACGCAGCAGTCGAGACGACGATCGCCGAGACCGCCCCGTCGACCACGATCGCCCCGTCGACCACGACTGCGAGCACGGCCCTGCCGATCGACGAGGTCGACATCAACCACGTCCAGGTGATCGGTTCGCACAACAGCTACCACCTCGTCCCCGAACCGGTGTTGTTCGAGGCGATCGCTGCATTGTCGCCCGAACTCGCCGCCGCGATCGAGTACACCCACGTTCCGCTCGCCGAACAACTCGGCGACCACGGCATCCGACAATTCGAGCTCGACGTGTTCGCCGACCCCGACGGCGGGCTGTACGCAACCCGCGCCGCCAACCCGCTCGTCGGCTTGGAGGCGGCTTCGGGTGTCGCCGAACTCGATGCACCCGGCTTCAAGGTGATGCACACCCAGGACTTCGACTACGCCACCAACTGTCCGACCCTGGTGCGGTGTCTCGAGGAGATCCGCGACTGGTCGACCGCCAATCCGAACCACGTCCCGATCATGATCATGATCGAGATGAAGGAGCAGTCGGTCGTCGACGCCGCAGCGGCTGAAGGCATCGAGATCGACCTCGCGCTGGACTGGGCGGAACCGATCGTGATGACCTCGGAGCTGCTCGACGCGCTCGACGCGGAGATCCGCTCGGTGTTCCCACCGGAGCACATCATCGAGCCCGACGAGGTGCGAGGGGAGGCGGCCACGCTCGACGAGGCGGTGCGCACCACGGGCTGGCCGACGCTCGAATCGAGCCGCGGGCAGGTGCTGCTCACGATGACCGACGGCGGCCGAATCCGCGACCTGTACACCGCCGATGCCCCGAGCCTGCAGGGCCGGCCGATCTTCACCAGCGGTTCGCCGGGCGAGCCGGATGCTGCGTTCGTCCGCTTCGACGACCCCAGCGACCCTGCCCTCGACGAGGCCGCCCTCGACGGGTACATCATCCGCACCCGGACCGACTCACCGACCGCCGACGCCCGCAACAACGACACCACACGCCGTGACACCGCGTTCGCTGGCGGCGCTCACTTCCTGAGCACCGACTACTACCTGCCCAGCCGGTACTTCGACAGTGACTACGTCGTGGAGTTCCCCGGTGGCGCCGTCGCCAGGTGCAATCCGGTCACGGCGCCGCCGAGTTGCGACGACGCCGACCTGATCGAGTGAGCGTGAGACGGAGTCGCCGGATCACGCCGTTTCGTCTCACCGACCCGAATGGCCGAAGCCGCCGCCGCGGTCGACGCCGTCGAGCGAGTCGACCACCTGCCAGGCGACCGACTCGACGCGTTGGATCACGAGCTGCGCGATCCGATCGCCGCGCTCGACGTGGTAGTCGTGCCCGGGGTCGGTGTTGATCAGCGCCACCTTCACTTCCCCGCGATAGGCCGCGTCGATCAGTCCGGGCGCGTTGACCACACTGATGCCGTGTTTGGCTGCCATGCCGCTGCGGGGGAGCACGAACCCGCCGTGGCCCATCGGGATCGCGATCGAGATGCCGGTCGCCACGAGTGCCCGTCCGCCTCCGGCAGCGAGCGTCACCGACTCGCGGGCGTACAGGTCGAGACCGGCGTCGCCCTCGTGGGCGTACGCGGGCAGCGGGAGGTCGGGGTCGAGTTGGACGATCGGTACCGGAAGACTCACGCCGCCGAGGCTAAACCGTTGCTCCGCGAGGCGGACTGTCACAGGAGGCCCGGCCCGTGCGACGGTCGGTCGTGCCGGTCACGGTGTGAGTTCGATGATCGTCCAGTCGGCCAGCACGCTGGTGTCGCAGGAGCCGGCGGTGGTGATCAGGATCCGCTCGTCGGCGTCGACCGCCTCGGTGAACGACTCGGCGCCCTCGAACGAGCACGGGGCGAAGAGGGGTGTACTGGTCCAGCGGAACTCCGGCTGCCACGAGTGCACCAGCTCCTCGCCTCTGCTCTGCCCGCGGGCGAGGGCGAACTCGGTGTCGTCGCGATCGTCGAGACGGTCGAGTTCGACGATGATCTCGTTCTCGAGCAGCTCCATCGGCTGCGACGAGTCGACGAAGACGAAGACCTGTTCGGTCTCCTGCAACAGGGTCGCGACCAACGCGTAGGCGCCGAACACGACGGCCACGATCGCGACCCAGATCGCGAGCGGCTTCACGGTCGAGCCATCCGGGACACAGCTCGGTCAGCCACCGGCGTTGAACAACGCAGCGATCTTGAACTCGACGTCGTCCTCACTGGCGTCGATACTCGCAGCCTCGACCAGCGACGACACGCGACCGAGTTCGGCGAGATCGGCCTCGAAGCCCACGGTGTAGATCGGGATCCGCAGCCCGCCGACCATGTCGTCGACGTCCTCGAATCGCAGCCCGTCGGTGGTCTCGCCGTCGGTGAGCACCACCAGCAGCGTCTTCAGGTCGGGGTCGGCGGCTCGCCGGTCCTCGAGCATCTTCAGCCCGAGCACGATGCCGTCGTACATGGCGGTGCCGCCGCTCGGGCTGAGGTCCTCGGCGATCGCCGCGTACCGGCCCTGTTGGTTGAGGTCGAACCCGGCGATCTCGAGCCGTTTCATGGCGGTGTCGTTGAACTCGACCACACCGACCTCGGTCTCGGGCTTGATGAACTCACGCGCCGAGACCATTGCCTCGCGCAACGACTGGATGCGGGTGCCCTCCATCGATCCGCTGACGTCGACGACGAACACGGTCGCCACCGGGCGGCCGCCGTCCTTCTTGTCCTTCCACACGTTCTGCACGTCGATCAGCGTCGACCCGGACGGCGCCTCGACGGTCGACGTGTACGGGGCCGGGTCGAACCCGAACTCGACTGCCAGGTCCTGATACTCGGGCGCTTCGGCGAATTCGGCGAACAACTCCAGCGTCTCGCTCTCGGCGGGTGTGAGGTCGCCGACCGCGTACAGCGGGTTGTCGTGGCGCACCCCGAACGGGATGAACTCGAAGCCCGACTGCAACGAGTCGGTGTTGGTGTAGGTCTGCCACTCCATCACGAACGTGTCGAGCGTGCCCGTGTCGTTCTCGACCGAGTCACGCATCTGCAGCGTCGTGAGGGCCACGAACGGCACCTGACGCTGGAACTGTTCGAACACGCTGGCCACGTCAGGTGACGTGAGCTGCGTCTCGTCGCCCTCGGCGATCGAGTCGAGGACGGTCAGCAGGAAGTTGAGGCCGGTGCTCGACGCGAAGGGGTCGGTGTAGCCCATCACGAGATCGCCGGCGATCACGGCGTCGACGAGGTTCTCGGCGCTCAGTTCGCCGTACGCAGCCCGCAGTTCGTCGGCTGTCTCGCTCTTCATCACGATGCCGGCGACGTTGTCGACCATGCGGGGCCGTACCTCGGTCATCGTCTGGAACTCGCCGGCCATCTCGATCCACAGTTCGTTCGACGGAGAGAACCCGGCGGGCAGCTCCTGGCCGCGGGCGATGTACTGGTAGCCGGTGCCGGATGCGATCCGCCGGAGGTCGACGCCGACGGGTGTGCCGTCGGCGAGTGTGATCCCGGCATTGTTGAAGTCGGTGGCGACCTCGGTCATCCAGCCGTCGGTGTCGTCGCCGGACTTCTCGGTCGACGACCAGATCTCGACCGCCTCGACCCCGCCGGGCGCTGCGACCTTGATCTCGAACTCGTCGATCGCGGGCAGGGTGTCGGCCAGGTTCGCACCGGTCGGCGGTGGGATCGAGGCGCTGCGGGTGACCTGGTTGTCGACCCAGCCGATGTCGTCGGCGAGTTCGTCGAGCCGTTCGGACGCGGCCACGGGGTCGAGGGGTTCCGACGACGTGTCGCCGGCGAGTTCGCCGCACGCTGCGGCGATCAACGCGAACCCCGCGAGGGCGGCGAGGAAGGAGAGTCGGCCCCGTGCCACCGTCACTGGCCCTCCTTCGCGGTGATCTCGCCGATGTCGACCGTGTCACCGTCGTCGAGGCGGGTGGTCGCAGTCCGGCCGCGCTCCATGTTCTCGATCGCCTCCTCGGTCTCGGCGGTCAGCTCGTCGAGTTCGACGATCGTTCCGGCCATGGTGGGCAGGGCTTCGCGGCGATAGCGAGAGATCTCGTCGAGGGCGATGTCGATGTCGGCGAACGCCTGTTTCAGCGCCTCCATGTCGAGCATGCTGCTCGACGCCTGCTGATGGATCTGCGTGCCCTGGGTCTTCAGACGTTCCGCGGTGCCGGCGATCATCGCCGAGGTCGTGGTGTTGATCGCCTCGATCTTGTCGAGGACGATCTTCTGGTGGGCCAGCGCCAGCGCGACGGTGACGGCCACCTGCAGTGCGCTGATCGTGACGTCGATGGCGCGGTCGACGCCGCGGATCAGCTCACGGTTGTTGCGGATGATGATCTCGATCGCGAGCACGCCCTGTTGGTTGACCGCCAACTGCTGCTGCAGGTCGAGGGTGCGCTGGCGCAGCGCGAACAGGATGTCCTCCTCGACGAACTGGCGGCGAGGATCGTCGGAGGTGATCTCGGTGGCCAACTTGTCGACCACGACAGCGTCGAGTGCCTGTGCCAACGCGATCTGGTCGGTGAGGGCGCGGGTGAGTTCGCGCATCTGCTGCTGGTCGTCGCCCAGCGTGATGTTGTCGCGCTTGAGCTGGTCGCGACCGTTCTCGAGCGAGTGCACGATCGCGTCGATCTGGGTCTGCGAGCTCTCGTAGCGCATGAAGTAGCGCTTCAGCGGGGTGCCGACGCCCGGGATCCGGCCGATCGCACGGGTGAACCAGCCTGCCTCGGTGTCGAGCCCGCTCGGGTCGAGCTTCTCGACCTCGATGCGCAGGTCGGACAACGACCGTGCGACCTCGCCACCGTCCTCGGTGCCGTGCGAGATGTCCTTGAGCGGCGCCTGCAGCATGCGGCTTCGAGTGGCCGACCGGGCCTGGAGGTCGCGGCCCATGGCGTCGACGGCCTCGCGTGCGGCGGTGCGGGCCTGGTCGTCGGCAGGGTCGATCGACAGCAACTGGGTGACCTGCGCTTCGGCCTGCGATCGCAGCTCGTCGGTCGGCTCCGGCTCGACCACGACGAGTTCGGCCTTGGCCGCCTCGACGTTCAGGTTCAGGTCGAGGACTGCCCCGCCGGGACCGTTCGTGCCTGGACTGTTCGTCGTCGTGGTGGGTGCGTTGTCGCTCATGAGATGGGCCTTTCGGGTGGGTTCAGGCGTACTTGGTCGCTCGGTCGGCGAGTTCTTCGAGGGCATCCATCGCGGCGTCGGCGTCTTCGGGCTGCTTGCCGATCGGCACGGCGGCGAGCGCAGTGGTGGTGCGGTTGAGTGCCGTGAGCGCTGATTCGTTCTGGGCGAGGAGCTGGGCGATTCGGCGGCGCTGGGTGGATCGCAGGTCGCGGCGGCGCTCGAGCGTTTCGCGCTCGCGCTCGGCCGACTCGGCATCGCTGTCGTCGGCGGCGAGTTCGGCCAGCCGACGTTCGATGTACGGCTCGTCGATGGTGCTGATGCTCTCGGAGGCGACAGCCACCTCGTGGAGGTTGTCGAGCGCAGAGCTGAACACCTGCTGCGACGTCGACAGGTAGCGGGCGTAGGTGAGTTCACCTGCGTCGAGGCGCCGTTCGAGGACGTTGATCAGGCTCTGACGTTTCGACAGCAGGGCATCGAGCTGCTCGGTCGGCTGGGTGTCGGCGAGCGCATCGAGTTCGGCGCGCAGGATCGCGATCGCGGCCGGATCGACCTCCTCGACACGCGGGACCTCGAACTGCAGCTTGGCCAGTGTTCCGGTGGCCGACATCGTGAACGGCCAGGCGACCGCAGCGATCACGGCGAGGACGACCAGGACGATGACGAACACGCCGGGCGGGTCGAGCACGGTGAGTACCAGCCACACCGTCGCCCCGAGCAGTACCGCGGCGATCCACGTCGGCGGGTAGCTGACGACGGCCTTGGTCCAACTGGTCACGACGTGGGGCAGGATATCCCCGTCCCGGCCGCGATGGCCGCGAGTCGCCGCTGCAACGCCGACGATGAGATCCTAAAGAATGCGACCCGACCGGTTTCCGCTCACCTACGACGAGTGTCGCGAACGGTTCCGCTGGAGCTGTCGGCTCGCCGGACTCACCTGGCAGGCTCATCCGATCGCCGCGCCGGGGCCGGCAGGCCAGCAACTCACGATCGACGTGACCTCCTGTGGTGCGACCGAGCCGCGACGCGCGCTGGTGCTGCTCACCGGCGTGCACGGCGACGAGGGCTTCTCGTCGTCGACGCTGCTCACCGACGCCATCGATCGCTGGGTCACCGCGGGCAGCGATCCTGCCCTCGCCGACGATTCGGCGGTGCTGATGGTGCACGCGGTCAACCCGTGGGGGATGGCCTACTGGCGACGCCAGAACGAATCGAACGTCGACCTCAACCGCAACTGGGGCCGCGACGAGCGCACCGAGCTGCCCGAGAACCGGGGCTACGAGGTGATCCATCCGGCACTCGTGCCGGGTGGTGACGAGCCTCCGTCGCCCGACTCGCTGCTCGACGTGACCAGGGCGCTGGTGGCCGAGCACGGCCACGCATGGGTGAAGTCGGCCGTGAGCGAGGGACAGTACACGCATCCCGACGGGCTGTACTTCGGAGGCGATCGCACCGAGGAGTCGAATCGGATCCTCGCGACGGTCGTCGGCGACCGTCTTGCCGGTGCCGAGGAGGTGCTCGTGCTGGACCTGCACACCGGCCACGGTGCGTTCGGCACGTACACGATGCTGTCGCACGTCGCACCGGGACACCCCGAGGACGACTGGTTGCGCAGCGTGTTCGGCGACGAGTACGTCGAGACCACCTCGGCCCCCGATGCCACCACCGGGCCCAAGCACGGCCAGATCGCATCAGGCCTGGCCTCGATGGTTCCCGGCGCCACGTGGCGGACGGTGACGATGGAGCTCGGCACGATCTCCGACACCCGGATGATCATCAACGAACGCGCCGAGCACTGGGTGCACTTCCACGGCGACCGCTCCCACCCCGAGCACGCTCGCATCGTCTGGGATCATCGGGCCGGCTCGACCCCCGACGACGCCGGGTGGGAGCAGTCGGCTCGTCAGCACGGTGTGTCCGTGCTCGATGCGGCCCGCCGTTTCCTGGTCGAGTCGTGACCGGTCCGGGGGTCGCGCTGACCCACGCGGTATTGTCACCGGAGTTCCAACAACCGAAAGGAGTCCCGACATGGGAATCATGGATTCGATCAAGTCGAAGATCGGCGGCAACAAGACGCAGGTGAAGGGCGGTATCGACAAGGCTGCCGACGCCGCCGCCGACAAGGCCGGCACGCACTCCGACAAGGTGCAACAGGGCGCCGAGGCAGCAAAGGACGCCGTCGACAAGCTGCCCGACACCTGAGCCGGGTCCGGGTCACGCCGTAGGCTCGTCGAGATGAGCGCTCGGTCCGACCATGCCCGGTCCGACCATGCGCGTTCTGATCCCGCCGGTTCGAAGCCTGCCGGTTCGAAGCCTGAGCAGTCGGACCGCGCCCGCCCACCGTCGGTCGACTCGCTCGCCCGGTCGCTGGCCACATCGGGTCTGCCCCACCCGTTGCTCGTCGACGTCGCCCGTCAGGCCATCGAGGCCGGCGATGTCGAGTCGGCTGCAGCCCGCGCTGACGCGGTGAAGCGGTCGCTGCTGACCCCGGTGGTGAATGCCACCGGTGTGCTGCTGCACACCAATCTCGGCCGTGCGCCGCTGCGGCATCATCAAGACGCCGTCGCCCAGACCCTCGAGTTCGATCTCGTCACCGGCACGCGTGGCTCCCGCCAGCGGGCCGTCGGCCAGTTGCTCGCACGCCTGTGCGGCACCGAGGCGGCGATGGTCGTCAACAACAACGCTGCGGCCGTGTTGCTCGTCCTCGCAGCGCTGGCCGAGGGGCGCGACGTTCCGGTCAGCCGCGGTGAGAGCGTCGAGATCGGCGGTTCGTTCCGTGTGCCCGAGGTGATGGAGCAGTCCGGTGCCCGGCTCGTCGACGTGGGCACCACGAATCGCACCCGCCTTGACGACTATCGCCGCGCGCTCGCCCGGCCGGCGGTCGATGCGGCGCTGGTACTCAAGGTGCATCCCAGCAACTACCGCGTCGAGGGCTTCGTCGAAGAGACGACCGTTCGCGAACTCGCCACCCTGGGGATTCCCGTCGTCGCCGACATCGGCAGTGGGCTGATCGACGCCACGTGCCCCTGGTTGCCGGGAGCTCCACCGGCGTGGCTGGCGGGCGAACCCGCCGCCCTTCAGACGTTGGCCGACGGTGCCGGCCTCGTCACCTTCAGCGGCGACAAGCTCCTGGGTGGTCCGCAGGCGGGCATCATCGCCGGGCGGGCCGACCTGGTCGAGCGCTGCCAGGCGCATCCGCTGGCACGGGCGCTGCGGCCCGGGGGTCTGGTGCTCGCTGCGTTGCAGGACACGGCGTTGACCTATCTCGACAAGCGGGCGGCCACCGACATTCCGTTCTGGGCGATGGTCGCAACACCGGTGGCCGCGTTGCGTGCTCGAGCCGAGGCGATCGTGGCGGCCGTCTCCGAGACCCACCCCTCGGCCATGGCTGCTGCGCTCGACTCGTTGCCCGGTGCCGGCTCGGCACCCGGAGTGACGATGCCGTCGTACGGGCTGGTGATCGACGGTGACCTCCTCGCCGGCCTGCGCCGTCACGAACCTCCGGTGATCGCCCGATCGCGCGACGATCGCACGATGCTCGATCTGCGGTCGGTGCCGCCCTCCGACGACGTCATCGTCGTCTCGGCGTTGCACGAGTCGTCGACGACCGCCGCTACGGCGTCGTGACGGTCGTCGCCACCGCCGGACACGTCGACCACGGCAAGTCGTCGCTGGTGCTGGCCCTCACGGGCACCGATCCCGACCGGTTCGACGAGGAGAAGCGGCGCGGGCTCACCATCGATCTCGGCTTCGCCCACACCACCCTGCCGTCGGGTGCCGAGCTGAGCTTCATCGACGTCCCCGGACACGTCCGGTTCCTTCGCAACATGCTCGCCGGCGTGGGTGGCGTCAGCGCGTGCATGTTCGTCGTGGCGGCCACGGAGGGATGGAAGCCACAGTCGGAAGAGCACCTGCGGATCCTCGAACTGCTCGGCATCGACGCCGGCATCATCGCGCTCACGAAGGCCGACCTCGTCGACGACGACCTGCTCGAGCTGGCGACGATGGACGTTGCCGACCACGTGGCCGGCACGTTCCTGGCCGATGCGCCGGTGCTGCCGGTCTCGGCGATCAGCGGGCTCGGCCTCGACGACCTCCGCAACGAACTCGACGCGCTCGTCGAGCGCACTGCCGGGGCGCGCGACAACGGTCGCCCCCGGCTGTGGATCGATCGCGTCTTCGCCGCGAAGGGGAGTGGCACGGTCGTCACCGGCACCCTCGCCGGTGGTCGGCTGGCCGTCGATCAGACTGTGGCGGTGCACGACCGCGGCATGCGCGTCCGTGCGCTGCAGACCGCCGGCCGGTCCGTCGACGAGATCGGGCCGGGCAACCGCGTGGCGATCAACCTCGCCGGTGTCGACCACGACGAGCTCGAACGCGGCGAGGCCGTGGTCGTCCCCGGCCAGTGGCGTCCGACCGTGCGCGTCGACGCCTCGATCCACGTGCTCGCCGCGCTCGACCACGATCTGTCGCGGCGAGGCGCATTCGTCGCGTACTTCGGCTCCGGCGAACACGCAGTTCGGTTGCGAGTGCTCGGTTCGGACACGGTGCAACCTGGCGGCGACGGGTTCGTGCGGCTGCACCTGCCGGAGCCTCTGCCGTTGCTCCCGGGGGATCGGTTCGTGCTGCGTGAGTCGGGGCGTGACGAGACGATCGGTGGCGGGGAAGTCCTCGACATCGACCCGATCGTCCGAGCGTCGCGAGCCGCACCCGATCGCACGATCGAGCGGGTCGTGCGAGAGCGCGGATGGGTCACGGTGGACGAACTCGAGCAGCTCACCGGCAGTCGCGTCGAGCCGGTGGTGGGCGACTGGTTGACGACCGACGCGGAGTTGGCGGCGATGGGGGCGGCGCTGATCGAGCGCGTCGCGACAGCAGGTGCCACCGGTGTCGACCTGGCGTCGTTCGACGATCGTGAACGAGCGGTGCTGGGCACGCTCGACGATGTCGTGGTCGATGCAGCCACCGTGCGTCCGGCCGATGCGGTCGATCCGTTCGTCGACCACCCTCACCTCGCCGTTGCCCGGGCCGGGGGGTTCACTCCGCCGCAACCCGACGACGTCGACCGCGGCGAGTTGCGTGAGCTGGTGCGCCGCGGTCACCTGGTCGTGCGCGACAAGGTCTATTTCCATGCCGACGCCGTCGATGCCGCCGCAAGCGTCGCCGCACGGTTGCTGGCCGACTCGCCGACCGGGTTCACGGTGGCCTCGTTCCGAGACGCGACCGGAGCGAGCCGCAAGTTCGCGCTGCCGTTGGTGGCCGAGCTCGACGCCCGGGGCATCACCCGTCGACGCGACGACCTGCGCATCGCCGGACCCCGACTCCCCGACGCCTGACTTGTTCCCCGACGCCCGAGTCCGGGCGCTGACCCGATCAGGTGGTGGGCGAGTTGTCGACCGCTTCGGTGTCGTCGGCGGTTTCGGTGTCCTCGGCCGGTTCGGTGTCGTCGGTCGGTTTCCTGCGCATCTCCCGATAGTCGCGCGCGGCCCCTTCGAGCGGTTCGACGTCGAGGGTGACACCGTCGATCGCGGCGACGCGAATGGGGTCGCCGGCGACGATCGGGGTGGCCCGATTGGTGCGCGCCCGCCACTTCGCCGAGTCGACCTCGACGAGGCCCTCCGGATCGATCGCGTC